>Ga0209131_1003634_pt1 | contig 10215 bp, 7 predicted proteins | sample GraSoi_2013_40cm_FD_185826 | JGI IMG/M metagenome (GOLD analysis project Ga0209131, IMG submission 185826) | Grasslands soil microbial communities from the Angelo Coastal Reserve, California, USA - Sample 9_17_2013_40cm (SPAdes) (version 2) | ecosystem: Environmental > Terrestrial > Soil >...
CGCCGCGGTGGCGAGGATCGGGTGGCCCAATTCGTTCAGGACGCGGCGGAAGTAATAGGTGCCCATCTGCAGGTTCACCTCCGGCACCATCAGCATCTCCGAGCGGAATGGGCTCAACGCGATCTGTTTGGCGACCCAGCGCGCCGTGGCCGGCATGAGCTGCATGAGGCCGGTGGCGCCGACGCGCGAGCGGGCGTCGGCCACGAAGCGGCTCTCCTGTCGGATCAAGCCGTAGACGATCGCCTCGTCCACGCCCCACTGGCGCGCGGCCGCCGAAAGGCTCTCGCGGTGCGGGGTCGGGAAGCGCTGCGCATAATCGTGGATCTGCACGGTGCGCTCGGCAGTGTTGATCGCGCGTTCGGGCTCGTTGGCGAGGCGCGCCACTTCGGCGGCGGCGAGGAAATCCAGGTCGTCGAAGCCGCGGATCGCCCAGAGCCATTCGCGCACCGCCTCGTTGTCGAGGTTGAGCCGGTAGAGCTCGAGCGCGCGCCGGATGCCTTCGAGGGAGCGCACGCGGTCGACGTCGGGCTGCGGCGGGTGCCAGCCGTTCCACTGCGGGGTCACCGCGATTCCCACCTCTTCGGCCGCGAGCACGGCGTAGAAGCTCTGCGCTCCCGCGAGGCCCTTGAAGAGCGCATCGGCGGCTTCCGGCGAGCCCAGGGCGCGCAAGGCGCGCGCGCGCCAGTAGCGCCATGCCGGATCGCGCGCCTCTTCGGGCGGCAGCGCCTGGATCGCGGCGAGGACTTCCTTCCAGTCGCCGGCGCGCAGCGCGGCGCGCGCCCTCCATGCGACCTGCGAGTCGGTAAGCGTGCTGTCCTTCGCGTTGGCGTACCACTCGAGCGAGCGCGGATGGAGGTTCATCGCCGCCTGCCAGGCGACCTGGCCCCAGGCGTAGTGCGCGGCATCCGCACCCAGGCGCGGGGCGAGTGCCGTGAGGCGATCGGCCGCATCCTCGGGCTTGTTTCGCGCCAGCCGCGCCAGGGCGAAGACCGCGGTCTCGAGCGTGGCGCGCGTGAGCGGTTGCAGTTTCTCGCGCGCGAGGAAGCCGGCAGGATCGGAATTCGCCTTGTCGAGCGACCTCTCGTGCAACGCCAGGCGCGAGGGCAGGAGCGCATTCAGGCGCTTGGCCTCTTTCACGTTGCCCAGGGAGAGCATCCGCCTCACGCGCTCCCAGGCCTCGCCCTCGGTCAAGCGGCGGGACGCGGCAAGCACCGCGAAGACCGGATCGCACGCGGCGGCGGTCTCGCGCCACGAGAGGAACAGCGACCGCGCTTCCGCGGCCACCTCGGGATCGGCGCGCGCGAGCCGTTCCTGGAACGAGTAGCATGTGATCTCGATATCGTCGCCCAACACGCGCGAATACTCCGCGCGGAAAAGCTCCCATGATCCCGAAGCGCCGAGCGCCTTCAGCCATTCGCGCCGCAGGCTTTCGGCGAGCGGCGACGACGGGTAGCGCGCGAGGAACGCCTGCACCTCGCGCGGGTCGCTGCGCTCGAGGTTGCCCGCGAGCAGCCAGTAGGCCGGGTAGGGCTCGAGGATGTGGCCGGCGAAGCGGCCGCGATAGGCTTCGAGGACTTTCCACTGCCCGCGCAGCGCCGCGTCCCGGGCGGCGAGCACGTCCGCATCCGTGGCCGATTGGGCGCGCGAGCTCCCGTGCGCCAGCGCGATCGCCGCGGCGCACAGCGCAAACCCCATCGTCTTGATGCAAGTCAAGGCCATTCGCATCCCCGGTAACTACCTTTCGTAGATAAAATTATAGCCTCGCCCACCGCGCACCCCGGAACTATCGAATGAGCCCAGCAGATCCGCTGTTCTGGACGGCACTCCTCAAGATCATCGGGGTGAACATCGTGCTCTCGGGGGACAACGCGGTGGTGATCGCGCTCGCCGCCCGCTCGTTGCCGGCGAAGCAGCAGAAGCAGGCGATCATCTGGGGCTCGGCCGCGGCGATCGTGCTGCGGATCATCCTCACCATGTTCGCCGTGGCCCTCCTGGAGCTCGCGTGGCTCAAGCTCATCGGCTCGGTGCTCCTGCTCTGGATCGGCGTGAAGCTGCTGATCCCGGAGGACGAGGACCCGAACATCACGGCGAGCGACAACCTGATGGTCGCCATCCGCACGATCCTCATCGCCGACCTGGTGATGAGCCTCGACAACGTGATCGCGGTCGCGGCCGCCGCAGGCGGGCACTGGGGACTGATGATCATCGGCCTCGCGATCTCGATTCCGCTCGTCATCTTCGGCGCCACGCTGCTGGTGAAGGTGATGGAGCGCTGGCCGATCATCATCACCATCGGCGCGGGGCTGCTCGGCTTCGTCGCCGGCGAGATGGCGTGGGAAGACAAGGCGGTCCACGCGTTCACCAGCCAGCACCCGGAGATGTTCAAGTACGTGGCGGCCGGCGTCGGCGCGGCGTTCGTCGTCATCGTCGGGCGCATTTTCGCGGGACGCAGCCTCGAGAGCTCCGCGGAGGAACAGATGGAGAACCTGAAGGAAACCGAAGAGGGAGTGAAGGCGACCGACGCAAAAGACAAATCATTCGACAACCCGAGGAGAGATTCATGAATCGAGCCCTTTTCACCCGCAGCCGGGTCGCCGCGCTCCTGGGCGCCGTGCTCACGGCCCTTGCGCCCGCGTTCGCGTGGGAGCCCAACAAGACCGTGGAGTTCATCGTCCCCGCCGGCACCGGCGGCGGAGCCGACCAGATGGCGCGCCTGATCCAGTCGATCGTCGCCAAGCACAACCTCATGAAGCAGCCGATGGTGGTCGTCAACAAGGGCGGCGGCGCGGGGGCGGAAGGCTTCCTCGACGTGAAGGGCGCCAAGGGCGACGCGCACAAGATCATCATCACGCTCTCGAACCTGTTCACGACCCCGCTCGCCACCGGCGTGCCTTTCAGCTGGAAGGACCTCACGCCCGTCGAGATGATGGCCCTCGACCAGTTCGTGCTGTGGGTCAACTCCGAGACGCCGTACAAGAGCGCCAAGGAGTACATCACCGCGGTCAAGGCCGGCGGCCCCAACAAGTTCAAGATGGGCGGCACCGGCTCCAAGCAGGAAGACCAGATCATCACGGTCAACATCGAGAAGCAGACCGGCGCCAAGTTCACCTACATTCCGTTCAAGGGCGGCGGCGAAGTGGCGGTCCAGCTCGTCGGCAAGCACGTCGATTCCACGGTGAACAATCCGATCGAGGCGGTGGCGCAGTGGCGCGCGGGCAGCCTGCGCCCGCTGTGCGTGTTCGACGCCCAGCGCATGCCCTACAAGGAGAAGGTCACCAAGGAGATGTCGTGGTACGACATCCCGACGTGCAAGGACTCGGGGCTGGAGGTCGAGTACCTGATGCTGCGCGGCATCTTCATGGCGGGCGGAGTGACGCCGGACCAGGTGAAGTACTACGTCGACGTGCTGGACAAGGTGCGCCAGACCCCGGAGTGGAAGAAATTCCTCGAGGAGGGCGCGTTCAACACGACCACGATGACCGGCAAGGCCTACGTCGACTGGATCACGAAGAACGACCAGCTGCACGCGGGCCTCATGAAGGAAGCCGGCTTCCTCGCGGGCGCAGGCAAGTAGCGGAAGAAGACCCATGGAGGAGGAGCAGCAGGGCAGGGCGATCGGCTCGGTGCGCGTCTGGGAGATCGTCGTCGCCGCGCTCTTTTTCATCTTCGCCGCCGTTGTCGTCTGGGACAGCCGCCGCCTCGGCGCGCAATGGGGAAGCGACGGCCCCCAGGCCGGCTACTTCCCGTTCTACATCGGTGTCTTCATCCTCGTCTCCTCGGGGGTGAACCTGCTCGCCGCGATCGTCTCGGGCCCCGCGGGCCGCGCGCCCTTCGTCTACTGGGGCCAGCTGAAGATGATCCTCATCGTGATGCTGCCGAGCTTTATCTACGTGGCGCTCATCGCCAACCCGTGGTTCGGGCTCGGGATCTACGTCGCCTCGGCGATCTTCATCGCGCTCTTCATGGTCTACCTCGGCAAGTACGGCTGGGCGACGACCGCGGCGGTGAGCATCGGCACGATGTTCGTGTTCTTCCTCATGTTCGAGATCTGGTTCAGGGTTCCGCTTCCCAAGGGGCCGCTCGAAACGCTCTTCGGGTTCAACTAGGCGCGCATGCAAGAGATCCACAACCTGATGGGCGGCTTCGCCGTCGCCCTGTCCTGGTTCAACCTGATGCTGATGTTCGCCGGAATCGTCCTCGGCGTGATCATCGGCGTGCTGCCGGGGCTGGGCGGGGCCAACGGCGTGGCGATCCTGCTGCCGCTCACCTTCTCGATGGCGCAGCAGCCGGGCGGAGCCACTTCCGCGATCATCCTGCTGTCGTGCATCTACTGGGGCGCGCTCTTCGGCGGCGCCATCACCTCGATCCTCTTCAACATTCCCGGCGAGCCGTGGTCGGTGGCGACCACCTTCGACGGCTATCCGCTGGGACAGAAGGGACGCGCGGGCGCCGCCCTCACCGCGGCCTTCACGTCCTCCTTCGTCGGCGCGCTGGTGGGCGTGCTGCTCATCACGTTCCTGTCGCCGATCGTCGCGCGCTTCGCGCTGCAGTTCGGCCCTCCCGAGTTCTTCTCGGTGTACCTGCTCACCTTCTGCGCCTTCGTGGGCATGAGCAAGGGCTCGCCCTTCAAGACCATCGCCTCGATGATGCTGGGCTTCGCCCTCGCCGCCGTGGGGATCGACACGGTCACCGGGCAGCTGCGCATGACGTTCGGTTTCGAGGTGCTCCTCAAGGGATTCGATTTCCTCATCGCGGTGATCGGGCTCTTCGGCATCGGCGAGATCCTGCTCACGATCGAGGAGGGCCTGGAATTCAAGGGCGCCAGCGCCAAGCTCAACATGCGCGTGGTGATCGAGACGTGGAAGGAGCTGCCGCGCTACTGGAAGACCTCGATCCGCAGCTCGGCGGTGGGCTGCTTGATGGGTATCGTCCCGGGAGGGGCCACGCCCGCCTCGTTCATGAGCTACGGTCTGGCGAAGAAGATGTCGCGCGACGGGGAAAAGTTCGGCACCGGGATGGTCGAAGGCGTGGTCGCGCCCGAGACCGCGGCGCACGCCGCGGGAACTTCCGCGCTCCTGCCGATGATCACGCTCGGCGTCCCGGGCTCTCCCACCGCGGCGGTGCTGCTGGGCGGGCTCCTCATCTGGGGATTGCAGCCGGGGCCGCTGCTCTTCGTCGAGAAGCCCGACTTCGTCTGGGGCCTCATCGCCTCGATGTACCTCGGCAACATCATGGGGCTCATCGTCGTGCTCACCTGCGTGCCGCTCTTCGCCGCCATCCTGCGCGTGCCGTTCTCCATCATCGCGCCGGTGATCCTGGTGATCTGCGCCATCGGCGCCTACACGGTGCACAGCTCGATGTTCGACGTCTGGCTGATGCTCCTCTTCGGCGTCATGGGCTACGTCTTCAAGAAGCTCGACTATCCGCTCGCCCCGCTGGTGCTGGCGCTCGTGCTCGGCGACCGCGCCGAGGACTCCTTCCGCCAGTCGATGCTGATGTCGCAGGGGGACATGCGGATCTTCTACGCCAACACCCTCGTGGGCTCGATCACCACGCTGTCGCTGCTGCTGCTCTTCTGGCCGCTCATCTCGACGGCCATCGATTTCGCGCGCGCCAAGATGAAGCGCGCCTAGCGGGAAAAAAACGATGGCCGTCATCGCGATGACGCAGGAGATGGCCTCCCTCGGCAAGGACGTGGCGCTCGGGGTCGCCGAGGCGCTCGGCCTGCAGCAGGTGCGCCACGAGGTGGGCGACGTGGTCGCCGGGCGCATGCACGTGAAGAAGAGCCTCATCCGCCGCATCCGCGAGGGCAAGGCCGGCAAGATCGAGAAGTGGTCCGCCGACGAGAAGACGATCTCGATCTTCACCGCCGGGGAGGTGTTCGACCTTGCGGTGAAGGGAAACGTGCTGATCCGCGGATGGGGCGCCACACTGCTGCTGCGTCCCGTGCCGCACATCCCGTGCATCCGCGTCTGCGCGCCGCTGGAGCTGCGCGTGAAGCGCCTGATGGAGCGCCTCGAGACCGACGACGCGGAGCTCGCGCGCCACGAGATCGAAGTCGACGACGCCGCCCGCGCGGCTCGCATGGGCGAGCACTTCAACGTCACGTGGGGCGATCCGACGCTCTACGACTTGACGCTCAACACCGAGCGCATCCCGATCGCGACGTGCGTCGACCAGGTGGTCGCCCTCGCGCGCAGCCCCGCATTCCAGGAGACGCCTCAATCGCGCCAGCATCTCGCCGATCTGGCGCTGCAAGCGCGGGCCCGCGCCGCATTGCGTTCCGATCCGCGCACCGCGGCGATCGAGATCACGGTCGAGGTGAATGCGGGGCGCATCCGCCTGCGCGGCATCGTGGTCGACGACCGCGAGAAGGCGCTCGTGAAAGAGGTCCTGCAATCCCTGCCCGGCGCCGCCGGCATCGAAGACGACCTGCGCACGATGGCTGGCGGCCTCTACCGCTTTCCATCACAGCCCAAAGCTTAGCGAATGGCGGGGAGTGATGCGGGCGCTTTAATCGCGCAGCGCGCGGAAAGTCAGATTTTTCCGGCGTGCTTGAGGCGCGAAAGCGTTTCAGCCGAGAGATTGAGGTACGAGGCGAGCTCTTTCTTGGGAACGCGCTCGGCCAGGTCGGCGTGCTTGCGCACGAAACGGTGCACGCGGCCCGGGGCGTCCAGCAGGTGCAGCGTGATGGTGTGCGCCATCACCTCGCTCATGAGGAACATGACCTCGTATTCGAAGTCTTCCTTGAGGTCGAGATGCCGGTCGAGGTAGTCCGCCCATTGCGGCAGCGGCATCTTCGCCACGCGCGCCTTGGTGACGGCGCGGATCGAGTACGGCGCGGGTGCTCGCAGCTTCCACGCCGCGTAGCTCGTGTCCATGTCGTCTTCCTTGGCGAAGCGCAGGATCATCTCCTTGCCCTCGGGGCTTGCCACGACACGCTTCAGGATCCCGTCGAGCACGAAGTACTGCTCCATCTCGTGCGCGCCCTGCGACAGGAGCACGTCGCCCTTGCGGTAGTCGACGATGGCGAGCGCCATCTCGAGCTCGTCGAAGGCCGCGGGCTTGAGGCGGCGCAGGACGATGTTCTGCCCCAGCCGCTCGCGGATTTCCGGGCGCTGCGGATGATTTGCAAGGAGGGTCATCAGGCGCGGGGGACGGGCAAAAGTTGACCCGTATCAAGGTTGGAATTCGGGTCCTTTTCTTAACATTGTAGCCTGATCACCGCAGGCCCATTCTCCCCGCCGCCCCAGCAGGAGCCCGGCGCGCGGGCATTTCTCCGAGAGGAAACGCCATGGCAACCGTCACCCAGCCCTCCATCGCCCCTTCCGCCTCCCCGGCGGCGGGCGGCCAGGTCAGCGCCAATGCGCAGTCGCAGGAACAGATCGACGGTTTTCACCTGCTTATCGATGCCCTGAAGCTGAACGGCATCGACACGGTGTTCGGCCTGCCGGGCATCCCGATCACCGACTTGACGCGCATGCTGCAAGCCGAGGGCCTGCGCATGATCGCGTTCCGCCACGAGCAGAACGCCGGCTATGCCGCGTCGATCGCCGGCTTCCTCACGCAGAAGCCCGGCATTTGCCTCACGGTGTCCGCACCTGGCTTCCTCAACGGTCTCACCGCGCTCGCGCACGCGACCACCAACTGCTTCCCGATGATCCTCGTGAGCGGCTCCTCGGAGCGCGAGGTCGTCGACCTGCAGCAGGGCGACTACGAGGAAATGGACCAGCTCGCCATCGCCAAGCCGGTCGCCAAGGCCGCCTTCCGGGTGCTCAACGCCGAGGACATCGGCGTTGGTGTCGCGCGTGCCATCCGCGCCGCGGTCTCGGGCCGTCCGGGCGGCGTGTACCTCGACTTGCCCGCGAAGCTCTTCGCGCAGTCGATGGACGCGGCCGCGGGGCGCGCCACGCTCATCAAGGTGGTCGATCCGGCGCCGCGCCAGATTCCCGCACCCGAGGCGGTGAAGCGCGCGCTCGACCTGCTGAAGGGCGCGAAGAAGCCGCTCATCGTGCTGGGCAAGGGTGCGGCCTATGCGCAGTGCGACGCGGACATTCGCGCCCTGGTCGAGAAGACCGGCATCCCCTACCTGCCGATGTCCATGGCCAAGGGCCTGCTGCCCGACACGCACCCGCAGTCCGCATCCGCCGCGCGCTCCTACGTGCTGCCCGAGGCCGACGTGGTGATGTTGATCGGCGCCCGCCTGAATTGGCTCCTTTCGCATGGCAAGGGCAAGACCTGGGGCGCGAAGAGCCACAAGGACTGGGGCGGCCAGAAGTTCATCCAGGTGGACATCTCGCCGCAGGAGGCCGACAGCAACGTGAAGATCGATGCGCCCGTGGTCGGCGACATCGCCTCGTGCGTGTCTGCGATGCTGGCGGGGATCGGCTCCGCATGGCAGAAGCCGCCGGCGGAGTGGACCGGCGCCATCGACGAGCGCAAGCACAAGAACGTGGCGAAGATGGCCGAGACGCTCGCCAAGGATCCCTCGCCCATGAACTTCCACAGCGCGCTCAACGTGGTGCGCGACATCGTCAAGGCGAATCCCGAAGCGATGCTCGTCAACGAGGGCGCCAACGCACTCGACTTCACGCGCTCCATCGTCGACATGTACAAGCCGAGGAAGCGCATCGACGTGGGAACCTGGGGGATCATGGGCATCGGCATGGGCTACTGCGTGGCCGCCGCCGTGACCACGGGCCAGCAGGTGATCGCGATCGAGGGCGACAGCGCTTTCGGCTTCTCGGGCATGGAAGTCGAGACCATCTGCCGCTACAACCTGCCGGTGTGCATCGTCATAATGAACAACAATGGCGTCTACCGCGGCACCGACACCGATCCCACGGGCCGCGACCCGGCGCCGACGGTGTTCGTGAAGAACGCGCGCTACGACAAGATCATCGAGGCCTTCGGCGGCGTGGGGGCGAACGCCACCAACCCGGCTGAATTGCGCAAGGCAATGGAAGAGGCCATCCGCTCGCGCAAGCCCACGCTCATCAATGCCGTCATCGATGAGGCCGCCGGCACCGAGAGCGGCCGCATCACGAGCCTGAATCCGAGTGTGAAGAAAAAGTGACGACCGCCCGTTTGGGATCAGCCCGGCGATCGTTGGAGCGGACAACAAGTTGCCGCTCAACTCCTCGAGCAATGGAGAAATAATGGAAGCGCTAAAGGGTGTACGGATTCTCGACATGACTCACGTACAAGCAGGGCCGACGTGCTCGCAGCTGCTCGCGTGGATGGGCGCGGACGTGATCAAGTTCGAGCCGCCGCAGGGAGACGCCACGCGCGGCCAGCTGCGCGACGTGCCGAACGCCGACAGCCTTTACTTCACGATGTTGAACTGCAACAAGCGCTCGATCACCGTCAACATGAAGAGCGCGGAGGGCAAGCAGGTCTTCGTCGACCTGCTGAAGAAGTGCGACATCGTGATGGAGAACTTCGGCCCCGGCGTGCTCGACCGCCTCGGCTTCACGTGGGAGAAGATCCACCAGATCAACCCGAAAATCGTGATGGGCTCGATCAAGGGCTTCGGGTCCTCGGGGCCGTACTCCGATTTCAAGGCCTACGAGAACGTCGCGCAGGCGATGGGTGGGGCCATGAGCACCACCGGTGTTCCCGATGGTCCTCCTTTCGTCACGGGCGCCCAGATCGGCGATTCCGGCACGGGCCTGCACCTTGCCGTCGGGCTGCTCGCCGCGTTGAACCAGGCCAAGCGCACGGGCCAGGGGCAGTACGTCGAGGTGGCGATGATGGACGGCGTGATGAACCTCTGCCGCGTGAAGTTCCGCGACCACCAGCGCCTCGCGCGCCAGTCGCTCGCCGAGTACTCGGTTCCCACCTACCAGGGCATGGGAGACGTGCCGCGCGCGGGCAACGATTCCGGCGGAGGGCAGCTCGGCAACGCGGTCCACTGCAAGCCGCACGGCGCCAACGATTGGCTGTACGTCGTCGTGCAGGAGGCGGTGTGGACCGCGCTCGCCAACCGCATCGGTCCCGACGTCGGCGTTCCGGACCTCGCCAACGACCCGCGCGTCGCCTCGATCGCGGAGCGGCGCAAGAACCAGTCGCTGGTGTGGACGTTGCTCAACAAGTTCGCCGAGAAGCACACCAAGCGGGATCTGATGGCGATCCTGAATCCGCTCGACGTTCCGTGCGGCCCGATCATGTCGACTGAGGACCTTGCTACCGACGAGCACGTGCGCGGCCGCGACA
>Ga0209131_1003635_pt1 | contig 10213 bp, 8 predicted proteins | sample GraSoi_2013_40cm_FD_185826 | JGI IMG/M metagenome (GOLD analysis project Ga0209131, IMG submission 185826) | Grasslands soil microbial communities from the Angelo Coastal Reserve, California, USA - Sample 9_17_2013_40cm (SPAdes) (version 2) | ecosystem: Environmental > Terrestrial > Soil >...
GGAGCAGTCTGTCGAATTTCGGACCGACGAAATGAACGTCGATGAAAAATTTGTGCGGGTGCGCGTGCGTCGTCAGCTCGTGCCGCTAATGCAGACTTTCAATCCAAAGTTAGTGGCGGGTTTAACCCGTACAGCAGAACTCTTGCGAGAAGACAGCAGCGCTCTTGATCGGGCTGCACTAATGCTGCTCGAGTTGTCGCAGGGATCGGCTTCGGGCGTCGTCGAAGAAACGGGGACCGTTTTGAAACTGGACCTGCTTATCTCTGCGCCCTCTGCATTGCGCCGTCGCGCTTTGCGTCTCTGGATTGAGCACTGTCGCGGTGATCTGAAGAGACTTGAGCGGGTGCATATAGTCGCTCTGGAGGGATTACTGCTCGGCGACCGCGGGGGGCGGGTGATCGAGTTGCCTGGAGGTGCGCGGGTTTCCAGGAAACGCGGACTGCTGCGCTATATCGGTTGAAGACCAGACCGTTGCGATGGATTTAAACCGAAACCCAAGGCTCGCCGTAATACCCCCACACTGTCGCGTGGAAGCCAACGGCTAGGGGACTCGGGCACCGCGACGCAAGCGCGGGGCATCTGATATAGGACGTTCGAGGGACAGGCAAAGCCGGGCACGCGCAAACCGGCTCTTACCAGAACGGTCGATTTAAGGTATGATCGGCTATGGAGGATCGAAGGCTTTGAGTTCTACTGCGAGACAAATCATTTTTTGGCTGCTGATTATTGCGGGCGCTTTGTTGATTTACAAGCTCGTCAATCCCGGCACTAAGAATACCGAAAACATTGATCTGACGGCGCTCTACCAGAAGGTTGATAACAACGAGTTGAAGCAGTTGACGGTCAAACAGACCGAGACGGTTGCTGTCGATAGGAACAGTGGTAGGGAATACCACATTCAACTCACCAACGAGACCGCCAAGAACGACTTGCTTAAGGAAGCAAAGGAAGTCGTCAACGGCAAGCCGCGAGTGGATAGGGTAGAGGAAGAGCCGAGCAATAGTTACATGTGGGGCGCGCTCTATTACCTGCTGCCCTTTGTGCTGATCTTCGGTTTCTGGATCTTCATGTTGCGGCAGATGCAGTCCGGCGGTAACAAAGCGCTGTCGTTTGGTAAGTCACGCGCGAAACTGCTTAGCAATCAACAGAAGCGGGTGACATTCAAAGACGTCGCCGGCGTGGAAGAAGCCAAAGAAGAGTTGCAGGAGATTATTGAGTTCCTGAAGGAACCGCAAAAGTTTCAGAAGCTCGGCGGCCGCATTCCCAAAGGCGTTTTGATGATGGGCCCGCCGGGAACGGGCAAGACTTTGTTGGCGCGCGCGATTGCCGGTGAAGCCAATGTTCCTTTCTTTTCGATTTCGGGTTCGGACTTCGTCGAAATGTTCGTCGGTGTCGGCGCATCGCGCGTACGGGATCTATTCGAACAGGGTAAGAAGAACGCACCGTGCATAATCTTTATCGATGAGATTGATGCTGTCGGACGGCATCGCGGCGCCGGGCTCGGTGGCGGCCACGACGAGCGCGAACAGACTCTGAATCAGTTGCTGGTTGAGATGGACGGCTTTGAATCGAATGACGGCGTAATCCTGATCGCTTCGACGAACCGGCCGGATGTTTTGGATCCGGCCTTGCTTAGACCTGGGCGCTTCGATCGCCGGGTGGTCGTGTCACGTCCGGATGTGCGCGGACGCGAAGGTATCCTGAAAGTTCACACCCGCAAGATTCCGCTGGGGGAAGATGTGGACATCAGCGTTATTGCGCGCGGCACGCCCGGCTTTACCGGCGCCGACCTGGCGAACCTGGTTAACGAAGCGGCGCTCAACGCGGCGCGTTACAACAAGAAAGTAGTCTCGATGTCGGACTTTGAGCTGGCCAAAGACAAAGTCCTGATGGGCGCCGAGCGCAAGAGCATGGTCATCTCGAACGAAGAGAAGCGCGTCACGGCCTATCACGAAGCCGGACACACGCTCGTCGGTTTGAAAGTCCCGAATGCCGATCCGGTGCACAAGGTCACCATCATTCCGCGAGGCATGGCTCTCGGTGTGACACAGCAACTGCCGGAAGGCGATCGTCATAACTATACACAGGAATACCTGCTCGGCCAGATTTCGATCTTAATGGGCGGGCGCATTGCCGAAGAGACATTCCTGGGAAGTATCACCACCGGCGCTTCCAACGACATCGAGCGTGCGACAGAGTTGGCGCGGGCAATGGTTTGCGAATACGGCATGTCTGAACTTGGGCCGCTGACCTTTGGGAAGAAGGAAGAGCAGATATTCCTCGGCCGGGAGATCGCCCAGCATCGCGACTATTCGGAGGAAACTTCGATTCGCATCGATTCCGAAGTGCGTAAGATTGTTACTGAGCAATACGAGCGCGCGCGTAAAATTCTGGAAGAGAATCGCGACACGATGGTCCGACTGGCCGAAGCTCTGCTGGAGCACGAATCGCTGGATGGCGTGCAGATTCGTCGCGTGGTGGCGGGTTTGACGATTGAAGACGGAGACTCGACCGCATCCTCAGATCAGCCGCCGGTTAATGAACCGAACGCGCGGCCGCTTAAGCCAATCCTGCCGCCGATTACTGGCAGCAATCCCGCCCCGGCGTAACGAATAGGGCACTAGCCCGACCGTAAGGGAGGGCTCAAGAGCAGAGACAACGAAAAGGGAACAAGTAAGGACTTGTTCCCCCTTTTTGTGTTTGCCGGTAGGCCTTTGAGAAGTGGAAGTTCTGTGACCGATGGTTTTTCCGTTATGATCGCCGCGCGACTTCTACGACGAAGTATTGGGTTCAATCCGCACCGTCCTATCTCGCTTCCTGGTATTACCGGATCGCTGCCTTATTTACCGCCAAATCGCAAAACAAGTCCGGTTGAGAGGCGAAAGTTGTTCTGGAATTCGCCGCCGAAATGCGTCGGCACGTAGTCGGCTTCGAAAACACGGAAAGAGACGCGCGGAGTCACGCGTATATCCATGCCCCCGCCAAAGGCCATCGCAAAGGCGGTCGCTGAAGAGTCAGTAGTCGTAGTTCCGAAATCGAATTTCACGGTGTCATGGACTACGCCGAACAGGGGATGAACAAATACCTTCACCTTGTCGTCGGGATAAAAGTTGAACTGCGGACCAAAGAGATAGGTCTGCCGGTGCAGTGAGGTGTCGAGTGTGGATGTGCCCACAGTTTCCTTCGTCGAGCCGAATAGAAAGCTAAAGTCTCCGCCGATGCTGACGTGCGGCGTGACGTTGTAGAAGAGGGACGTGTCGACGCCGAACAAGTTCTTGACCGGTTCATCAGGCGCGCGCTGGTACTGACCGCCACCAAAGAACTCCAGAGCTTTTGCATACTCTTCACCTGGAGAAGTTTCCGGCGGAAGTGAAGTTGTCTCGGGCGTAGGAGTGGGCGTGGTCGGCGGCGGCTTAACTGTGCCTGGTGGCGGACATTTGGGACAGATGCATTCGAGGGTCTTAATGTCTATCCAAGCTTGCTTTTCTTTGTCCCAAGCAAAGTTCCGTCCGCTATCGGGATCGAAAGCAGTTAGGCCATCGCCGCCCCGAGAGATGTTCGGAAATTTCCCTTCCAAACATCCATGAAAAAAGATATTTACCGGCGCGTATTTCGGATCGTCTTTCCCTGAGCACGCCGGACAGATGCATTCAAGTGTTTTGATGTCTATCCAAGCTTGCTTTTCTTTGTCCCAAGCGAAGTTCCGTCCGCTATTGGGATCGAAAGCAGTTAGGCCATCGCCGCCCCGAGAAATGTTCGGAAATTTCTTTTCCAAACACCCATGGAAAAAGATGTTTACCGGCGCTTCCGACGGCCCCTGAGCCAGCGTGATCCTTTGAAAGGAGGCAAGAGTCGCGAGAAGGACCAAAGCAATCGAAAGGAGCCGAGACGTATAGATCGTTAGGTCTTGATTTATGATTTTCATGCGATCAAAACTCCTCATTTCGGTGGAAATCAACGAAGCATTACCAACCAGATGTGCGTTTCACTCCGTCGGCTTCCCGAAAATCTGACGTCCAGGTTGTATGGCCGTGCCGGCTCCCGCCTCAAGGTCCGAGAGTTTTGCGCGGCTGCGAGTACCGCTCGGCGAAGTTCCAATCATTTAGCTGGGATCACACCTTTCGACAAACGATCGTTATGTATTTTTCGGCGACTTTCGTGACTGGCGCTGTCTTAGTACTGACGTACATGTGAACTGTGACGGTGCAATCTTTGCATTTCCCCATCTTCCTTCTTGCATTGATAGGCCCAGCTTGCTTCGCCTTCTTCAACCTTAGCCGTCAGGAGTTCTATACAGCCTTTACCGTCCAAATATGCTTCTTGCCCATCTAGTTTGATTTTGTCGCTCTTTATGGTGGATTCCCAGATCTGCTTCTCAGCATCAATAAGTCTTGCTGACGAGTCATGTTTTCAGATTCATCGTCACGTCGCTCACAATGGCGCTCCGGTGGTTCCTGATTGGTCATTGACGTACTCCTCTGGTTATGGATTAAAAGCCAATCGCAAATCGGTAGCGACTCGCGATTCTTATGGCACACTTGCCGAATCGCGGTTAATTACCGCTGCTTAACACCTCCAATCGATTCATCGGACGAATGGAGTTTCTTTGATAACGAATCCGCACCATGATAGAACGCCGCCTCATCCGTTTCGACCGTGACTTCGACCGACCTCATAGTCTTCCTTGCCCATTCCGATTGCTCTGTTCGCGCTTCTGTCCTAGAATTCGCGCCGGAAAGCAGTTGCTTGAGTTTCTTAATCAGTTTCACTGGTGCGTCTTAATAAATGAATAGGCCGGGATGTGTCTTGAAGATTGTTTGAATTTTTCTTGAAAGCCGAAGGAAAAGTATTTACCACAGAGGACGCGAGCCAAAGTTGTTTGGAATGCGGAGCTCCATAGGAGCGGAATGTTGATAGCCGCCGGAGCCAAGCAGGACCTGCAAGCTCCTGTTAGGAGCGAAATAAGGACGAGGAAGTACATGCCGCTCCTGACGGAGCTATCTCAATATTTCCAATCGTGGTTCTATAAATATTTCGTCCCTAACGGGACTACGGCACTAACCGCGGCCCCGGGCAGGTTCTAGACTTTCGAAGGTCCCATGAACGAACAAAACAACACATCTTACGAATTCGATTCGTTCCGACTCGTTCCCGCCGAGCGGCAACTGCTGCGCGATGATCTGCCCATTGCCCTTCCGCCCAAGGCTTTCGATACACTCGTCGTGCTGGTGCAAAACAGCGGTCGCGTGTTGAAGAAAGACGTTTTACTCAAACAGGTCTGGCCAGACTCGTTTGTGGAAGAGAGCAACCTGAATCATTACATCTCTGTGTTGCGAAAGACTCTGAGTAACGGTGACAACGGAGACGCATACGTCGAGACCGTTCGCGGGTACGGATTTCGCTTCAACGGTGATGTCCGCGCAATAAATCAGGAGGAGAGCAGTGCGCGGCTGGTGCATAAGCATACACGCACTCATGTCGTCTTCAAGGAAGAAGAGCGTGAAAGTCTGAGAACAGTAAGCAGTAGGCAGACGGCAGTAGGCAGGAACCCCGCGATGATATTCGCCACAAGTTGCCTGATCATTGGCGCGGTAGCCGCCGCTTACTTCGGATACGTGAGGCCGGCCCAGTTGCGAGCCGCAAAGGCTGCATCGGGTGAGGCGCTGCCAGTTCGCCGTAAGACCGCAGAAAATTCCTCAGCGCGCGAGGCTTATTTGAAAGGTCGATATTATTGGAATAAACGGACAGCCGACGACATCTGGAAAGCTGAGCACGAATTTGGCAGGGCCCTGGAAATCGATCCAAATTACGCTCCGGCTTACGTGGGCATGGCAGACTGCCTTTTATTGGGCGGAGGCGGAAATCCGGCGATTACCGAGTCGCCAAAAACTTTGGCTCTAAAGGCGCTCGCCATCGATGATAACCTCGCCGAAGCCCACGCTACCCTCGCGTATTATCAGAGCGCTATTGAATGGGATTGGTCTGGAGCAGAACTCGAATTCCAAAGGGCAATCTCGCTCGCTCCTGATTACGTCACAGCTCGTCATTGGCATGCTTACAACCTTGCGTCGCTGGGTCGCATGGACGAGGCACTGTCTGAAATCAGGAGAGCCCGGGAACTGGATCCCGTCTCGGTTAATATCAGCACCGACGTTGGTCAAATACTGTACTTCGCCGAGCGTTATGACGAAGCAATCTCACAGTACCTGAAAGCGCTGGCCCTGGATCCCGGTTTTCGAGTAGCGCATGTACGCCTGAGCGAGGCGTATACGCAAACAGGTAAACATGAGGAAGCTGCAGCGGAGTTAAAAGAAGTCATTCGCCTTGACCCATCCAGAGAGTCCGAAATGGATATCTGGCTGGCGTTTGCCGCAGCGCTTAACGGCCGGCGAGAAGAAGCTCTAAAGATTCTCAACCGCTTGAAAATGGATCTGGAATTTCACAGCCACGCCACGGAGATTGCCTCGATTTATGCTGGTCTGGGAGACAAAGGTTCCGCCTTCACCTGGCTTGAGAAAGCACTCAACGCCCATGAACCTGGCGCGGCTCTGGTCAAGGTAGATCCCATGCTCAAGAGTCTGCGCAGCGATCCACGTTTTGAAGAGTTGCTGCGCCGCGTGAATCTTTCGTCGGGATAGGCCCAGCAAACATAATCAGGCGCGCAGGCCCAAAATCAAGTAATTGACTAGCCGGAAAGACACAGCCTTTCCGCACATCGGGAGCATAGTCGTGACCGGTTCCAGATCTCTCCCGAACGCCTTCTTACCTTTTCCTTGTGGAAACTGCAGACGTCGTCATCATCGGTAGCGGCATCGTCGGATCGAGTGTCGCTTATCACCTGGCCGAGGCTGGTTGCACTAATGTGCTGGTGCTGGAGCGCGAAGCGCACCAGGGCAAGGGCTCGACCGGGAAGAGCATGGGCGGTGTGCGGGCGCAGTTCTCGACGCCGGTCAATATTCAGATGTCACGCTACTCGATCGAATTCTTCTCGCGCTTTGATGAAGTAGTCGGACACCCGGCTGACTATCACGCGCACGGTTACTTGTTTTGCGCGACGAATGAAAGACATCTTGATTACTTGAAAGCCAACCGCGAGCGGCAAATTTCTCTGGGCGTGAACAATGTCGAACTGGTTTCTCCCGCAGAGATTCTGGAAATGGTGCCCCAGCTTCGTGCGGACGATATTCTGGGTGGGACTTTCTGTCAGACCGATGGCTTCGTCGACCCGCACAGCGTGATGATGGGGTTCATGCTGAACGCGCGCGAGCGCGGCGCGCGCTTGTGGCTCGATACGCAAGTGATCGGAATTCAAGTCGATGCTGGGAGCGCGGACGTCCCGTCCGCATCCAGGAGCCCAAGCGGCGCCTTGCGAAAGAATGCGGACGAGACATCCGTGCTTCCAGCATTGGATGAGCGCCGTGTCGCGGGAGTCATGACTACTCGTGGTTTCATTTCAACGCGAGTGGTCGTCAACGCCGCCGGCGCCTGGGCCGCGGAAGTTGCCCGGATGGCCGGCGCCGATTTACCGGTGGAGCCCCTCCGACGTCAGCTGGTTCCCACCGAACCGTTCGATCAATTGCCCAGGCGATTCCCAATGGTGATCGACATGTCCACCGGCTTTCATTTTCGGCGCGAAGGGAAGGGAATCCTCCTGGCATGGAACGATCCCGAAGAGGTTCCGGGCTTCAAGACGGAATTCGATCCGACCTTCATCGAAAAAATCCTAACGCATGCTGCTTCCCGCGTGCCGGTGCTGGCCGAAGCCGAAGTGAATCCGCGCCGCGCCTGGGCCGGACTTTACGAGATGACCCCCGATCACCACGCCATCATCGGTCCGTCGCCGAACGTGAAAGGGCTGTTTTTCGTTAACGGCTTTAACGGCCACGGCGTTATGCATTCGCCGGCGTCAGGTCGCATCACCGCTGATTTGATCCTGCAAGGTCAATCCGAACTGATCGATGCAAAGCAACTGGGCGTGGAAAGGTTTGACAGCGGTAGACTGTTGGAAGAGACCGCGGTGTTGTAGCGTCCGCGAATTAACCGAGAGGCATCTACTTCTGTTCGGGAAACTTGAAACCGATGTAGGTTCCTGAGCTGATTCCCATTAGTCCCAGCAAAGTGGTGCTGAATTCCGGCATTGTTAGACTGTTGTAGACCGAGGACGCGAACATGATTCCCAGCACGATCGTCCAGGCAAAAATCTGAAAACGATGAAAGGTGTAGCCACTCTCGTCTGACAAAATGTCGGTCAAAAATCCCTTGCTCGCGCCGGACGTCGCCGATGGCGTGAGACTTTGAATCTGCTGATTGAGTTGGGCCAACCGGGTACGAGTGTCTTCCAGTTGCTTATTGAGACTATCTCGGTTGCTCGTATCTTCGGGTGCCAGGCTGTTCCTGGTGTTGAGGGTATCTATTTGTGACTGAAGTGCGGGAATGCTCTGTTCCAGCGATTGCTTTTCAGCCGTTGCCGACTGTAGCCGACCTGCCTTTGCATTGTCCGAGCCGGAGTCGATCAAGGCCTCGCCCAGCGCCGTTCCCGCGCTGATGCCCATCAGTGCCAGCAGCGATGGGGTGATCGTGTCGAGTGCATTTGTTATCAACCAGATGGTGAAGTAGGACGCATAGATCATGAAGAACCAGAAAGCCATCTGGGTGCGGCCAAGATTGTAAGGTCTGAGCTTACCCGGCACTGGACAGGTCCCAGTCTCGCGAATCAGATTAGTCGTGCGCGCCAACCTGAGAAACAAGATCACGGTGAACAATAAGACGATTAAAGCGATCACCCCGTACACAGGTGAAATTACAGTTAACGGCAGCGGATGGTCTTGACCGTACACACTGTCAAAGGGTGATTGATTCTCCAGCCCAATGGTAAAGGTAACTGGATGGTGTGTGCCTGTTGGCGCGCCCAGTAGATCGGTCCAGACCTCCTTGTTTGCCGGAGTGATCTCCAAATGGAAATGGAGCCGGTTCTTGTCCGGGTGAATCTCTTCTGGATAATTACCGCGTATCGCGCGGCCATTGATGAAAGGAACGAGTTTTGTGGCGTCGTTTGTGGCGGCCCACTCGTTAAGGTGATCGACCTGCACTTGAATGATGTCGTCCAGCTCAAGGTGTCCTCCGGTTCCTGTTACTCTGGGCGGAGGAGCCGGTGTGGGAGAAGCGGTTGGAGTCTCGACTGCTTTGGGCGACGCGGTTGGGGCGGGAGAAGGAGAAGCAGACTGGGCCCTCGCAACATTCGCTCCCGCTACAATTGACAACGAGATTAGGATGACGCGTATCGAGTTAGCTTTTCGTTTCATATTGTCCTCAAACAAGAATGCAAACATCTGTCTCGGCATATTGTTGATTCTCTGCTGTTCGATGGGCAATGAGGCGGTAAGGCGGCCATGCCGGTCCATTGGTTAGAACCCGTTCGTGACGAAGCGCGGCAAAGGCTATCCCATCTTTTGAGGTGCGTCAATAGTTAGGCGACATTTGCGCAAGACACCTTAAGACCAATAAGTACGGAGGGTCGACTTAAACGGCAAGTAGGGCTTGCGATGCATCTCGGGCCGCCGGCTCTTCGGGCTTGCACCCGAAAGAGAAGTGAGACAATATTCCTGGCCGCCGGCTTCAATACCAAATCTTCTGATACCAAGTGAGGTTTAATGGAACGCAGAACCACAAGTTGGTTTAGTTCGAATTTACAGATGGAAATGCCGCTGGTGGCCTATGGCCACGCGGGCCAGACACTCTTGATGCTGCCGACCGCGGCCGCGGATTATCTGGAGTACGAAAGATTTTATCTCGTCGATGCCATCAAGCCTTTCATCGAGCGCGGACTGGTGCGCGCTTATTCAATTAACAGCGTCAATCGACACAGCCTGCTCAACGAGCAGATGCCGCCCAATCTGAAGGCGGAATTGTTAACGCGTTACGATCGGTATATCACCGAGGAAGTGTTGCCTTTGATCCGGAACGAGAATGGCGAAGATGCGCGGCCGATTACGACGGGCGCCAGCCTGGGTGCGTTCCTTTCAGCGAACGAGTACTTCAAGCATCCCGATTTGTTTCGCGGCGTGATCGCGATGAGCGGCAGCTATGACATACGTTCCTATTTGAACGGCTTCTATGACGACAACGTCTTTTTTAATAATCCGGTCGATTATCTTTCGGGTTTGAATGACGATTATTTCCTGCCGATCCTGGGTCAGGCCAACGCGATCTATAT
>Ga0209131_1003636_pt1 | contig 10213 bp, 7 predicted proteins | sample GraSoi_2013_40cm_FD_185826 | JGI IMG/M metagenome (GOLD analysis project Ga0209131, IMG submission 185826) | Grasslands soil microbial communities from the Angelo Coastal Reserve, California, USA - Sample 9_17_2013_40cm (SPAdes) (version 2) | ecosystem: Environmental > Terrestrial > Soil >...
AGGGCCAGCGCGACTATTCCCATTGGGCCGCGATGTTCGTTTGACCATTCGCGCGCGGCCTTCAGAGGAATGTAAATCCGCGCGTCAGGAAGCAAGCCACGAAGACCGCCCTGGCCGGTCCCTTCCTTGATCTCGGTATTTACTACCCCGACGATGCGAAAACTTTTTGCGACCAGCTCGCCGTTGGCATTGTCCGCTGATGAAACCTGATCCATCGGGAGACCAAAGAATCCGGGCGGCTCTTCCGCGGTGCTCTTCTGTTTTTTCGTTTCCTGCTGAGCAGCTGTTTCCTTCGGAGCAGCGAGAAACTCGATCGTCTTTCCAATAGCGTCTTCGGGCTTGTCAAAACCAAAGTCGCGCGCGAACGTGTCCTTCACCACCGCCTCGTCGGCGTCCGGCGAACTGATCATGTGCCCGGCCTTGAAGTCTTTGAAGCGCGAACTCGCATTCGGCACCGAAGCGCCGCCGATGGACTCGATCTGCGAATGACCATTCACACGAACGTAAGTGAAGATCGAAAGGCTTGGTTCGACATAAGCCACACCGGGAATTTTTGAGATTTCAGCGATCGCGGCATCATCAAGAATTCGCGTCGGCTCTTTATCAGGCTTGAAAGATGGTCCCCGCCGGTCGTTCGGGTTCTCGCCCCGGCGCGCAGCATTCTGGTTACCTCCGCCAGCGGCCATCGCGAAAACATTCCTGCCAAAAACGCGCATTTCATTGAATAGATCGAGGGCGCGAAATCGCGAGAGCATGTTGCGTTGCAAACCCAGCCCGAATGAAACCATTGTCACAATCACCGCCACGCCTACGATAACTCCCATGGAAGTCAGGGTCGCCCGCAGTTTGGCCTCGCGCAGGTTTCTAAATGCAAGTCTGAGTAGATCGAAGAAAGGCATATGCGAATTGCTGTCAGAAGGTTCTCTGATAGATTAGCCTATTAATGACACCTGTCAGAAGCCCGACCGTCAGGCAGGGCAGGTTTTATAGACAGGCGCTCCCTAACGGTCGGACTTCTGACACCATTGGCGGCTTTTGACGCCCCGAATAGTGTGTCAAAAATGTTCGCAAAATTTGTCGCCGGTGCAACTCCGATCCAGGTTCCTGTATCTAAGTACTGTCCTCGACAAAAGCCCGACGAAGTTACGAGACTCCAGTTGTTACGAGCGAGATCAATCTTCGAGAAGTACTAAGCCCCCTGGGCGACCTCAATTGACGCCGGTCTTGCTTAAAACAGCAAACTGATAGAAAATTCGGAGAATTAAATAAGATGAAAAACCCCAGAAATATCTTTGCGAAAATCAGTGTGGCCGTAGCTATCGTCATGGCCATAGGCTCAGCGGCTTTTGCGAAAGGGCATTCTGACCCTGCTTTTTCAAATATCCATATTCGAAACTTTGGCAAGATGGACGCCCGCTTTTACCGCGGCGCCCAGCCGGACGAATCAGATTACAAAGACCTAAAGGCGTTAGGCGTAAAGACCGTCATCGACTTGCAGGACCATCCGACCAACTATGAAAGGCGCGATGTCGAAGCACTCGGAATGCGCTATGTGAACATTCCGATGAGCGATTCGAGCTATCCGAAGGAAGACTCGATTAGTGCTTTCATGAAGCTCGTCAACGACCCGTCCACCGGCGTGTTTTTCGCGCACTGCGCGGGCGGCCGTCATCGCACGGGAGTCATGGGCGCGGTTTACCGGTTCAACGTTAACCACTGGAATTACGACCAGGCTTACGCCGAGATGAAGGACTATGACTTCTACACTCGTTTCGGTCACGGCGATCTGAAGACCTACGTCGAAGACTATGCCAGGCGGATGCCGGCGAATGCTGGCTCAGCCGCTGCCGCCGCAACCTCGACCAACAAACAGTAACAACTGTCGAAACGCTTCCCCCACGGGGCAGACCGTACGGTCACCACGAAATAAGGCCGCTTCAGAAATGAAGCGGCCTTTGCGTTTGGGTCTATTCGTTAACGACAACCTGGCGACAGGCTCAAACATCTTCTTGCAAGACTAACCTATGTTGATTTACCTCAAGCCACTCCATTCCTCCTGGTCTGATTCGATAGACAGTATAAGGCTCGCCATTAAAATCATGCTCCTCCGAGGTCGAAATCATTTCCTTCTTTAGTAGGGTTCCCAAACCCAAGGTAACCGCAACCCGGGTGAAGCCCGCCTTCTCCATGGATTGTCGAATGAAATACACAGGCACTGCACCGACCGGGCTGTCGAGGTTTCCGCTATTGCGACCAATGTAACCATCTCATGCTGTGCCAAGCCCTCAACCTCCGCAACGGGAGACAACTTAGTTGCCTGAAGTATTCGCTCTTCTTTGCTCAAAATAGCGCGCAACCGTTCTGTGATCCGATTCTTGAGAGCTTCAAAGTCGCTCGATGACTCAGTATCATATCTAATAATGCTCCGATGCTGGATATCAAATGGAAACCGAGATTTCCGCTCGCTTGAGCAGACAAGTACAACATCTCGTTGGCTCGCAATCGCAAAGCCCAGTTCAAACCAAACATTGGGATTGTCAGTCGTGATTTCAGCTAGACAGACTTCTGCGTTTCTAATTCCGGCTTCAATGTCCTCAATTGGAATCGACACCGTCGGATCACGATCAACTCTAAGCATCGAGCCCTGCCTCAGATATCGCCGGCTCGAAAACATCATCAAAACGCTTGTCGAACGGACCTTGATCAAACGGCTGAATTACAAAGCAGGTAGACATAGTCGGAGCGCGCCGTTCCTATCCCATAAGGTTCTAATCTCAAAATGCTAGAGAGGCCATACGAGCGGGATGTCATGGAGTATAACAGAGGTCCTAATCGCATTGAAAAGCGCCAAAGGCGCAAAATGTAAAAGCCTGGGCCAACGGCCCAGGTTAGGTGTCGTTAGGGTATTCCGAGCGCTGAAGGCGCGAAATGCAAATCAATCCCAAACGTAGCGTTCGTCGTATTCAATATCGTAACGCTTGAGGAATTTGCGATACTCATCCTTAAAGGTGACGCGACGATGATGCTGTTTCTGACCGTGGATGTAGCGTTTCAGCGCCGCAACGTTGGACTGGCCAATTGAGAATACGCCGTATCCCTTCTGCCAATGAAAGTTTCTGAAGGCCGGGCCTTTCGTTTTGATCCACTTCGACGATCCCGTCTTGACCTCTTCAACCAAGTCAGCAATCTTCATGACTCGTCCGAGACAAAACAGAATGTGAATATGATCGGTAGTTCCATCAATGGCAAGCGATGGCGATTTCAAGGCCCGGAAAATTGTTGCCATGTACGGCTGTAACTCCCCTTCAATGGTTGGCGTAATGAATGACTCGCGATTCTTGGTGCTAAAGACGAGGTGAATAAGAATTGAAGACAGAGATTGAGGCATAGGAGTCTCCTCGCTTTCAGACTTCGCCCTTTCAGACTATTTCGCGCTTTCAGCGCTCAATGTTCGCAATAGTAACTCTTTCCCTGGGGCGTTGCCCCAGGCTTTTACATTACGCGCCATTGGCGCTGCGAACAATCCAACATAAATTGCAAGGACTCGGTAAGTTGCATTACTTGCTCGGCCAAACGCCTACTTGGGTGATTTCTCTTCTTACTACACCTCCACCAGCTCTCGGGAGTTCTCTTCTTCCCCGCTAAACTGCAACTCGTAGAGTTTCGCGTAGAGTCCTCCGTTCAGCAGCAATTCTTCATGGGTTCCCTGCTCAACTACGCGGCCAGCGTCGATGACAAAGATCACGTCGGCCCGGCGCACTGTGGCCAGTCGATGCGCGATAACGATCGAAGTCCGGCCTTCCATCAGATTGCTGAGCGCATCGAACACCAGTTGCTCGGACGCTGCATCCAGCCCGGTTGAAGGCTCATCCAGGATCAGGATGGGCGAGTCACGGATAATCGCGCGCGCAATCGTTAGCCGCTGGCGCTGACCTCCGGAAAGCGTCACGCCGCGTTCACCGATCATCGTGTCATAGCCTTCCGGCATTCTTTCGATGAACTCGTCGGCATTCGCCTGCTTTGCCGCGCGGATAATTTCTGCGCGCGTCGCTTCCGGTTTTCCGTAAGCGATGTTCTGCGCCACCGTCGCCCGAAATAACAGCGTCTCCTGTAACACAAAACTGATTTGCTGGCGCAGCGATCTGCTCTTAAACCAGCAAATATCTTTACCGTCAATCCTGATTTGGCCTGCGGTTATATCGTAGAAGCGTGGCAGCAGGCTGACAATCGTAGTCTTGCCTGACCCGGTCGGCCCCACTAGCGCTGCCAACTGGCCCGGCTTGATATCAAGATTAATATCTCTGAGCACGGCCTCGCCACCGTTATACGAAAAATCGACGTGGTCGAATTCGATTCGTCCTTTGAACCGCGGCGCGCGTTTGGCCCCCGGCAGATCGCGGACCTGCATTTCGTTCTCGAGGACTTCGCGAATCCGCTCCCATCCGACCTGGGCCTTCGAAATCGTGTCAGTCATCTTCGACAGCTCGCGCATAGGCTTGTACATCTTGCCGAGATAAAGCAGAAAGACGAGCAACTCTCCGGGAGTTAACGTGCCACTCAACACCAGACGCGCTCCATACCAAAGGACCAGAGAGGTGCCGCAGGCGACGATAATTTCGACGAGGGGCGGCAGCTTGGCTTTCACGCTTCTGGCTTCCAGGGACGCTTCGACGCTCTTCAGACTCTCTCGCTCGAATCGCTTTTGCTCAAAGTCCTCACGGGCAAATGCCTTGACAACGCGAATCGACGAGAGCACCTCTTCCAGGACGTTGACTACCTCACCCTCCTTGCGCCGCACGGCACGCGAAGCGCTTTTGATCCGACGCGTGTAGTAATAGACGACCAGAAATAATCCGGGCGCGACAGTCAAAGCGATCAGAGTAAATTCCCAATTCAGGTAGAGCATCACCACGATCATGCCGAGCAGAGTCAGCACGTTCACCAGCATGCCCAGCAGCACAGACGAAATCAGGTTCTGGACTGCGTCGATATCGCTGGTAACGCGGCTGATTAGATCACCCGTGCGCTTTTGATCGTGAAAAGAAAGCGAGAGCCGTTGGATGTGACTGTAGAGCACGCGGCGCAAGTCATGCATCACCCATTGACCCACGCTGGTCGTAAGATACTTTTCAAAGTAAGAGCTGAGCGCACCCAGGACCGCGATCAGTAGTACGGCCAGGACAACAAAGTTGAGGATGGAAAACTTGTCAGTCCCGAACCAACTGACCGGGCCAACCAGCCAGCCGGTCATCCGCTTTGAGCCAAAGACATAATCGAAGACGATCTTGAGCGGCCAGGGCTCGAGCAGATCCGTAAGACTTTCGCCCAGCACCGCGATAAAGGCCAGGGTGAGACTGAACCAGTGCGGATAAAGCAAATCGGTGATGCGAATCTTTTTCTGCATGTGATTCAGATTTGCCGGCTTCACAAAGCGCGGCAGTAGCCCGACCGTGAGGGAGGGCTCCATCCGGCTCTGTCGAGCCCTTCCTCACGGTCGGGCTACTGCCCCGTCTCGGTTCTCATCCTGGCTCTCTCAGCAAGAATGGAGACTTAATTATCCCGGCAGACTAGCTAACTCATTGATCCGCGATTTAACTACCTCGGTCAAGCCCTGAATCTCTGCGGTGCTGTAATTGGCCGCGCGAAACGCATCGGTGATCTGCTGGTCGCTTAACTGCGACAAGATGTTCGCCAACCACTTAGCCTGGGCAACAGTAATGTTTTTGAGCAGGTGCTGATTCTTGCCATTATAGTTGAACACGACGAATCCCTTATCGACGCCCTTGATGAATTTCGTTTTGACGAATTCATCGGGACGATTTCTCGTGTGGCCGAGGAACCTTCCTTCTTTACCAAAGCTGGCTCCCAGATCGGTATCAAAGTAACGCGCCTCTTTTTCTCCGGTCGTCTCGTCAGTAACAACCAGCACGTTGTTGTTGTGATTCTGAATGTCCCAATTATTAATCAAAGCCATTAGGACCTTCAGGCCCTGAAGTTCCTGGGTGCCTACGAACGGATTCTTTTCCCAGTCCCAACGCTGGGCCAGACGCTTTTCACCTTTGATCCGAGCTTCGAATCTCGCATTGTCGAAACTTCCTTTTCCCTCGATATCGACGTGCGGGACCAGATAAGTGGTGTCAGCGAAATATCCGGCGGCCCAGACTAAACGAACCGCGGCTGTTTCTGATTGCGCCTCTGGGCCCAACTTCACGACCCATTCAGTTCCGGCGCCATCACGGACGCGATACTTCTTGGAAAAGCTGCTCGTCTCGTCGGCCACGAATGTGACCTTAGAGAGATCAGGCTTCATCGCCTCGCCTCCCTGCCCCCAATACAGATCGCGCGAAGCGATATCCGACGGCGCACGCCAGAGCACCGGTTTTGCATCGCTCGGAATTGGCTTGGCAGTCTTGGGGTGACTCTTCTTCTGGTCCTGCCCCTGGCTCGGAGCAGTGAACAACATGGCTAAGCTGAGCGCTACCAGGGCCAGCCGCCTAAGAATATTTGGTGTAAACATTTCTTCCACTCCTGTTTGATTCATCCACTAAAATCTGAGGGGTTTTACCTTCTTGGTCCCATAGCGAGGCGATTCGTCGAGTTTTGCAATTCTCTGATTCGTTGTCGCACTCCATGGCTCATCAGGCGAACCTCTTCGGGACTATAGTTAGCTGCGCGAAAAGCGTCAGCGAGCTGCCGATCACTCAGACGCGACAACCACCCGCTGATCCACTGGGCCTGATCGACGGTTATGTTTTTGAATAAATCCTTTCTCTTTAATTTGTAGTGAAAGTCCACCCGGTCATCTTTCACCTTATTGATCAGACGGGTCTTCGCATATGCTTTCGGATTGTTTCGGTCCGGCTTGAAATATAAGAACCGCGGGATGTGACTGACCTTGCCGAAGCTCCCGCCCAGATCAGAAACGAAGTAGCGCAACTCCTTATCCGCAATCTTGTCATTCTTAACAACGGCTACCTTGTTATTTGAATCCTTAATGTCCCAGTTGTTTAGCACGGCCATCATTACCTTCATGCCCTGAAACTCGCGCGAACCGACGAAAGGGTTTTTCTTCCATTGCCAGCCATCGACTCGTTTGACGTCCTTTGGTCTCAGTCCGAAGCGAACATTCTCGAGGTCCTTATCAAGACCCTTGACGTGCACTCGCGGCACCAAATAATTTACGTCAGGGAAATACCCGACCGCCCACATCAAACGCGAGGCGGCGGTTTCGCCCTTGGCTTCTTTGCCGACTTTCGCGACCCACTCATGGCCTGAGGCGTCCCGCACCCGATACTTGGTTGAATATCCACCCGGCTCTTTTTTGATCAGAGTGACTTCTCTGAGATCAGGTCGCATCGCTTTGCCGCCCTGCCCCCAATATAGATCGCGCTTCGAGATGTCGGACGGCGCGCGCCACAGCACCGGAATCCCGTTCGGTAGATCTTCCTGGTTCTTCTTTTTCTTATGCTTCTGGCCAGGGAAAATCGTGGCCGGTATCAGCAACGCCACGGCAACCACCAGGAGAGTCCATCGACGCCAGGTATTTTGTGCAAACATTTCTTCTATACTCCTGAAATTAGGTAATCTTCAGGGGGGCATTCACAAACGGGGGCAAAAAAGAGAGTCAGAGCGACTCGCCTTCAAAGCACATTTGACTATCAAATCGCTCTTCACCTGCCATGACCGGCACGCGCTCGTACGAACCGTCCGGCTGCAACTCACGCGCATTGACGTTGTCGCGCAGATAGGCCTGCAGAACTTCATCCCGCAAATAGCTCCGCAGCCTGGGATCGTTAACCGGGCAAATGACTTCGATACGGCGATTGAGGTTACGCGGCATCCAGTCAGCGCTGCCGACATAGACTTCTTCGTTGCCATCGTTGGCGAAATAAAAGACTCGACTGTGCTCGAGAAAGCGCCCAATGATGCTGCGCACTCGAATGTTCTGCGAAAGTCCGGGCACGCCCGGACGCAGCATGCAGATGCCCCGGACGATTAGATCGATCTCCACACCTGCTGCCGATGCGTCGTACAGGAGCTGAATGATATTGGGATCGGCCAGCCGGTTTAGCTTCGCGATGATGCGCGACGTCCGGCCCGCTTTGGCATTGGCCGTTTCACGTTCGATCAGCGACGTTAACTTCTCACGTAAGTTAACCGGCGAGATTAAAAGCCGGCGATAGTTCTGTTGTTGAGAATAACCGGTTAGGTAATTGAAAAACTCGGTCGCATCCTCCCCGATCTCCTTATCAGCCGTGAACAGTCCGAGATCGGTGTAGGTCGACGACGACGTCGGCGTGTAGTTTCCGGTCGCAATGTGAACGTACCTTTTCAGCGCGCCGCCCTCGCGACGTATGACCAGCGACAGTTTGCAGTGAGTTTTCAATCCGACGAACCCGTAGACAACGTGGACTCCGGCGCGTTCGAGCCGCTGCGCCCATTCAATGTTGTTTTCTTCGTCAAATCGGGCCTTGAGTTCAATCAGCGCCGTTATTTGTTTTCCCTGTTCGCCGGCCGCGATCAATGTCTCCGCAATCGCGGATTGTTGCCCGGTCCGATACAGACAGATTTTGATCGCCAACACGTCGGGATCGTTCGCGGCCGCGCGGATGAAATCAGTCACTGTCGAATACGCGATGTACGGATGATGCAGCAGCAGATCCTGTTCTTTGATTACGTCAAAGATCGGCCGGCCGGCCCGGAGCACTTCAGGGACAGACGTACGCAGCGGCCGGAATTTCAAGTTCGGTCGATTGAGTTCACAAAGCTTTAATAAGTCTGCGACATTCAACGGCCCATCGATCGGATAAATATCGTCCGATTCAAGCCCCAGCGAGTTCGTCAGATAATCGAGCATGGCATCCGGCATGTCGGCGGCAACTTCAAGTCTGACCGGCGTGCCGAAGCGACGCTTTCTCAGTTCCACCTGCAAAGCGCGCAACAAATCCTCTGCTTCGTCCTCGCGTATGTCGATATCCGCGTCACGCGTCACTCGAAATGCATACGCCGGGCCGGAGTGCATGCCGGGAAACAGCGCGCCGAGGTTGGCCGCGATCACTTCGCTCAACAAAACAAATTTGGATTCCTTCTCAATCGGAATCAGACCAGGCAGCACCGGCGGAACTTTCAGTCGCACGAAACGCGCTTCGCTCTTGTCGACCGATTTAACCTTATCCGGCGATTCGACCATCACTGCGAGATTGAGGCTCAACCCTGAAATGTACGGGAAGGGATGCGCCGGATCGACGGCCAACGGCGTCAGCACCGGAAGCACACGATCCTGAAAATACTCATCAAGTTCCGCGCGCTGTTCGTGCGACAACGACTGATACGGGGCGACTACAATTCCCTGCTCGGCGAGCTGCGGCAGAATTTCTTCCTTCAGACACCGCATTTGTTCGACCATCATCGGACGCAAACGGTGTCTTATCTCTCGCAGCTGCTCATCGGCAGTCATGCCGTCGGGTGAAGGATGGGGCCAGCCATGTTCGACCTCTTCTTTAAGGCCCGAGACACGCACCATGAAAAACTCGTCGATGATGTTCGAAAAAATAGTCAGGAACCGCAGCCGTTCCAGCAGCGGATTTTCAGCCTCGAGTCCTTCTTCCAGGACCTGGCGAAAAAACTCGACGAGGCTCAGCTCGCGATTGAACAGCAATTTTTCCGGCGCCGGTAACGGTGAGGCTAATGCCAGTTTCGCCCTCGCGTTGGGCGCGACCCCGATTTGTTCATTAATTTGTAGGTTAGTATTCATTTCTTAAAACACCATTCGGACGGACGACTTAATGCACCATGAATCCGTACACTAATCCTTGAAGAGATGTCTTCGACGGTAATTACTTTGCAACTCGTATTCCTTAGAGTCATTATTTGAAGTCCCAGCTGTAAGATCCGTTGGTTCAGCCCAATCGTTGCGAGCAGAAATAAGTGGTCCGCAAACTCGCCGCAATTGAATCGTACTAATTCATTTCGTTGAGGCGGGTTGGCGTGTGGTAAACCTACTCCGGATGGAAGAATTGAGACACGATTAGGTTAACCGTGTGATGTGGCATGCGCATCCTGCGCATGATTCACGGGCGGGACCCGTGCCACTTCAGACTCGCTAACGGCGACCGGAAGGAACGTACGCACGACGTGCGGGTACGCTGATAAACTGATTCAATTCGATTATGTAGCCTGTCAAGCGTCCCCCGTAGACGCAACCGGTATCCAG
>Ga0209131_1003639_pt1 | contig 10211 bp, 9 predicted proteins | sample GraSoi_2013_40cm_FD_185826 | JGI IMG/M metagenome (GOLD analysis project Ga0209131, IMG submission 185826) | Grasslands soil microbial communities from the Angelo Coastal Reserve, California, USA - Sample 9_17_2013_40cm (SPAdes) (version 2) | ecosystem: Environmental > Terrestrial > Soil >...
GCGGCCGCGCGGCTCGAGCCGTTCTTCACGAAGAACGGCATCTATGCCTACAGCACCCGGCCGGAGATCGACGATCTCTTCCAGCGGCAGGCCAACGAGCTGGATCGCGGCAAGCGCGAGGCGCTGCTGCACCAGATTCAGAAGATCATCGTGGACCAGACGCTGGTCGCCCCGATCTTCCAGCAGGCCTTCCCCTGGGGCGTCGGGGCGCGCGTCGCGGAGCCCGCGGCGGGCTTGATCCAGGGCTACCCGTACGTCGGGCCGCCCGAGGACCTGCGGCTCAAGTAGGGTCTTCGCGGATGAAGTGACCGCTGCGGAGGTCGCGCAGCGCTTCCTCGATCTCCGCGCGGGTGTTCATGACGAAGGGGCCGTGGCGGGCGATCGGCTCGCCGAGCGGGCGGGCGGCCGCGAGCAGGAAGCGGCCGCCGCCCGGCGCGCCGGCCGCCTCCACGAGATCGCCGTCACCGAAGATGACGAGCGACGGGGCGCGCACCGCGGTGCGCTGGGGACCGAAGCGCACCTCGCCCTGGTCCACGTAGGCGAACGCGGTGTGCCCCTGCGGAACCGCCTCGCGGAAGCTCGCGTCCGGCGGGAGCGTCACGTCGAGGAACTTCGGCGCGACGGCCAGCCCCTCGACCGGCCCGACGAGCTTTCCGCCCGCCGCGTCGCCCGCGATCACCCGCGCCCGGGCGCCGGCGCCGAGATCGCTCTCCGGCAGATGGCTCGCGGTCAGGTCGCGGTACTTCGGCCGGGTCATCTTCTCCCGCGCGGGCAGGTTGAGCCAGAGCTGCAGCCCCCCGATGCCCTCGGGCCGCACCTGCGGCATCTCCTCGTGCAGGATGCCGCTGCCCGAGGTCATCCACTGGATGTCACCCGCTCCGATGCTCCCCTGGTGCCCGAGCGAGTCCCGGTGCTGGATCTCCCCGGCGCGCACGAACGTGACCGTCTCGATCCCGCGGTGCGGATGGTAGGGAAACCCGGGCTCGTAGTCCTCCGGTCTCGTCGACTCGAAGTGGTCGAGCAGCAGGAAGGGGTCGAGGTGATCGAGCCCGCGGGTGCCGATGCTGCGCCGGAGATGCACGCCGGCGCCTTCGATCACCGGCTCGGGCCTGACGACCCGCGCAACCGCGCGGGAGGACTCGCTCATCGCGTCATGCCCTCTCGATGATCACGACCGGGATCTCACGGGGCGCCCGCTGCTGGTACTCCTCGTAGGGCGGCCAGATCGCGACCATCTTCTTCCACAAGGCCGGCTTCTCGGCCGGGGTCGCGGTGCGGGCGCGCGCCTTGAAGCGATCGGCCATCACCTGCACCGAAATCTCGGGCTGCGCGGTCAGGTTCTCGTACCAGGCCGGGTGGGTGGGCGCGCCGCCGCGCGAGGCCACGATCACGTAGCGGTCGCCATCGCGCCCGTAGATGAGCGGAGTCGTGCGCGTCTGGCCGGAGCGGCGGCCGGTGGTGGTGAGCAGGAGGGTCGGCACGCCCTCCCAGATGTGGCCGTCCTTGCCGCCGGTCGCGACGTAGCGCTTTGCGTGTTCTTGCTGCCATCCCGGTGGCCGGCTTCCCGCGGCGGGCTTCGGAGTCGTCATCCTCGGTCCCTCCCGCCGTCAGTCTGCCACGCGGGAGGAGCCGCCGCTACCTCACCACATCACCACCCCGCCGTCGATGTTGACGGACTGGCCGGTCATGAACGCGGCGGCGGGCGAGCAGAGGAACGCGATGAGGCCCGCGACCTCCTCGTCGGAGGCGGCCCGGCCCATCGGGATCCGGTCGAGCTGCCGCTGCCAGCCCTCTCCCCGCCCCAGAACATCCATTCTGGCAGTCTCGATGGTGCCGGGGCACACCGCGTTGACGGTGACGCCGTGGCGGGCGACCTCCTGGGCCAGCGACTGGGTGAGCCCCTGGATGCCGAAGTTGGCCGCGTTGTAGGCCGCGGTGTTGGGGGCGCCGCGCTTGCCCGCGATCGACGATAGGTTGATGATGCGCCCCCACTTCTGCTTGATCATGATCGGTACGACGCGCTTGCAGAGCAGGAACGCGCCGGTCAGCTTGATGTCGAGGACTTTTCGCCAGACGCCCTCGTCCAATTCGGGGAGCGGCACCCGGTCGTTGCCGCGCGGGTAGGCCGCGTTGTTCACGAGCACGTCGAGACGGCCGAAGGTCTTCGTCACCTGGTCCACCAGCTTCTCCACCGCCGGCGCCTGGCTCACGTCGCCGGTCCACGTGAGCGCCTTGCGGCCCAGCGCGCGGACCTGGTCGGCGGTGCTCTCCACGTCGCGCCATCCCGCCTTCTTCTCGTCGTCGGGATAGGTCGCGGGATCGCGGCCGGTGCCGGTGACCACCACGTCCGCCCCGAGTCCGGCCAGGGCCAGCGCGGTGGCCCGCCCGATGCCGCGCAGCCGCCCCGCGCCCGTCACCACCGCGACCCGCCCGTCCAGCGCCTTTACATATCCGCTCGGCTCGCCTGCGGCTGCGCCTCGCCCAGCAACTGCGGCCATGGTCTCAGCACCCCCGGTGCGCGGCGTGGTCGGCGAGCACCTGCGCCACGCAGGCGGTCACCTTCACGCCGGTCGGCAGGTCGATGAACTCGTTGGGCCCGTGCGCGTTGGAACCGGGTCCCATCACCCCGGTGACGAGGAACTGGGCTTCGGGGAACCGCTCGCCCAGCATGCTCATGAACGGGATCGAGCCGCCGAGCCCGTCGAACATCGCGGGCGCGCCGAACTGCGCGGTGGAGGCGCGCTCCACCGACTCGCGCAGCCAGCCCGCCATCGCGGGCGCGTTCCAGCCGGTGCCGGGCCGCTCGCCGGTCGCGTAGGTCACGCGCGCGCCATACGGCGGATCCGCCTCGAGCACCTCCTTGACCCGCCGGCTCGCGAGCGTCGCGTCGGTGGTGGGCGGCAGGCGCAGCGAGAGCTTCACCGAGGTCTTCGGCCGCAGCACGTTGCCGGCGTCCGCCAGCGCGGGGATGCCATCCATGCCGGTGACCGAGAGCGCGGGCCGCCAGGTGTTGTTGAGCAGCGCCTCCACCGGGTCCTGCGTCACCGCGCGCATGCCGGGCAGGAAGGGGAAGCGCTGCCAGACGTCGTCGCCCAGCACGCCGGCGACCGCGCGCACCTCGGCGAGCCGGGCGGGCGGGATGTCCACGTGGCAGGCCTCCACGAGGATCTTGCCGGTGCGATCGTCCTCGAGCCGGTCGAGCAGCTGGCGCAGGATGCGGAAGCTCGAGGGCACGATGCCGCTGGCCGCCCCCGAGTGCACGCCCTCGCCCAGAACCTCCACGGTGAGCGTGCCGCTCAGGACGCCGCGCAGCGAGGTGGTGGCCCACAGGTGGTCGTAGTCGCCGCACCCGGAGTCGAGGCAGACGACGAGGTCCGGACGGATGCGGTCGGCCAGCTGCTCCACGTAGGCGGGCAGGTCGGGGCTGCCGCTCTCCTCGGAGGCCTCGATCAGGACGACGCAGCGCGCGTGCGGGATCCCCTGGGCCTGCAGCGTCTCGATCGCGGTCAGCGCCGCGAACGAGGCGTAGCCGTCGTCGCCCGCCCCGCGGCCGAAGAGCCGGTCGCCGCGGCGCACCGGGATCCACGGCCCGGCGTCCGCGGCCCACCCCACCATCTCCGGCTGCTTATCGCAGTGGCCGTAGAGCAGGACGGTCTCGCCGCCCGCGCCCGGCACTTCCATCAGGATGACCGGCGTGCGGCCCGGGAGCCGGACCACCTCGATGGTCAGCCCCTCGATCTTCCGCTTGCGGGCCCAGTCGGTCATCAGGGTCACCGCCTGGTCGATGTGGCCGTGCTCCGCCCACTTCGTGTCGTACATGGGCGACTTGGCCGGGATGCGGATGTACTCGGTGAGCGCGGGGACGATGTCGCCGTCCCAGGCCTGCTGGACGAGAGCGCGGATGCGGCCGGTGTCGGTGGTCATGGCCCCGTATACTATTCGCAATCGGGCGGCTCCGCCAACCCATGACCACTCATCCCCTCTCGCGGCGGGGGTTCCTGCAGGCCGCCCGGTCGCGCGTGGGGCGCCGGCGCCCCCGTGCCCGTCGAGGACTGGGGGCAGGCGCCGGTCGGCTCGATGGGCGTGCCGCCGGGCTGGCAGACGTACGAGACGCCCGGAGGGCATCCCGCCTACGACTTCACGGTGGTGGAGCACGCGGGGCGCCGCGCGCTGCACATGAAGAGCGCGGGCGAGCATTCCACGATCGTGAAGGAGGTGCGGGCCGACTTGGCGGTCACTCCGTTCCTCGCGTGGCAGTGGCGCGTGCTCAGCCTCCCGCAGGGCGCGGACCTGCGGACCCGCGCGACCTCCGACGCCACCGGCCACATCTTCGCGATCTGGCCGCGCTTCCCGGCCATGGTGCGATCGCGGCTGATCGGCTACGTCTGGGACGCGGCGCTGCCGGTCGGCACGATGCTCCCAAGCCAGAAGACGGGGACGGTCACGTTCATCGTCGCGCGGCGTGGAGACCCGGGCCTCGGCCAGTGGCTCGACGAGCGCCGCGACGTCGCCGACGACTACCGTCGCGTGTTCGGCGAGGCGCCACCGTCGCTGCCCGCGCTGGCGCTCTCGATCGACACGAACGACACGAGGTCGCCGGCCGAAGCCATGTTCGGTCGCATCGAGCTGCAACCGGGCTGATCGGGCGCGCCCGGGTCAACTGTTCTGACCGTCGACCGGAACTCCTTACCGCTTCCTGCCGCATTGCAGCAGCCGGCCACACCCTTTCGCCCGGTTCTCCGTCGAGATGATCCATCGGCCGGACGTGGCATGCCGCTTGCCTCTGGATGAGACATGTCGACCGTATTCACGTTGCAAGAGGTCATCGAGAATGAGGCGCTCGGACCGAGCGCGCGCGCATTCTGCGAGGCCCTGCTGAAGCAGGGAGAGGTGCTGGCGGTCAAGCTCAGCTATCTCCCGGACACCGTGCTGTGGCTCGTGACGACCGCTTCGCAAGCCTGGCTCATGCGCGCCACGCAGCCCAAGGCGGTCATCCTCACCCTGCGTGAGGCGACCGACCTCGCGACGAGCCTCGGCGACCCTCCGCCCGCATCGCTCTGGCAGGTGGCCGTGGAGTTCTCGGCTCCCGCGCCCGATTCAATCGAGGAGCCGCCGGATGATTCCGAAGATGTCGCGGACCATCCCTGGGACTAGGGCGACATCGTGATCAGGATGACCTTCCTGTTTCTGAGCACCGGCATCTCCCTCCTGGTTGCGGTCGCGTTGATCGTCGGGATCGCGTGGCTCGCCGTCGCCGTTCCCGTGCTGATCGCCACCGGGGCCGGCTACGGGGTCGTCGCGCTACGCCGTCATGGCTCGCGGGGAAGCGCCGCCAACCGCTGGCTCCCTAGCGGGCCGCCGCGCCCTCCGGCGCGCTCAGATTGTTGACCACGCGCTTCACGCCGTCCACGGACTGGGTCACCCGCTCGGCCAGGAGCTTCTCCGCGCGGGACGTGACGGGCCCGGTCAGACTGACGGTCCCATCCTGCGACCGCACCTGCACGCCCTGCAGCGGAAGGGCCCGGGTGGAGTAGAGCTCGAACTCGACCCGCCGGGCCAGCCGGTCGTCGGCGGTCTCCGGAACTGCCGCGGCGGTGGTCACCGCGATCTGGCCGGCCAACCCCTGCACCCCCGGCGTTTGGAGCGCGATCTGCTCGGCCGCGCGCTTCTGCGCGGGGGTCTCGACCGCCCCGTCCAGCGACACGACCTTCTTGTTGACCAGGACCGTCAGCGTCCGGTCCTTCAACTCCGGGGTCCGGGCGAGCTGATCGATGACGAGCGTCTTGATCTCGAGATCCGCCACGCGGTCGCCGAGCTGCGCGATGTCCTGATTGCCGCGGGCCGCCGGATTCACGGTCAGATTGTTGCGGATCGCGGTGACCCCGGACGTGTCCTGGGTGATGGCCCCCGCGAGCCGGCGCGTCTCCTCGCTCGGCACCTCACCGGTCAAGGTCACCTCGCCGCGGTTCGTGCTGGCCTTCACGTCGAACGCGGAGACGTGCTTGGAGAGCAGCAGGGCGGTCTTCACCTTCGAGGTGGTCGCCGCGTCCTGCGAGGATTCCTTGACCGAGCGCAGTGTGTCACCGATGGACGTCGCGCCGTCCCGCTCGTAGATCAGCACGCCCCCGACGACCAGGATGACCAAGACGATAGCTATCACGATCGCTCTCATGCGCGCTCTCCTTTGCGGGCCCGGTGCGGGCGGTCCCTCGACCGGGGGAGAGCATCCCCCGTGCCAGCGATCGGCGAAGAGGAACGCGCGGATTCTCCGTTAGTTCCACGGGGCGGCGGTCAGGAGCTTCGACCCCGGCCGGGTCAGAGCTTCCCGGCGGCGGTAGGGTTTACCGAGAACCCTCGCGGAGAAGTCTTGACCCCGGGACCCGAACTGGCCATTCTTGGGGCCGCGAGGCCCGGGTGAGGCCGCCGAAAGGGGAGACGCCATGCTCGATCTACTGATCAGGAACGCGCGGATCTGCGACGGGACGGGGGCGCCCGCCTTCATGGGCGATCTCGGGGTCAAGGACGGGCTGATCCGGTCCGTCGGCCCGACGAACGGCCAGACCGCGGCGCGGGTGATCGACGCCGACGGCCTCGTCCTGGCGCCGGGCTTCGTGGATCCCCACACGCACTACGACGCCCAGCTCGCCTGGGACCCGCTCGTCACCTGCTCGCCGTGGCACGGCGTGACCACCGTCGTCATGGGCAACTGCGGCGTCGGGGTGGCCCCGGTCAAGCCCGAGACGCGTGAGATCCTGATGCAGGACCTGGTCAACGTCGAGGCCATCCCCTACGACGTCATGAAAGCGGGCATCGACTGGCAGTGGGAGAGCTACGGCCAGTACCTCGACGCAGTGGATCGCGGCGGTCTGGGCATCAACGTGGCCGGCCTCGTCGCGTTCACCCCGCTCCGGCACTATGTGATGGGCGAGGCCTCGTTCGAGCGGGCCGCCACCGGCGAGGAGATCGCCGTCATGCGCCGCCTGCTCCGCGAAGCGATGGAGGCCGGCGCCTTCGGCTTCAGCACCACCACCTCCCGCAACCACGTGGGCTACCAGGGACGGCCCCTGGCCTGCCGTAACGCCAGCCGCGAGGAGCTGGTCGGCGTGGTGCGGGGCCTCCACGACGTGGGGCGCGGGGCGATCGAGATGATCCTCAACTCCGGCGGGATGTACGCGGTGAGCGACGAGGACGTCGAGCTCCTGCGCCAGATCACCCAGGCGAGCGGGCGGCCGGTCACCTGGCTGGCGCTCTTCGCCCATCCGGGCCAGCCCGACTTCCACGACCAGACCTTCGCCAAGCTCGGCGATCTGGTGAAGCAAGCCATCCCGCAGATCACCCCGCGGCCGATCATGAGCCAGGGCGATCTCCGCAACCCGACCATGTTCGGGTCCTTCGTCTCCTGGCAGAAGGCGTTCAACCGGCCGGAGGCCGAGAAGATCGCGATGTACCGGGACCCCGCGTTCCGCGACGCCTTCCAGCAGGAGCTGGAGAGCCGGCGGCGCGCCCACATGTGGGGGCAGATGCGCGTGCTCGAGGTGGGCCGGCCCGAGCTGGCCGCCAACGTGGGGCGCACCCTCGAGGAGATCGCGGCGAGCCAGGGCAAGCGCCCGGTCGATGCCTACTTCGATCTCGGCCTCGCCGACGACCTGGCGACCCGCTTCCAGTCCTCCACGTTCAACTTCGATCCGGCGGGCGTCGAGCGGCTGATCGCCGACGATCGCTGCCTGGTCGGGCTCTCCGACGGCGGCGCGCACGTGGACGTGATCTGCGACGTGGGCTACGCCACCGCCCTGCTGGACCTCTGGGTGCGGCGGACCGGCGTGCTGAGCCTCGAGAAGGCGGTGCACAAGCTCACCCAGGTGCCGGCCACCGTCTTCGGCATTCCCAACCGCGGGGTGCTGGAGGAGGGCAAGGTCGCCGACCTGGTGATCTTCGACCCGGCGACGGTCACCGCCAAGGCGCCCCGCTACGTGAACGACCTGCCCTGCAACGGCCGCCGCCTGATCTCCGAGTCCGAGGGCATCAAGGCCGTCTTCGTGGCGGGCACCCAGCTCTACGACGAGGGCAAGCACAGCGGCGCCATGCCGGGCCGCATCCTGCGCAGCTACGAGTAGCGGGCGATGAGCGAGTTCCTCGGGCTGGACGGCAAGGTCGCCGTGGTGACCGGGGGCGCGAGCGGTCTCGGCCAGGCGGTGGCCCGCGGCCTAGTGCGCGAGGGCGCGCGTGTCGTGCTGGGCGACATCGACATGGCCGGGCTCGAGCGCACCGCCGCCGAGCTCGGTGCGCAGGTCCAGTGGCGGCGCACCGACGTCACCCGGCGCGACGACATCGCCGCCCTCTTCACCCAGTGCGACGAAGCGTTCGGACCGGTCGAGATCCTGGTCACCTGCGCCGGCATCATCAGCTCGGCGCCCCTCGCCGCGATGACCGAGGACGAGTGGGACCGCGTGCTCGCCATCAACACGAAGGGCACGTTCTTCTGCATCCAGGAGGCGGTCAAGCGGATGGTCCCGCTCAAGCGCGGCCGTATCGTCACGATCGGCTCCGACAGCGTGACGCGCGGCGGCGGGCGCGTCGCCACCGCGGCCTACACCGCGTCGAAGGGCGCGGTGGTCGCGCTGACCCGCAACATCGCCCGCGACCTGCTCGGCACCGGCGTCAGCGTCAACTGCGTCAACCCGGGGCCGATCGACTCGCCGATGCACGCCCCCCTCACCGCCGAGCAGCGGGCGCGCGTGGTGGACAGCATCCCGCTCGGCTGGATGGCCAGGCCGGAGGAGATCGCCAACGGCGTGCTATTCCTGGCCTCCAGCCGGGCCGCCAGCTTCATGTACGGGACCAACCTGAACGTCGACGGCGGCACCCAGATGGGCACGAGCTGAGCGATGCGCGGCAAGCAAGTGTTCATGGAGAGCCTGATCGCCCACGGGGTGGAGTACATCTTCGGCAACCCCGGGACGACCGAGAGTCCCCTCCTCGACGCGCTGCTCGACTACCCGCAGCTCCAGTACATCGTGGCGCTGCACGAGGGCGTGGCCCTGGGCGCCGCGAGCTACTACGCGCAGACGAGTGGCAAGCCCGCGGTGGTCAACGTGCACGTGGCCCCGGGCCTCGGCAACGCGCTCGGGATGCTCTACAACGCCTTCAAGGCCCGGGCGCCGCTGCTCGTGACCGCCGGCCAGCAGGACACGCGCCTGCGGCTGCGAGGGCCGGTGCTCGGCCACGACCTGGTGGCGATGGCCGCGCCGCTCACCAAATGGAGCGTCCAGGTGGAGCGCGCCGACGAGTTCGCCCTGATCGTGCATCGCGCGCTGAAGATCGCCACCGACCCGCCGGCCGGGCCGGTCTTCGTCGCGCTGCCGATCGACGTGCTCGAGCAGGAGACCGACCTGGCCCCGCTCGATCCGGGACGGCTCTTCCGCGCGCCCGAGCCCGATCCAGCCGGCGTCCAGGCGGCCGCCGCGCTGCTGCGGGAGGCACGGCGCCCGGTGATCGTGGTGGGAGACGAGGCGGCGGGCGCGGCGGCCGAGGTGACCGCGCTGGCCGAGGAGCTCGGCGCGGCCGTCTGGTGCGAGGGGATCCACGCCCACCAGGTGCTGCCGACCGCCCACCCGAACTTCCGCCTGGGCCTGCCCTTCGATGCGGCGGCCATCCGCGGCGCGCTGGACGGCGCGGACGTCGTGCTCCTGCTCGGCGGCCCGTTCTTCGAGGAAGTCTGGTACGCGCCCGGCTCGCCGCTCCCGCCCGGTGCCGTCGCCATCCAGGTCGAGTCGGCTCCCGAGCGCCTGGCGCACAACCTGCCGGTGAGCGTCGGGCTGGTGGGCCACCCGCGGGCCGCGCTGAAGGCGCTCCGGGCCGCGCTCGACGGCGACGCCGCCTTCCGCGAGAACGCGGCCCGGCGGAACGACACGCTCCGAGCGCTGAAGGCCCAGGACGCCCAGGCCCAGCGCGCGCGGGCGGCCAAGCGCTGGGATCACGCGCCGATCTCGGTACCGCGGCTGATGGCCGAGATCGAAGCGGCCCTTCCGCCCGACGCCATCGTGGTGGACGAAGCGATCACCGCGAGCCTCGAGCTGGCCCGTACCGTCCAGTTCGAGCGCACCGGGGACTACATCGGCGCGCGCGGCGGCGGCATCGGCCAGGCCCTGCCCGGCGCGCTCGGCGTGAAGCTGGCCCAGCCGGGTCGGCCCGTGGTCGCGCTCTCCGGCGAC
>Ga0209131_1003640_pt1 | contig 10211 bp, 11 predicted proteins | sample GraSoi_2013_40cm_FD_185826 | JGI IMG/M metagenome (GOLD analysis project Ga0209131, IMG submission 185826) | Grasslands soil microbial communities from the Angelo Coastal Reserve, California, USA - Sample 9_17_2013_40cm (SPAdes) (version 2) | ecosystem: Environmental > Terrestrial > Soil >...
CGAGCCTGGTGAGAGGGAGGTGGACTTGTTTAAGCGCCGGACAAACGCATTGACGGCTACGAAGCCTCCGAAACGCAACACCACGTAAGCGAAACATTTATATTATGTGCGTGACCAAGACCTCGTTGTCATTGTCATCATTCCACATAGCCTCGGTTACGAACCGCTGAAGTTTGGCTCCACCAAGAGTTGGGGGGGATGGGTTGTTTCACTAAGTCAGATAGGGCAAATAATCCAGACCCCTCAAACTCCAGTGAACCAGTCCGAAGAGTCCGAGTTCTGTTTCACGCCCTATACATGAGCTTCAGAGTGAATATCAAACAGGCAACAATAGGGCCTGACATCAGGATAGTGAGGTGTCGCCGCCGCGGGATGACAGTGACGGCCGACTATTCTTGTACGACGCCGTCGGCAATGGGGAACATGCGGAGCACCTCGTATATCACTATTATACACTGTCCGAGCACCCTTATTGGTAGACCGAACAGGACGATTGAAGCACGTTATTATTAAAGGTTGGTCTTAGGACAAGGGAACGAGCTCCGCGAAGATGTTCCCCTGGAACGGGAGCTATAGACTATAGGGCAAATGTGATAAAAGCAAAACCAACGCCTGATCAAGGATCTTGTTCGACTCTGAACACTGATTGACGTCCTCTTCTCCTGCAGCACTCTTTGACACCATTGAAGAGCATGGTAATGAGTGATGATGTTGCGACTTCCATTGAAAACCGACATCTGAAGTACCGTACTTGAAGGCGGAGGGGCCAGCTGGAATTCAGGATGACTGCAACGAGCACAATAGCGGAGATTGAACCCCCCGCAAGTACCGGCTCGTTGGAGATACCCTAAGGATGGCTATTGATAGTAAAACGGTGTCACTATATCGACGAGCGTCCCTCCTTGAGTAACTAATCAAGCCACTGCCCGACCAGATACGACTGGTTCCTTTTATGGCCAATAGGAAGGTCGCTGGAGACAGTGTATAGGTGAATGTCCGCATAATATTGGTATCTATGGGCATTGAAGGAGCGTGGCGACGCGCTTAGAATATTTTAGCATAGCTACTCGGCAGGTTTGGGAACCCACGATACCAGCTGGAGCCGTTAACGGGTCTCTAGTCTTCCACTGCACTAAGCATGAGGTTGACCTCGGCCTCAGTTGTCTTGACACCGCGTAGCATAGTCTGAACTCATGGGTTAATACGGCTGTTCACCCAGATTGAGTTGTGGCGTAACTCACGTTCTGCACCTCTATATCAGTCTCAAATGCCATTGTACCCGCATCTTCCGTGACATCCCTCCAACCCGCTTCCAGGGGTCGGGCTTTGGACTCAGTTTTCACTTTCCTTGCTTTCCCCTTATTCGATGACGGTAATATAAATTCATCACGTTTGTACACCAGTATATTGAATACGGCAGGTTCCTGTAAATCTGGGAGGAATGAAGCAGCAGCGGGAATTTGCTTGAGGAGATTTTGGATCGACACAGGAGCTGAATCATTGTTTGCTGGGGTGGAGGGTGGATTCAAGGACGTGGGGTGAAGGTCAAAGGTCCATCGTTCCAGCGTTTTGCCTGTCGGTTTTGACAAGAAGACGAGTACAAGGTGGGTAATGCTGCGAGTCGGCAGCCAACCTACGAAGATTGAACATCAAACGGAATAAATTTAAAGAAAAGAGAGAAGAAAAGACGTACGTAAGACTTGCTCGAGCACACGATTCAGGTAGTCTACCACTTGGACGTCCGCGAGGACGAAAAGCGAGTTGCCATATTGTGGGTTGTGCTGAACATTAAAGTCTACTTGTGAGTAAACCTGGCGATGAAACAGGATGCTAAAAAGGATTCATCGTAAAGGATTCATCACAATTCCCGAAATCAAGAACCTCGTCGTACTCACGCGTTGATCGCGTAGAATAGCGAATCCTTTACATACGAATCCCCGGGGACACTCAAACTGGCCTGGGGCACGTCCATGAGTGAAACGCGGAGACGCGGAAGGGTTCAAAATATGTGTTTATCTCCCAGCCTCTGAGGCAACTTGCCCTCTAACCACGTCGACCTGGGTTGGCTTCTGGAATTCTCGAGTACAAGAAGATAGCAATAACGAGTAACGACGCCTAGAAATGGGAGAATCGAGGACAGAACTACTCCAGTGGCTCAATGATTTGCTACAGCTCAATTACACAAAGATCGAGCAATGCGGAACTGGAGCCGCTTACTGCCAAATATTCGATTCTATCTACGGTATGCATCCGCATCACTACTACTTCCTCTTCCCTACCTTCCAAATATCCAAGTCTTCGCTGTGGCTAATAAACGTTCCTCTTCACTTACCTTATGTTCTAACTCGACTACAAATTTACAACCACGGACTATCCATCAATGCACCTTCTTCGACCTCGACGCGCTTTCTCAACCCATTTCGACGATATGGCCTCTGCAGGCGATGTACCTCTAAGTCGTGTCAAGTTCACGGCGAAACACGAATATGAGTTTCTAGGCAACTTTAAAGTGTTGCAGAACGTTTTCAAACAACACAAAGTTGATAGGGTGCGGATCTGCGACCCTGAATTTAGTTGATATGTTTCGGACATTCAGTCACTGGTGGTGTTGCTTCGGTACCACATAGCACATGCAATGGACCAGCATGGCCCAAGGCCATTTGTGGTCGATCACCGCAGTGGAAACTAGCCCCAAGTCTCCAGTAGTCCTTTTACGCCTGAGAAGGCTTTCAAGGAGCCCGTGCGCTCCAAATTCTGTTTCAATTTGTATTCGCTCCTACTGACCTTCTTCCATCTCTCTAGCCGATCCCCGTCGATCGCCTCGTCAAATGCAAAATGCAAGACAATCTTGAGTTTCTACAGTGGGCGCGCAAGTACTGGGACCAGACCTACTCCGGACAAGAGTACAATGCGTCCGCACGACGAAAAGGCGCACCGGCTGACCCGCCTGCGACCATTGCGCCACTGGGACCAAGTGCAAGATCATATGTCGGCGCCTCGGGAACTACTGCTAGTACGCGCCTCAATTCTCACATACACCCCTTTGTTGATTGTGCCGTCCTTTCTCGCCTTGCGGCGTCCACCAACCTTCACGCTGAGTAGAGGCCCTTACCCCAACCCCCGGCTCCGCACGAGGTCGTACCCCCATTGGTGGTGGGCGAGTGAACCACTCCGCCGAGCTGCAAGCCCTGCAAACTCAAGTAGGGGAGTTGACCACTCACCTCGAGGGGTTGGAGAAGGAACGGGACTTCTACTTCGACAAGCTGCGGCAAATTGAGATACTTGTACAACAGCAAATGGAGACACTTGAGGCTGAAGGGAAGGAGGACAAGACGCTGAAGGAGATTCAGGCGATCTTGTACAGTACCGAGGTGAGCGCGGGTGTACACGCGAGCAAGGGCGTGGACAGAAACTAAGTGGGTTTATCATGTAGGATGGCTTCGAAGTGCCTGAAGGGACCGCTGAGGACGAAACATTCTAGACATATGGCGCTTGGATATCCACTCGTCAACTCTCGTAAACAGTGAATGCTTCGATGTCGGTGTTTGTGGAGGAGATTTTTTTTGTTTCTCCTTAGACTGCTGGAAACCTTAGTTAATGAATTTTTGTCTGCGCTGCGTGGCCCATCGTTCTCCGTTATCAAACACACAAGGCCGCCGCTCCTCATAGCTGAAAACGAACGACGCAAAAGGCTTTATCGAACCGTGTTATCTTTCGAAAATATCATGCCTGCCAGACAATGGGATGAGCGTCATCGCGGCTAACGAGGAAGGGAGAAGATACCGCTAGATTGTGACGAGAGAGAACGACGATCCCTTGGTGTACCATGAATTGGTGGATCTGTTTGGTGACCAGAATGCAAAGGCGAGCAAGATTTCGGTGTAGTTGACATGACGGTCGCCTCGGTGAAGTACTGGAAGAACCTCGAGGGGCCTAACACCTGAGCGGATGATCAGTGAGTGGAATCACGGTGCTTTGATTCCGCTCTTTTGCGACATCTAGAGCTAGGGCTAGTATTGTACGTACGACAACATTATGGCTCCCTGAAGGAACCCATAATTTTGCAGAAATCCGGGATATGACTATTTTATGCATGTACGACAATATAATGGCTGTGGCTAGGCCCAAGGGTGTGAAGGATACCCCTGACGGTGGCGGAGGGTCATCGCGACCTAGTCACGTCACCCGAACGGATCGATCAAAGCTTCGTAAAGCTTGGAGAGAAACCAGATGGTTAAGGTATATTTAAATGGTGCAGAGAGGTCCATTCTTGGCTTCAGTCTCATGTTGGCATTTTGGTCCACGCGACTAGTACTTCGAGTACTACAACATTACTGGGATTTCCCAGGTACAGACCCGAGGTAATCCATTTAGATTTGTGCCAAATTCAAAGCTTCCCCTTCAATTGTTCCCACAAAGCCTTGAGCTCGTCCTTGTTTGTCTCCTTGGCCGGCCAACCGATCACCAATCCCTCATCATCACTCGCGCTAGGCTTAGGAATGACGTGGAAGTGTACATGATTCACGACCTGATGGGCGATCGCCCCGTTGTTCTGCAGAATGTTATAGTTCTCCGCGGCTAGCGCGACGGCGATCTTCCTTGCGAGTGGAAGAGTGTCTGCGAGATATTCATCCGGAAGTCCGTCGAGTTTCTCTGAGTGATCTATGTCGTATATGGCATCAGTGCTCTCTGTACAGTGTTGGATGGAAGAGGAGCGTGTCCACCATACACTTTGGGATGATAAGTGAGTGACCCTTCGACAGTGGGTTGATATCCAAGAATGCGTATCTGGTCGGGCGCCAGTTCGTTCGTTAACCCAAGTTGATCAACTATCCTTTGGAGATCGAGTTCGCGTACGAGTAGTCCGTTTCAAGGAGTTTGAAGCTGGGTATTTCCGCTGCGTATAGTGTATATTAATATTGACCAGACTCGATGCGAGAGTCGAGAGTGAGGCGGATACGAGATACGAAGGAACTAACATCGAATGATCTTGCAGAAGATGCAATCCTGAACGAGTCTACATGACAGAATATCAGTCTACTGGTACAATAGGAATTTAACTACAGTCGATGGCCATATTTTGGACGCACTTTGTGAGACCGGACGACATTGTAGAGGCTGGAAGTCACTCCTTTGTGACCCTTTTGGTTTTGGTCCTAGGTCACGCTCTCCTTTTGAGACATTCTGAAACCTCCATGCACACGTGAATGAACACAGTGTGCACGTTGCGCCACTACAATTGTTCGAAGTCGACCTGGGGACTTCCAGAAACACTACAGTACCTTCTCTGAAGGGTCCGGAGGCAAGCGCGGGCTCATTATTGATGAGCCACGCAAGTCAGGGGTTCACAAAGCACATCCATCGCTGCCGCCGGCTGTCCACGTCGACTGCGGTGGCAATCTCAGTACTAGCACTTCTAGCCGCCAGTGACCTCTTGCATGCTCCTCCCGACCTCCATGCAATAACGGACCCTTAATCACACTCGGTTCGTTCTCTATTTAGTTCTTAATTGTGCCCTATTCTTTCTTCCCGATTTTCGACGACTTCCTTACGAGTTGTACGGTTTGAAAAACCTTCTCATGTCACGTACCTTACTTTCATGTTGGTTTCTTTTAAATCATATAGCGGTTGGTACGAGTTCTGTGGTCCGAATCTCGACTTAGACCGACTCTTCTTCTCTTCTATTTTCCGACCCCCTCAGCTTCGCCCTATCTGCCCACTCGCACCTTTTCGATCCATACGCAGAACCTGGCAGTGGCCGAAGTGAAACTCCGGGAAAACCCCTGCCTCCGTCCCGTGGCGGACATCAGCAATGACGTCAAACGCTCCTCTATCCAGAGCCGGTTCCTGCAACTCGCTTCACTGACCTTGTTCCTCTCCCACCTCTCACTTCTTACCCGTACTGGCCCAGACACCCAGACAAAGACAACGATGGAAAGATCCACTCAGGCCGTCGCCGCACTTCAGACAGAAATAAACCGCCTTCGACATGAACTTCAAACTATCCAAGTAGAACAGAAGTCTCTCGATGCCGAGGATACTATTACTGTTGCCGATTACCTCCTCAATCGGCTCGCTGAAAATGGTGTTACGGTGCGACTCGATCCGTTGAACAAGCCCGCATCACTTGATTGACACACTATGCAGCATATGTTTGGGGTTCCAGGAGACTTTAATCTCGGCTTCCTCGATTACGTAGAGGACCACCCCAAGATTGAATGGTCTGGCAATTGCAACGAACTCAACGCAAGCTATGCTGCTGATGGATATGCACGAGTCAAGGACGGTTCTCCCGGTGTCGTCCTCACAACATTTGGTGTCGGCGAGTTAAGTTGCACGAATGGCATTGCAGGAGGTCAGTTAACATTACACTTTGATCGCCCCCCTGACACCTAGTGTGCGAGTGTAGCATTCTCCGAGCGCGTGCCAGTGATCCATCTAGTCGGTGTGCCGAGCACTGCCCAGCAGAAGAGCAAGCCTATGCTCCATCACACTCTCGGCGATGGGCGGTCCGTCTCATGGTTCCATTGATGTGCTTCTTCTCAACTAGGAGGTTATTTAGGTTTGATGCATATAACCTAATCTCTCAGCAGATCACTATTTCCCAGTCAATCCTCACCTCTAAGGCCACGGCCGCCAGCGAAATCGACAGAGTCATTACGGATTGCCTTGTCTGGGCTCGCCCAGTCTACCTTATGTTACCCACTGACATCGTACACCAAAGGATTCCCGCGACCAGACTCAAAACCGCGCTCAATATCCTCCCACCCGAAAATGAGCCCGAGATCGAGGCGTTTGTGCTCGATGAGATTGTCAAGCTCGTTGAAGGAGTCACCAAAGGTGAGGAGAAGGGGGAAGTTGTTGTGCTTGTGGATGCCTGCGCAATTCGGCATTGCGTGAAGGAGGAAGTGGATGAACTTGTGAAGAAGACTGGTTTTCCTGTCTTTGCGGCACCGATGGGCAAGACGGCTCTCGACGAATCCTATGAACGTTATGGTGGTGTAAGTGCAACTTTATGAGCAGAAATGCTCGTCGCTTATGCTCTCCGACTAGATTTACATTGGAGAGATCAGTCGTCCAGAAGTGAGGAGGAGCATCGAAAGTGCCAATCTCATCTTGTATGTCGGTGCGCTCAAGAGCGATTTCAATACTGGCAACTTTTCGTACCATATCCAGAAGTATCGGACCATCGAGGTGAGCGAGAGAGCGACGATCATCGGTACACCCCAATCTCACTGTAGTTCGGTTTCAGTTTCATTCGGATCACACACAAGTGCAATACGCAGTCTATCATGGAATTGGGATGAAGCGACTCCTCCCCAAACTGACCGCCCGCCTTCAAGCAGCGCAAGCAGGCATACCACTCACCCCCGTTCCTCGATTCATCACCCCTGTCCCCATGGAGGACTCCCCAACGATCACACATGCATGGTTGTGGCCACGGATGGGCCTCTTTTTCAAAAGCAAGGACGTGATTGTCGCTGAGACCGGAACGAGCAACTTTGGTATCCTCGACGTGCCCCTCCCACCTGGCTCAACGTTCCTCAGCCAAATCCTTTGGGGCAGTATTGGGTGGAGTGTCGGGAGCACACTTGGAGCAGCTGTTGCTGCCAGGGAACGAGGAAATGGATATGGCAGGGTGATCCTATTCGTTGGCGATGGAAGCTTGTGAGTATAGCACAAAGGTGTGAACTTCGAGGCTCCGTGCTTGGTGCTCACATGTTTGTTTACAGGCAGCTGACTGTCCAGGAGTTATCGGTCATGATCCGAGTCGGAGTCAAGCCTATCATCTTCATGCTGAATAACAAGGGCTATACAATTGAGCGGTACTTGCACGGCGAGAAAAGGAAGTACAACGATATTACAAATTGGTATTCCTCATCTTTCTCCATATTTCAAGAATATCTGAATAACCCAATTGGTGCAGGAATTGGACGAAGCTCCTCGAGACTTTTGGGGGGGTCAATGGCCGGACATCGCAATCGTATACCGTGCAAACAAAGGGCGAGCTTGATAAGCTCCTTCAAGACGAAGCTTTCGCTTGTGCGGAGAGGGTTCAGCTCGTTGAAATTATGATGGAACAGCTCGACGCGCCAAGAGCGCTCAAGGTGCAGGCCGAGATGAGTGGAAAGACAAATGCATATATTACACAGGGCAAAGCTACTGCGTAACAGTAGAGCGACTGAAAACTTTCATGGACTCCTTGTCTCCTGAGCTTGCTACTTGTAAAATACGTTGATTGAGAGAAAGTTTGCAGTGCATACTGTCAGTATTTCCTGATGAGACTTGTTGGGAGTATCCCTTAACTCTGCCTAGAATATGGGCCTAGCTCGAGGAGGAGCGAAACTGCAAGAATGCAGGAGACTGGGAGCAGCAAATGGCATCGTGATAAATTAAGTTGACAGAAGGCCATACTAAGACAGTAATATGCAATAATTGCAAACTAAACACGCAAAAGTTCAGAGTTGCGTCGCAAGAACTGGCGGCAGGGCGTCAGGGACGCGCAGAACTGGCGCAGGTTGCTTGAAATTTGAGTAAGATGAGTGGAAAATGGGCACTGAATAATATAGGGGTTGAATCTTGAGTGGTGGGGCGAAAAACGAGCAGAGAAGAAATAAGGGGGGCCTGACAGGTTTATTCAGGCGCTTTCAGCGCACTCACGCATTAGGGCATTAGATTCGAGTGAAATTGATAATCAATATGCAGTATCGAGGGTTTCTAAGAGGATAACAAGGCGCGCAGAATTTGGCGATGAACGCGGGGTTCACCAGAACTCTTCATTTGGTCAAGAAACGCGCCTTGATAAAGGGAAGACGGTAAGTTCAAGTCTTACCAAAAATTGTTCCACGAATTATGAGTGCTTAATGGGAAGATGGGATACGCCTAAGCCTTGCCCTCTACACCAGCCTCGCGGACCGATCCAGTCTGAACTTTCTGGTGCTCTGGTCTGATCCTCGCGTTAATATAATGCTCTAGGTTTTCCAAATTTCCAATGGCCATACAGCTCGACCCATTTTAGAGGAACCTATGTAAGACTCATCAAAGCGCAGTATCACCGAAACGGGTTTATTTTACACTTGCATCCTAGCGATCGAGTTCATGAACAATCCCAGTTATTCTTCTTTTACGCAGTTGACTTTCCCTGTACAATAGGTGCATTGATTGCCTTTACTCTCATCTCAACCAGGGCTCGAAAAAGCTTGAGCACTCTTGGCACGTCAAGTTGTTCCATCATAACTTCAACGAGCTGAATCCTCTCCGTACGAGCGAAAGCCCCATCTTGCAGGAGTTTATCGAGCTCGTCCTTAGTGTGTACGGTATACGATTGTGATGTCTCGCCCTCGATCCCGCCAAATGTCTCGAGGAGCTTCGTCCAACTCCTGTATTGGGTTAAGCAACATCCCGATGAGTAGAGAAAAGGAGGAGTACCAATCTGCAATATCGTCATACTTTCTGCTCCCACCGTGCATGACACGCTCAATAGTATAGCCCTTGTTATTCAACACGAAGATGATCGGCTTGATTCCGACCTTGATCATGACCGATAACTCCTGGACAGCCATCTGCCTGCGACGAAGGTGTGAGAATCGAGCACCAGGGTTCATACTTATGTGGAAAACCCACAGACTCCCGTCGCCAACGAATAGGATCGTTCTCCCATGTCCGCTTCCTCGTTCCCTTGCGGCAATAGCGGCGCCGAGTGTACTCCCGACACTCCACCCGATGCTGGCCCAAAGGGTCTGACTGAGAAGCGTTGACCCAGGTGGGAACGGCACGTCTACCATAGCGAAACAGGTCGTCCCAGTCTCAGCGACAATCACGTCCTTGCTTTGGAAGAAGGTACTCATTCGCGGCCATAGCCATGCGTGAGTGATTATTGACGAGTCCTCCTGGGGGATAGGAGGGGTGAATCGAGAAACGGGTGTGAGCGGTACGCCTTCTTGTGCTGCCTGAAGGCGGGCGGTTAGCTTGGGGAGGAGTCTCTTCATCCCAATTCCATGATAGACCGCGTATTGCACTTGTGTGTGATCCGGATGAAACTAAGATCGAAATGAAGTGAGATTGTGAAGAACGGTGATCCTCGTCGATCCTCTCACCTCGATGGTCCGATGCTGCTGGAGGTGGTACGAAAAGTTGCCAGTGTTGAAATCACTTTTGAGTGCTCCGATATGTAAGACGAGCTTGGAGTTCTCGATCCTCTCCCTCACTTC
>Ga0209131_1003641_pt1 | contig 10210 bp, 9 predicted proteins | sample GraSoi_2013_40cm_FD_185826 | JGI IMG/M metagenome (GOLD analysis project Ga0209131, IMG submission 185826) | Grasslands soil microbial communities from the Angelo Coastal Reserve, California, USA - Sample 9_17_2013_40cm (SPAdes) (version 2) | ecosystem: Environmental > Terrestrial > Soil >...
TGCGGCGTGGCGTTGAGCGCCGCGAGGAACGGTTCGACCGCGTAGGACAAGCGCCGGTACCAGCCGCCGGCAAGCCCGAGCGGAATCCCGATTGCGACCGCCAGAGCGAGACCGAAAAGGTAGCCGACACTGCTCCAGGCGAGGTCGCGCCAGATCTCCCCGGTGACGAAGAACATGCGAAAGGCCGCCGCTGCGATCAGCGTGGGCGAGGAAATGAAAATCGGCTTGAGCTTCAACCGCTCCGCCGAATCTCCCAGCAGCGGGCGCAAAGCGTCCGCCCACCAGCCGCGCTCGAGACCTTCCCAGGCGATCAAAACCAACAGCACCATGAGCGTGCCGAGAATGGCGCGCTCGTGCGCGAAATAGAAGCGCACGGCGGCGGGCATTTGCGTCCTGCTGCTTGCCGCGCGGACGGACCCGGTCGAACTCATGCCGCTGCGCTCGCCATCCGTGGTGTCCGTCATGATCGGTTCAACGCGGTTGCGGCCGCCATCGCTCGAAGCGATGTTCCAGAGCGTCGAGCAGCGCCACCACGATAAGCCCCGCGGCCATGAACAGGAGCGCGCCCACGAACACGACGTCGACCTGAAGCGTGTTGCCGGCGTCCGCGATCAGATGGCCGAGGCCCGCCGTCGACGCGTAAAGTTCGCCGACGACGACGCCGAGCAGCGCGCGGCCGGCGCCGTATTTCGCGCCGGTGAAGATGAAGGGCACGATACCGGGCAGAATAATGCTGGAAAAAATCTTGAGTCTCGAGGCGGAGAAACTACGCGCCACGCGGATGAAGCGTGCTTCGCTCGCCTTCACGCCGGAATGGGTATTGATGAGGAGCGGGATCACGGCGCCGAGAAAAACAACGACGACCTTCGACCAGATCCCAATGCCGCACCAGATGATGATCAGCGGCAAGAGCGTCACGCGGGGCACCGCGTTGAGCGTGTCGACGAACGGGCCGATCAGATATTGCAGGCGCTTGGACAAGCCGACCGCGAGCCCGAGCGCGCCATAGCCGAGCATGAATTCGGTTGCGCTGACCTGAAGGTCGGTCCAGAAGTCGCGATCGTGGCTCAATAACCAGGCGGCCCGTGCGACCCGCGTTGGGGAGGAGATGAACAAGGGATCGACGAGGCCACTCGCCCCGAGCGCTTCCCAAACGAGCAGCAGGGCAAGCAGCGTACCGCCGGCGATCGCCGTCCGTTCGTGTGCGAGGTAGAGCCGCGCGAGGCTCGAGCGCCGGCGCTTGCTCTGCGTGGACAGTTCGAGATGTGCAGGAATGGTCATGAACAATGCGATGCAACCACCGCATTATACGTGAAGGACGGGGGCGCGGGCTGAGGCATCTCACCATGGTCACCCGCGGGCTTGACCCGCGGGTCCATCTTCTTCGTGAAAAAGATGGATCGCCGGGTCAAGCCCGGCGATGACGGGGACGGAGGCAATCGCCTGCGGTCATCTCCGGTTTGCTTGAACCTGCTCACAAGCGAGGCAACGCACATGAACGAGCGCTTTGACTTGACCGGCCGCACCGTCATCATCACGGGCGGCGGGAAGGGCATTGGCAAGGTATACACGCAAGAATTTGCGAAGGCGGGGGCCCGCGTCGTCGCGGTGGATGTCGATGGAGCGGCCGCCAAAAGCGTAGCCGAGGCGCTCGCTGCAGAAGGGTTCGCCACTCTCGGCCTCGCGACCGACATCGCCAGCGAGGAGTCCACCAAGGCGATGGCGCAGGCTGCCCTCGACCGTTTCGGCGCGGTCGACGTCCTTATCAATAATGCCTCGCTCATGAGCGCCCTGCCGCGGCGCTCGTGGCTCGAAATCCCGGTCGAGGAATGGGATCGTGTCATGGCGGTCAATCTGCGCGGCATGTTCCTATCCTGCCGCGCGGTGTTCCCGGCAATGAAGGCGCAGCAGCGCGGCAAGATCGTCAACATCTCCTCCTCGCGCGTGTGGGAAGGAACGCCCAACCGGCTGCACTACACCACTTCGAAAGCCGGCGTCATCGGCTTTACCCGCGCCTTGGCGCGCGAAGTCGGAGAATTCGGCATCACCGTGAACGCCGTCACGCCCGGCATGACCCAGAGCGAGACGCAGGTCGCCTCCTCGTCGGCCAACTACCTCGCCACGCGCATCGCCGGCCGCGCAATCGAACGCGTGCAGGTGCCCGCCGATCTGGTGGGCGCCGTCATGTTTCTATCGTCAGCTGCCAGCGATTTCATCACCGGCCAGACCATCAACGTCGACGGCGGAAAGGAGATGCATTAAGGCAGATCTGGTTTCGGGGACGCTGCTCGTCCGCTCATTCCCCCGCAAGCGGGAGAGCCGGAACTTCGCCTTCGTGAGTTTGGTCGCCGCTTTAGCGGGTGAACCGATCGTCACGGGCGCCCGTCGCCTACTCCTTCGCGACATATTGGCGCTCCAGTGCATCGAACTCGTCCTTGTGCACCAAGCGCTGCCGTTCCGAGAAGTCCATGACCAGCTTCGTCGCCTCGCCCATATGCCCGCGGCGGCGAAGCTCGCCCAGCGCCGCCTGCATGCCCTTGAGCGCCGATTGCAGCGCGACGTTGGCGTAGATCACTCCGGCATAGCCCAATTCTTTGAGCCTCGCGTTGGGCAATTCCGGCGTGCGGCCGCCGATGACGATGTTGATCAGTTGCGGCCAGGGCAAGCGGCGCGGGATGTCGGCGATCTCGTCCATGGACGTGGGCGCTTCGACGAAGGTGACGTCGGCCCCCGCCTCGCGATAGGCGCCGGCCCGTTCGATGGCGGCGGCGTAGCCTTCCGGAGCGATGGCGTCGGTGCGCGCGATGATCAAAAGATCCCCGTCGCGGCGGGTGTCGACCGCGGCCTTGATCTTGGCCACCATCTCCGCGGCGGGGATCACCTCTTTCCCCGCGAAATGGCCGCAGCGCTTGGGAAAGACCTGGTCCTCGATCTGCAATGCATCGGCGCCCGCGCGCTCGAGCAGTTGCACCGTGCGCACCACGTTCACGGCATTGCCGAAGCCGGTGTCGGCATCGACCACGAGGGGTCCCGCAAAGGCTTCGCGAATCGCCGCCACATGCGCCGCAAGCTCGCTCACCGTCAGGAGGCCGATGTCGGGGACGCCGAGAAACGTGTTGGCGATGCCGGCGCCGGTGACATAGGCCGCGGCAAAGCCCTGATCGGCGACGACGCGCGCCGCAAGCGCATTGGCGACGCCGGGCAGCAGCACGGCCGCGCCGGGGACGAGCATGTTGCGCAACTCGCGGCGCGGCTTCAGGCTCGCCATCGCTTGGGCCTCTCATCGGCACAATGTAGGGCGGATTAGCGTAGCGTAATCTGACAGGCTTCAAAACGGTCTCCAATCATCTCCTTGTCATGGCGCAATATGCTTCGCTATTGCGCCCTACGCACAATACGCTTTCGTTTAGGACCCGGAATGACGTAAGAGGAAACGCGACGCTAACAGCTGCTCGAGCCCCATGGAGCCGTGAATGAAGCTTGCGAGCTATATTGCCGATGGCAAGCCGTGCTTCGGCGTGGTGACGGGCGATGGCGTCGTCACCTTGAACCATCGCCTCGGCGCCGCGACCTTGCGTGACGCGCTCGCAGCCGGCGCGCTTGCCGAGATGAGGAAGGCCACCGAGACGGCCAAGCCCGATCACAAGCTCGGCGAGGTCAAATGGCTGCCGGCGATCCCGAACCCGGAAAAAATTCTCTGTGCCGGCATCAATTATCGCTCGCACGCCGCCGAGACCGGGCGCGAGGTGCCAAAGCAGCCGAGCATGTTCGTTCGGCTTGCCAACACGCTTGTCGGCCATGACGGCGAGATGATCCGTCCTTCGGTGTCGCAAAGCTTCGACTTCGAAGGGGAGCTGGCGGTCGTCATTGGTCGCGGCGGCCGCCATATCGCGGTCGAGCGCGCGCTCGAGGATGTCGCCGGCTATACCTGTTTCGTCGACGGCAGCGTGCGCGACTACCAGAAATTCTCCGTGACATCGGGCAAGAATTTCCCCGCCACCGGACCGCTCGGGCCATGGATCGTGACCACCGACGAGATTGCGGATCCGAAACGCCTCACGCTCGTCACGCGGCTCAATGGACAGGAAGTACAGAAATCAAGCACCGATCTCCTGATCCATTCCGTGCCGCAGATCATCGCCTTCTGCTCCGATTTCACCTCGCTCGCCGCGGGCGATGTGATCGCCACCGGCACGCCGGAAGGGGTCGGTCATCGCCGCAATCCGCCGCTGTGGATGAAAGCGGGCGACGTGCTCGAGGTGGAGATTTCCGGAATCGGCACGCTGCGCAGCCGCGTGGTGGACGAGAAGTAATCGGTTGGCAGTCGCCGTGTAGGATGCGGCCAGCCTCGGCGGGCCTCCAATTCTGCTTGTTTCCTCACGCGACCTATGACGATCCAGCCGCATCAGCGACTCGATCTGTCCGGCAGAATGGACTACGCTTTCCCTCTCTCCGGCCCCTCCCTTTCACCAACAACAGCAAATCCGATGGTGAGCCAAGCGATGCAAACGATCGATGTTCACGCGCACATTCTCAGTGAAGAGACCATCCGGCTCATGCAGCGTGAGGCGCCCGCGGTAGGGCCGAGGCTTTCCAACATGGGCGAGCGCTTCGCCAGCCTTGATGTTGCCGGAAACATCTATCGGCAGTTCCCCCGCGGCGGATGGGATCTCGAGCAACGCCTGCAGGACATGGCGGCAGCCAAAGTCGACGCTCAGGTGCTCTCGGTCTGCCCACAGACCTTCCTCTATGGGCAGCCGGCTCCCCTCGCGGCGGCTCTTGCACGCATCCAGAACGAAGAACTCGCCAAGCTCGCCAAGGCACGCCCGGACCGGTTTCTTGCGATTGCGACCTTGCCAATGCAGGCGCCAGAGCAAGCCGCGGACGAACTCCGTCACGCGGTGCGCACGCTGGGGCTGCGCGGAGCGCAGATCGGCTCGAACATCGCGGGCAAAAACCTCGACGACCCAGAGTTCGAGCCGGTTTGGGCCACGGCGGCGGAACTCGACGCGTTTATTCTGCTGCATCCCATCAACGTGGCGGGCGCCGATCGGCTCTCGTCCTACTATCTCACCAACCTGATCGGCAATCCGCTCGACACCACCATCGCCGCCGCATGCCTCGTGTTCAGCGGCGTGCTCGAGCGGCATCCGAAGCTCCAGATTTGCCTCGCCCATGGCGGCGGCTTCGTGCCCTACCAAGCCGGGCGCTTCATCCACGGCTGGCACGTGCGCGAGGAGCCGAAGCGCAGGCTTGCCGAGCCGCCGACGCAGTCGCTCAAGCGCTTCTACTTCGACACCATCGTGCACTCGAAGGAGGTGCTCGCGTTCCTGGTCGGGAATGCGGGCGCCGAGCGCGTGCTGCTCGGCAGCGATTATCCCTTCGACATGGGCATGCCGCATGGCGTGTCGCAGGTGCGCAGCCTATCGATCTCGGCCACCGATCAGGCGGCTATTCTCGGTGGGCGGGCACGGGCGCTGCTCGACAAGGTCTCGGCGCGGGCGTTCGCCTGAGGGGGCGGCCTCGCGCGGCGCCTTGTCCTGTTTCCGTCCGAGGCGACTGCGCTACAATTCATAGGAACTGGCACCGCTCACGGCGGCCATGCCTAAATGATTCAGCGGGAGGATGCGATGAAACGCTTCGGCTTGGCTCTGGCGCTGCTATGCCTCGCAGCGAGCGGCATCACGGCCTCGGCGCAGGATAAATATCCGTCACGACCGGTGAAGACCATCGTGCCCTATGCTCCGGGTGGCGCGACCGACATCACCGCACGCTTGTTCGGGGAACAGATGCGACAAAGCCTCGGCCAGCAGTTCGTGGTCGAGAGTAAGCCGGGCGCGTTCGGCATTCTCGCGATCGAAGAAATGGCCCGCTCCAAGCCGGATGGCTACACGCTGATGGTGGGCAACGTCACGACCAATGCCATTACGCCGGTCCTTTTCCCGAAGAAGCTAGGAATCGATTTCGCGAAGGACGTCGTGTCGGTTTCCCGGCTCGCAATCTACCCGTCCTTTCTCCTCACCACTACGCACAATTTTGAGCCCAGGTCGGTGGCCGAGCTGATCGCCTATGCGAAGAAGAATCCGGGCAAAGTGCGCTACACCAGCGCCGGCGTCGGGAGTTTCCCACATTTCGACACCGAGGTCTTTTCCAGGCGGGCCGGGATCGAGATGCTGCACATTCCCAACAAGGCCGGCGCCGCCGGCATGATCAACGATCTGGTCGTGGGCGACGCGCAGGTCGCCTTCATCAACGCCGCGAGCACGGCCTCAATGATTAAGGCCGGCAAGCTGCGGCCGATCGCGGTGCTCGCGGAGAGCCGGCTGCCCGACTATCCCGATGTCCCGACGCTGGCGGAGGCCGGCTATCCCGGGGTGGGCACGCTGCATTGGCAGAGCATGCTGGCGCCGGCGCATACGCCGAAAGCGGTTCTGGCGACGCTCTTCAACGCAATTGTCGAGGCGGCCAAGGCTCCGCAGCTGCAGGATGCGTTCAAGAAGCAGCTCGTCAGCATCAAGCCGAATGCGTCATTGGAGGAGGCGCAGGCGTGGCTCGCGAGCGAGCTTGCCGCCTGGCGAAAAACCGTCGCCGAGGTGAAGATCGACTTGACCGATTAGCCCGGCCGCAACGGCGCTGGATGACGCTCATGAAACGACTGACGATTTTGATATTGCTCGTGTTGGCCGCCACCACGGCCGCGGCGCAAGACTATCCTTCGAAACCATCAAGATCGTCGTACCGTTCGGGCCGGGCAGTGCCACCGACATCGTCATGCGCATCCGTCGGCGAGCAGATGCGGCCGATTCTAGGCCAGCCGGTGCTGGTCGAAAACAAGCCCGGGGCCTTCGGCATCCTTGCCATCGAGGAGATGGCTCGCTCAAAGCCGGACGGCTACACGCTGCAAATCGGCAACCCCGGCACCAACGTGCTCACACCCATCATCTACAAGAAAAAGTTCAGGATCGACTACGACAAGGAAGTGATCTTGGCGACGCGGTTGAGCGAGATTCCGCTCGTGCTCGGCGCCACGACCAAGGACTTCCCGCCCAGGACCTTTGCCGAGTTCATCGCCTACGCGAAATCCAATCCCGGCAAAGTGCGGTATGCCAGCGTCGGCGTCGGCAGCAACAATCACTACGATATGGAAGCCTTCGCCCAATGGGCCGGCATCGTGCTCACGCACCTGCCCAACAAAGGGGGCGGCGCCGCAATTACCAACGATCTCGTCACCGGCGATGCCCATGTCGCACTCCTCAACGCCGCAAGCTCGATGGGGGTGGTCAAGGCGGGGCAGGTGCGGGCTTTGGCGGTAATGTCCGAACAGCGCGTCCCCGAATACGCCGATCTCCCGACCCTCACGGAGCTGGGCTATCCCAATGCGAAGGGCCTGTGGTCGGCGTTATATGCGCCAGCCGCAACGCCGCGCGACGTACTCGAAATCGTGCGCAATGCAGCCGTGCAGGCGCTCGCCACCGAGCAAGTGACCACGGCCTTCAGGCAGCAAATGATCCGGCCGTTTCCGAGCGCGTCGTTTGAAGACGCACAGGCCTGGAATAAGGCCGAGCTGGCGTACTGGAAGAAAGTCACCGACGAGGTGAAGGTCGAGCTGCCGGACTGAACGCGGCAACGGCGGCCGGAAAGAACAGCGATGAAGATGGAGCCGGCGCCAGGAACGCCAGCCTACGGCATCACCGCCGAGAAGGATGTCGACGTCCCGATGCGGGACGGCGCGCGCCTGAAAGCCGATGTGTTCCGGCCTGATACTGCCGGCACTTTTCCCGCGGTCTTGAATTTGGGTCCTTATCAGAAAGACAGGCTGTGGATTGTGCCGAGCACGCTCGAGGAAAAGCCGAACCCGCTGATGAATTGGGAGACCGTCAACCCGCACTGGTGGGTGCCCAGGGGCTACGCGGCTGTGCGCGTCGATGGGCGTGGCAGCGGTAAATCCCCGGGCCAATGCGAACCATGGTCGCTCGCGGAATCCATCGATTTCTACGACGCGATCGAGTGGGCGGCGGCGCAGCCGTGGTGCTCGGGCAAGATCGGGCTGTTGGGCATATCCTATTTCGCCATCAACCAATGGTTCGTCGCCAATCACCAGCCGCCGTCGCTCAAGGCGATCATTCCTTGGGAAGGCTTTGCCGATCTCTACCGCGACGCGCTGTTCCACGGCGGATTGCTCAGCCTGTTCATGCCGAACTGGTACATGGCGCATTTGATGCACCACGTCGTCGGCCGCGCGTCCCAACACGATCCCGACAGGTGGCGCACCGACACGCTCTATTTCTGGCTGCACAATAGCCTTGACAGCGGCGCCTTCCGTGGCGCCCAGGCGCAGTGGGACAAGATCACGGTGCCGATGTTGAGCGCCGGCAACTGGACGGGCATGGGACTGCATCTGCGCGGCAACACAGAGGCTTTCATGCGCGCCGCAGCGCCGCACAAGAAGCTTCGCATCCACGCTGGCACCCACGTGCATCCCTTCTACTCCGAGGAAGGGCGGCGCGATCAGCTGCGCTTCTTCGATTATTGGCTCAAAGGCATCGACAATGGCGTAATGGATGAGCCGCCGGTGAAGCTCGCCATCCGCAAAGGCGGCGACGCGGTGGAGTGGCGCGTTGAGCACGAATGGCCGCTCGCGCGCACGCGCTGGACGAAATTCTATTTCGACCTGTCGCAGCCGTCGCCGGGCATGGCCGCAAACGCCGGACGGCTCGTTGCTGCAAATCCCGCGGCGGGCAATTCGCGGACCTATCCCGCCACGAGCTTAGCCTCGATGGGCTCGACCTTCGCGGCGTCCTCCCAAGTGATGGGCGGCACCATCCCGCCCGACATGGGAATTGCGCTCGAGACGGCGCCGCTCGAAGAGGACCTCGAGGTCACCGGTCCGGCCGCCGCGGTGCTGTGGGTCGCGAGCTCGACCGAGGACATGGACCTCTTTCTCACGATCCGCAACATCGACGCGGACGGCAACGATGTGTTGGAGACCGGTCAGCAGGGACGGCTGGTGCCGGTGGCGAAAGGATGGCTGCGCGTGTCGCACCGCGAACTGGATGAGGAGCTGTCGCTGCCGTACCGCCCCTACCATCGCCATCGGCGGCGGCTTCATCTCACGCCAGGCCAGATCGTGCGGGTGGAGGTGGAGATCTGGCCGACGTCGATGGTGTTTCGACGCGGCCACCGCATCCGGCTCGATGTGCAGCCGCGCGACGGCATCGGCAGCGCCGGCTACATGCACTACCACGCCGACTACAACACTGGAACCAACACGATCTATGCGGGGGGCGAGCGGGAATCCTATCTTTTGTTGCCTGTGATCCCGGTGACCTAGCCCTAGTTGTTTTTCAGCAAGATGCACCCAGCGCGGGCGACAAACCCGGTGTGATCCCTCCCCGCTTGCGGGCAGGGCTGGCGAGGAGGTGAGCTTGCACCCATGAATCTTTTTGTGCGCCCCCTCCCTGTCCCTCCCCCGCAAGCGGGGGAGGGGACGATGTGGCACCGTCCGTCGGCTGCGCAGCACGATTTTGACGGGAGCGACCGTTGAGCCTCTCTGAGGAACGAACCGGCTTGCCGGATCCATTCTGGCGCGCCCTTGCGCGCAAGGACGTGCTCGCAGGGCTGTTGTTCATCGTCGTGGCGGTGCTCGGATTGTGGATCTCGCGCGATTATCCGATCGGCACGGCCTTGCGCATGGGCACCGGCTACGTGCCGCGGCTCCTATGTTGGCTCCTTCTCGGGCTCGGCGCGATCGTGCTCGTGCAAGGGCTGCGCGGGGCGCAAGGCGCGCGGTCGCTCTCCGCCGGTGATGTCTCGGCGTTGCGGCCGGTCGTTTTCGTGACCGCGAGCCTCGTCATCTTCGGAGTGAGCATCGAGCGGCTCGGGCTCATTGTCTCGATCCTTCTGCTGATCGGCGTCGGCGCGGTCGCGGCGCGCGGGCTGCGACCCATCGAGACGCTCGCGGCGGCGCTGGTGCTCATCGTCCTCTCCTGGGGCATCTTCATTCTCGGGCTGGGACTGACCATCCCGGTCTGGCCGGAGTGGTAGGTGGAGTTCATCCACAATCTTGCGGTCGGTTTCGGCGTGGCGCTGACGCCGGCCAATCTCTTCTTCGCGCTCGCCGGCGCGCTGATCGGAACCTTGATCGGCGTTCTCCCCGGCATCGGCCCAATCGCGACCATCGCGATGCTGCTGCCATTGACCTTTCATCTCG
>Ga0209131_1003642_pt1 | contig 10210 bp, 11 predicted proteins | sample GraSoi_2013_40cm_FD_185826 | JGI IMG/M metagenome (GOLD analysis project Ga0209131, IMG submission 185826) | Grasslands soil microbial communities from the Angelo Coastal Reserve, California, USA - Sample 9_17_2013_40cm (SPAdes) (version 2) | ecosystem: Environmental > Terrestrial > Soil >...
GCGCCTCGACTGCAAATGCTGATAAACAACCACAAACGAACATTTGACGATGGGATCAAGTGCCAACCACGCGCCCGCGAACAATGAGAGCCAGAACGCGGAACTGCGGAATAGCGCGAACATCCCCGTGGGTGTTGATAGCAGGGTGTTCACCCCAAAAATCGAGTGCAGAAGCTGCGGAACAAGCAGCGCCACGATCAAGCCGTTCAGCCACACGGCGATCCAGAGTGGGAAGAGCATCAGGAAGAGAAGCAAGCCGCCGCCGAACCATTGACTCGCAAGCGCCAGGCAGCCACCAATGGTCTGTCTTTTGGAGCCATCCTCCCGCGCCTCAAGGCTGGCGAATTGGCACGCGCTATAGCACCAGGGCGCGCCGGCGAAGGTTGTAAGCGCCACTAAAGTAGCAGCGCTCAAGACGATTTTCCACGCAAGTAAGCGTCCCATGGCTGCCAGTTGTGCGGCCGCGTCCTCGGGTCTTGGTCTCGGAACGCCGAACGCGCGCTCCCGAACGCGCTGCATGTAGTTCGACACGCTCCATGCGCGCAGCAGATATGCGCCTGTGAGCAGCGCCGCCTCCGTCAGCAGCACGGCATCGGATATCCGAATCTGACCGTTGACGACCCACATCGGTATGAAACAAAGGACCAGCGGCGCTGCCCCGCTGTAGTATCGCCACGCCTCCCAGGCGAACGTGGACTTAAACAGTGCGAACCCGCGTTCGAGCGCTTCCAGTGCGTTCAGCCGGTTCCGGCGGCCGCGCGCGGAGGACGCCGCGCGTCCACGTTGCAAAGTGGACGGCGCCAGGGCCGCTTCACTCATGGCTTTCCCCGGTCGTCCGGTCCTCGGCGACGTCGGCGATGTCGAAGTCCAGATGCCCCTCCGGCGTATTCATTCGCCAACGCAGCAGTGCGAAAAAGAGCGCCATCAGGACGGCAAGAGCAGTGATTCCCGCCACGATCTGCTGGAGACGACGCGCCAGCGACGGCTTCGGTGCGGGCGGACGCGCCATCCGGCGCAGACAAGGCGGGCAGGCGAGCTTTCCCTCCTCATCGGTTACGCATTCCCGGCAGAACGTTCCTCGGCAATGCGGACACCGCGCCGCCGCTTCACGCAGCGGGTGAAACAGGCAGCGAGCATGGCCTAAGTCCGCCGCGGCGCGTTTGTCGAAGGGCGCAGCTGGCGTCTCAGGAGCCATGCGTCTGTGTGGCATCCGCGATGGAAACGGTTCCGGATGGCGCTTCGGAGTTCGTTTGCACGGAGAGCTCCGCCGGTTGGACGCTGGTTACAGGAGGGGTCGGTTGCTCGACGCCGCGCGCGGCGCGAACCGCCGCATCAATCTTGGCAAGGACCTTGCGTGCCCGGCGCGTTCGCGCCACCAACGGCAGGTCAACGCTTGCTCCCGTGGTGCGAATGCGCGCCGCCGCCGTTGGCCCGAGTGCCAGTTCCGTCGCCACCCACGCGAGACCCACGCCGCCGAAAATCGCGCCAACGGTGGAATCCACCCACTGCCAAAACGCAACACCGAGCGCCGCAAACAGCACCCCCGGAATGACCAGCCGCCACAACCATAAACGGCTGGGCCAGACCACTATGGATTCCAGGTCGCGCAAGTAAAACCGCCGGTACTCGATCGCGTACATCGTGCGCTTCGCGGCCAGCAAGCAGTCCTCACTCAAGTGCCACTTCGTTCCGCCGGTTATGCTGCCAACGCGCGATATTTTGCGGAATGCACTCTTCAATCAGTGCCTCCCCGCCATCCAGCGTATGAAGACCGAGCTGGCGACGAATAGGGGGAGCCAGATGAGCCCCGCATACGCCGCCCAGAAACGCCATCCGTACCGCGGAATCAAATACGAACGTGGGGCCTTCCTATACTTCACGTGCAAAAAAATCGCGGCCGGGATTGCGGCTACGATCACGGGCCAAAAGAGAATCCAGCCCCACCCGATCGTCACCGCAATGGAATCATAGAGCACGTCGCGATGCCGCCATTCCGACTTGCCTGCCTCCACACCGGAATCGGCGCGCCCACGCTCGAAACACGTGGGGCAGACGTGCTCCGCTCCCAACTGCAAATCGCACAATGCGCACACAAAGCGGCCGCACCGCTGGCAGCAAGCCTGAAACGCCTTGTCCGGATGAAAGAAGCATGTCGCTTGATCCGAAAGCGCGGCCGCCGCATTTGTGTTCTGCCGGACCACGCCCCAGACGCGGATCTGTAGCCGCTTCTCGCAGTAGGGGCAGCTCTGCCATCCTGTTTTCGTCTCAACTGGCGCCACGTCCTCGTTGCAACTGGGGCAGGTCACAGCCCCCACTGCAATAGGCGATAACCTCCGGGCCCCACGTGTTGGAGAGTCCGCCGCGTTGGAGTCGCCAGCAGTAGGGGTGAAAAGATTGATGTTGAAGTTCACGCTATGCTCTGCTTGTAGACCACCCGCGTGTTGCACACCCGATCATGCAGCGCTCGCTTCTCGCCATCCGTCCCCGCCATGATCCCGCTAATCAGCATGAGGACGAAATTTAAATAAGGGATGCCGCTGGTGACAACATTCCACATCACGAAGCGCCCAATGGACACTCCCCATCCCAGGGTGCTGCCGTCTGAACGCACGACTTTTAGCCCGCAGGCCATCTTTCCGAGGGTTGCACCGCGATACCTCAGCAACACAACCTCATAGCAAATCACCACGAGGAAATAAACTAGAAAGAAAGTAAGACTGAAGGCCGCGAACCCTGCGAAGGCCGGGTTGGACGCATCGCCCTGCGCCCTGAGTAGGTTTGGTATCAGCACAATGCCGTCAATCATGCGGGCGCCAAAACGGATCCAGAATCCGCCGTAATGCCAGCCGAGTGGCGATGCCGCAGCGGCGCCGCTCGCCATCACCCGGCTCAGAAACGCCTGTTTGCAATCGGCGCACACCCAGCTCCCGGCGATCTGAACCAAGTCAGAGTGCGCGAACGTCCGTCCGCATTGCGAACACGCCAAAACCGATTGCACTGGGGCTTGTTCACTCATTGGGTATTCTCCATGATGTGTGAAACTGCACCTAGCGTAGCGTAAATGGTTCCCCGCGCCAAGGAGCAGGAGCGCTCGGGTTTCGCAAGTATGAATCCCCACGCTGACAAGACGCGCGAGTCACCGTGCCTGCGAGCACCTCCGGAACATCAAGCAATGACCATTCGAGATCGGCCGGAATCGCGGGTCCCGGATGCGGCGAGTGGCGACATCGGCGCAACCTCCGGCCCTGAGCTGGCCGTTCCTCCGAGTCCTGGTTTTTTGGAAGCTCGCTTGTTGAGGATAATTTGACGCTATGAGCTTCGGAAGTAAGAGCCATTCTTTCAGGACGCATTGGACCAAACTGCTCAAATCTACCCCGAACGCTGTGCCTCTCGAAGGCTCTTCTTGTGGAAGCGGAACGCGACGCTGCAATCGCTCTAGAACGGGCAATCTACGGCGATTTGTTCCAGTTGTTCCCAATATCGAGAACAGGAACAACTTTGCGGCGCTAAATTAGGCGAAGGAATTGTTACGGCTCAACTCGTAACCGTAAATAAGAAGGGCGCTTAGAGGATTTTCCTTGTAAGCGCCCATGGTTGCGGGGGTCAGATTTGAACTGACGACCTTCGGGTTATGAGCGGAGGGCACTCAGTAAGTCTTGATGATTCAATGGCCCTTACGGTTCGTTGACCCCCAAAACCACCCCCAAAACGAGGGGTTTTGGACGCTTGTTGGACGCCAGTTGCTAAATAGATTGCGAACAAACTAATGGGTGTTCCGGAAATTCTGGCACGGTCTGTACTCGCCGGCAAGATCTGTTGCAGGTTGAGATGACGCGTTCTCCCAGGGGTCCGTCGAGATAGATGAAGCGTCCTCGTTCTAGGACCCGGTCGAGGATAGCTGCTGAGATTATCGCCGACTCCAATCACAGCGGGAGACGAAGCAAGCCAAGTTACTACTCTCTTTATTGCCCTCTCTCGAGAGTATTACCCTTTTCCGCCAATGTGCTGAGGGCTCCCGACGGTCGCTCCTGTAAATCCCTACTTGACAAGTGTGTAGAAAGTGTGTATCGTGTCTTATGTCCAGCCGAGAAGTCATACAGCGCTTGAAGCAGGACGGCTGGTATGAGGTTGCGCATGTCGGGAGCCACAAGCAGTTCAAGCATCCGGTGAAGCCAGGACGGGTCACTGTGCCACATCCTGTTCGAGATATACCGATTGGCACGCTGAGAAGCATCGAAAAGCAAGCAGGCATTAGGTTGAGGTGATTGATGGATTACATCGCATATCTGCATAAGGATCGTAAATCGGATTTTGGCGTGAGCTTCCCAGATTTTCCTGGGTGCATTACGGCTGGTAGAACTTTGGAAGAAGCGCGGCGCAGAGCGGCAGAAGCCTTGAGCTTTCATATCGCTGGCATGATTGAGGATGGCGAGAAGATTCCCAATCCATCCACTGTTGATGACGTGGTAGGCGATCCTGCCATTAAGGATGCCGTGGCGTTTCTTGTCCCTGCTCATTCTGAACGGACAATCCGCGTCAACATAACCGCTCCGGAGAGCCAGATTGAGAAGATTGATCGTTTGGCGCGGTCTGCAGGCCTAACGCGATCGGCTTTTCTCGTGCGGTCGGCCATCCAGTCTCGGCCAGCGAAAGAGAAGAAATACAAGGGCAAAAAAGCTTTCGCCTAATCCGCCAAGAGAAAATAAAACTAGATCATTCGAGCGCCTATGGCCTAAAGCTGTCGGCACTCTCTTTTTGCAAACTATTCCTGTCTAGCTATCCTTTCCCAGGTTTTTGAAAAGCGATGCCTGATTAACGATCCTCTGTCCGTCAGGGTCGGTTGTAGTGCAGGGGGAAAGCCATCTTTTCGCGGATGGCGGATTCAAGGCGGTTCGCAATTGTGAGGCTGGTCTGTTCTTTGAATGTAATGCCAGATTTCGACGAGATCGAGCGCAGCTCCGGTAGTGTCCTTGAAATTAGGACCCTACCGAATCCCCCAAGCCGGTCGACTTGGATAGCTTAAATCAAGGCATCTGATGTGATAATTGGGAGCGCATGCGCCTTTATTCCGGCACTACCAAATCCCTCATTGAAGACTCGACTTTCAACCGTATCGCACCTAAGTTGAAGGATGCTTTCTTCAATGAGTTTCGCTACCAGCCATCAGTCGCCGAGGTGAACTCGTGGAATAATTCTCTCCGCGCCATCTCACAAGTTTTTCAGACAGCGTCGTTGCTTGATCATGGCGTTTTGTTGGAACTCCGACTTCCGCTTACGTCCAAGCGGCTTGACTGCCTTGTGACCGGATACGACAGCAAAAAAGCACCTAACGCAGTCATCATAGAGCTAAAGCAGTGGAGCGGATGCAAAGGCGCATCTGGCAAGAACGAGGTAGCGACCTTCGTCGGCGGCAATGTCCGGGATGTGCTTCATCCTTCCGTCCAAGTAGGTCAGTACATGACGTATCTCACCGATTGCCACACCGCTTTTCAGGGCGAAGACGGAATCAGCGCACATGCCTGTTCTTATCTGCACAACTACAGCCCGATCAAGGACGATCCTCTTTTCTTACCGCAGTTTGCAAAGCAGATTAGGCGCTCTCCGGTCTTCACTGCCGATCACGTGCCGCATCTCACTGTGTTTCTAGACGAACGAATCCATGGTGCCGACAGCGGTGAGGTTTCGGCGAAAGTAGAGCAAAGCAAGTACCGCCCCAGCAAGAAACTGCTCGACCACGTCGCCAAACTGATTAAGGGCAAGCCGGAATACGTGCTACTCGACGAGCAGCTAGTGGTTTATGACAAAGTTGTGGAAGCTGCGAAGGATGGTGTCAAAGGTAGGAAAAGGGTGGCCATTATCGTGCGAGGGGGCCCTGGCACAGGGAAGTCGGTCATTGCCATGAACTTGCTCGGTGATCTCTCAGGGATGGGCCTAAACGCGCACTACGTGACGGGTTCTCGCGCGTTCACCTCCACTATTCGGGAAATCGTAGGCACCCGTGGGGCTGCGCAAGTGCGCTACTTCAACAGCTATATGGGCGCGGACGCGAATGTGATTGATGTCATGATCGCCGACGAGGCTCACCGAATTCGAGAGACTAGCAACAACCGATTCACGCCAAAGGTAAAACAAAGCAAACTCTCACAAATCCAGGAGTTGTTAAAGGCCAGTCGCACCTCTGTGTTTTTCATTGATGACAACCAGATCGTAAGACCAGGGGAGATCGGCTCTACCGGCTACATTAAGACTGAAGCTGAAAAACTCCACTGCGACGTTTGTGAATTTGAATTGGAAGCCCAATTCCGCTGCGCTGGCTCAGATGCGTTCGTCAGTTGGGTGAACAACACCCTCGGAATTCAGCGCACACCACATGTGATGTGGAATCAAGACGACGAGTTCGACTTTAGAATCATGCCCACGCCCCAAGCCCTGGAGGACGCGATCAGGAAAAGGCTGGAAGAAAAATCCACAGCGCGGCTGGCAGCAGGCTTTTGTTGGCCGTGGTCTAATCCCCGGTCTAACGGGACACTCGTGGATGACGTAGTCATCGGCGATTACGTCCGGCCATGGAACGCCAAATCCGACTCGGGCAGCCTCGCTCCTGGCATTCCGAAAGAGAGCCTCTGGGCGTACGACTCAGGTGGCGTGAATCAAATTGGTTGTGTTTACACGGCGCAGGGATTCGAATTCGATTATGTGGGCGTCATTTTCGGGCCTGATTTAGTCTACGTTCCCGAGGCTGCAGATTGGAAGGGAGAAAAGACCAAGTCCTTCGACACTGTCGTGAAGAGGTCTGGCGATCGATTCACGCAAATGGTAAAAAATACTTACCGTGTTCTTCTGACGCGCGGCATGAAAGGCTGCTATGTCCACTTCATGGATAAGAACACAGAGAACTTGTTTCGAAGTCGCGTGGAACACACTGGAAAAGTGCAATGAGGCCCTTATAGTTGTTGTGGCGATCCCGAAGCCAAACCGCGGTCAAGGGCGACTGGAGGAGCCTCGCAGCGGGCGTGACCCTTGACGGAGGTGAGACCGGAGGGAATCCGACTCTATCCGCCGTCGTGGCAAGGAGTAGATCCCAAGGGCGGTGGGCAAGTGTCCCACTCGCACCGCAGACGCGCCAGTGATTCGCCGATGAGTTATTCTCCCTCCCTAGCGGAATCGATCATCTTGCGACGAAAAACCTCAAGGAGGTCATCAGATATCCAGGCCCCTTGCCGAACCATGTCCTCCAGGAGGGTTACTGCGTTCCGAGCGGAAATCCTGTTGGCTTCGACCGCATGTTCCAGAACGCCAATGGCACCCGAGACGGGAATTCCCAATTCTTCTGCGGTCTGTCGAGCTTGACGATCATTGGTCAAAAGAGAGGCTCGACGAAACTTGGCCACGGTTATGGCACCCAATTCCCCATACCCCAAACCCGGCTTATTCCTCTTTACCTCCCCAAAGAATGCCCATTCGGCATCTTGTGTCAGGATGACGACCTCGGCCCCGAGAACCTTCATTTTGGACATCGCCAGCTCCTCTTCAACCAGATCCGACATGAGCATACGACCAGTGAACAGCTCTTCGAGGAGGAGCAGACTTCCGGTGAGGTGGAAATCGATCACGACGCTGGAGTCAACCGACACAGTGGCGGAGCTAAGCTTGTGCAAAAGAAATTTCCTTTCGCCAAGCTTGGAGTTTGGACCTCGCTTCGAGCACTGTCGTATCCAACAACGCGGCCAGCTTGCCCAGAGAAATCATTCCCCCGAGGGCGGCTCTCTTTAAGAGATGTGAAAATCGGTTGTTCGCCTCCCATTCCTTGATCAGTTCGTCGGAGAGGGGAGCGAACTCCTTCCTAGGTTGCCTTCGGCTGTCAATCTCCTCCGTTAGTCGTTGGCCTTCGGTCTGGGAAACCAGCGTCGTGTCTATCAGCCTGCGTATCATGACCTCTGCACTAACGCGAAACAGCCATTTCAAGTGAACAATGTCTTCAACACCTACCCGCTTGTCTCCGATATCCCGCAGGAACGCCTCTCGAAGTCCAGCTTCCGGCACAAGGAAATTAGCTGCAAACGCGCTTGCCATGAGCTCGAGCTCATGCTCTCTCGAAAGGCCAGCTGAGGGTTGGGGACTCTTGTAGAAAGAGCGGTGCATTAGGATGTGCCCATACTCGTGAGCCAAAGAGAAAACTTGACGCTCTACGGTGTTCGCAGAGTTAACAAGAATGCCGGCGCCGTACCCACGCGAGAAGCCGGAAAGGCCAGACACGTCTTGGTCCTGCATGTCAGAGCGAAAAATCTTGATACCTCTATCATCGAACAGGCGAAAAATGTTCTCTAGGGGATCAAGCAGGCCAAGGCCCAGTCTCTCGCGTTCGGAGAAGGCGACCTGTGCGGCAAATTGCAGGGGTTTGGAGTGCACGCCAGGAATAAAGGAGTAATCAGGTGGTTGGAGGAGACTGTCCGCGACGCCCACAATTTCCTCCAGTTCGCGATATGCCTTGCAGAAGCGCTCAAAGTGAGTGCGAGTTTCCGAGGGAGCGCTCGCGTCGGTCTCCGCGCGGTACAGCAACGCGAACGCCTCGTGCTCCTCTTTGAAAAAATCTCCAATTTGCCGACCAAGGATTCGAGCAGCCACCAACAGCTTGCCGCTATCGATTGCTACGTGGCCGTTCTCGATTGCGCTTAAAGTAGCCCTGGATATACCAAGTTTCTCTGAGAACTCTTCCTGCGAGATTCCCGCTAATTCCCTGGCGGTCTTTAAGTTATGGCCGATAATTTCCTTCATCCTCACCTCCTGTATGGAAAACTTGACAACAGAGTCCCATGTATGCGATAGAGTGTCACGAAATCTTGACATGGATGGTTCCCATGGCGTGGAACCACGAAACGAGCAAACAAAGATTGTCGGACGAGTGGAAGCGCATAGAGAGCGCCAAGTTTGTCGTCAAAAAGCTCACCCGCGAAATGGACCTGAACAATCTGGGCCTGACCGAAGCGCGTTTGGTCCATGGTGTTCATGCGTACGCCAGTATTTCCAACTTTTCGACGATTCTGGAAGACCCTTTTCTCCGCCGCAACGATTCAAAGCGTTTGCATCGGTATTTGCACGTCGTTCGAATCGAGCAACGGCGAATCATACAATCAATATTTGATGGAGACAAAATCCAAGTCCAGGGCCCCAAGTTCCATGGACTCTTGTTCAAACCGTATGATGATGATGGCCGTTTGGCTTGGAACTCCGTGTTGGCAGGCATCGCACTGCATTTGCTCCTGAGGCTCGGTGTCCGCCCACTGGTTCAGCTCCTGCAGTTCGGCGGCGCTGATGCCGATGCACGCTCTCAGATCTTCGACCGTGTTTCCGTTACGGCCAAGCATCGCGACAAATTCGCGGGCTTCATACAACACGCTGCCGGTGCTCCAAAGGGGCTCGTTTGGCAGCTCAGTGGGCGGCACGTTGGCCTCACTCCTGCGCGCCTCCTCCAGAGCCCAAGCAGTTTGGTCGTCCGGAGTAAATTTGTTGACCTGCAAGGTGGGGCCAAACGGCACGCCGGCTCTGCGGTGATTCCAGCGGGCTTCTGCGCGTGCGCGAATTAGATACTGCTGAGCGGAAGTCTGCGGCAACGTGGGCATGATAAAATCCCTCCGTCGTCCAATCGAATATCCGTCCTGCATTCGTCACGCCCTGTTCCCCGCGGGGCGTGATTCTTTTTATCGACGTCCGAGGCGTGCAAGGGCCACGAAAAAGTTTGGTGGATTTATTTTCGCGCGTCCGCCCGAAAACGATTCCATCTGTGAGCGCGGTATTCCATTCCTTCCCTCGATGCCGGTTTGTACGCCACATGCTTGGCATCGCCAACCACCGCCGCCAATCTCCTGCAGGGGTGACGAACTGCCGCACGATGGGCACGCAGCCGGCGCCGCGGGGCGCGCCTTTACGAATCGAGCATTCGCAACATGGTGCGCGCAGGCGTTAGCGAAAAAATAGCCATGAGCATTAGCGGTCACAAGACGCGCAGCGTCTTCGACAGGTACAACATCGTCTCGGAAACCGACTTGCGCGAGGCGGTGCAGAAAGTCGAGCGGTATCACCAGATTTCCAACTAGGCGGAAACCGGGTGGGTGTCCTAATTTTGAATGCAGCCAGAATATGTCGTGTATGTATAATTCACACTTTGTTTTCAAGAGCAGAACGGGGCTACTACGGCTTACGCTCTAAATTT
>Ga0209131_1003644_pt1 | contig 10206 bp, 10 predicted proteins | sample GraSoi_2013_40cm_FD_185826 | JGI IMG/M metagenome (GOLD analysis project Ga0209131, IMG submission 185826) | Grasslands soil microbial communities from the Angelo Coastal Reserve, California, USA - Sample 9_17_2013_40cm (SPAdes) (version 2) | ecosystem: Environmental > Terrestrial > Soil >...
ATATGACCCCGATTTTTGCTATGAATTCGGGGCCAGGGTCGTAATTATTGCGAGCGGCTTTTTCCTTCGCGAGATGATGTGAATACCGGCCCGGCTTTTTTCGCAAGCTAGACGAGCGTGACCGTGCGGTGAATGACGCGGCGTTCGGCCGCCGCGTCGTACGGCGTGGCGCAGTGCATGGTGCAGCGGTTGTCCCACATCACCACATCGCGCTGTCCCCAGCGGTGCCGGAAGACGAAGCGCTCCTGCGTCGCGTGCGCCATCAATGCTTCCAGCAGCGCATCGCTGGTCGCTTGCTTCATCCCGGCGACATGCGAGACGTGGCGGCTGATGTACAGGATCTTGCGGCCGGTGCCCGGATGCGTGCGCACCACCGGATGCTCGACCGGCGGTGCCGCTGCGCGCTGCGTGTCGCTCATCGGCGGCTCTCCAGCACGGCGACGCGAGGCGTCGAGGTCGTGCATGGCATGCAGCTGCTCCAATTGCCGTTTGGTGGAGCCATCCAGCGCGTCGTAGGCCGCGCACATGTTGGCGTAGAGCGTATCGCCGCCGGCGCGCGGCACTTCCAGCCCATAGAGGATCGTCGCCAGCGCCGGCCGTGGCTGGAACGAAAGGTCGGAGTGCCAGACCAGCGTGCCCTTGTCGGGATGCTCGCCGGTGGTCTTTCCGGATTTGACGTTCGACAGCAGGTAGATCTCCGGATAGCGCGGGTGACGGTATTGGTCGAGCACGTGCACCTGCAGCTCGCCGAACTGCCGGCTGAAGGCGATCTGCTGCAGCTCGTCGATGCGCTGCGACGGAAAAACGAGCAGCAGGTGCCGATCGAACGCCTGCTGGATCGCCTCGCGCTCGGCCGCCGGGAGCGGCGCGGACAGATCGACGCCGTGCACTGCCGCGCCCATCACCGGGCTGAGGGGCCTTACTTCCATACGTCGCGTACGACGTCCATGACGAGCTCGAGCTTGCGGCGCGTGTCGTCCTGCGTCACGGTCTGGCCCGAGCCTGCACCGCTCGAGAAGCCGCACTGCGGCGAAAGGCCGAGCCGCTCGAGCGGCACGTACTTCGCCGCCTCGTCGATGCGGCGCTTGAGGGCGTCTTTGCTTTCAAGCTGCGGCGTCTTGGTCGACACTAGGCCAAGCACGACCATCTTGCCTTTCGGCAGATAGCGCAGCGGCGAGAAATCGCCGGCGCGCGGCGTGTCGTACTCCAGGCAGTAGATATCCGCGTTCAGCCGATTGAAGAGCGCATCCGCCACCGGCTCGTAGCCGCCTTCGGCCATCCAGGCGCCCTTCAGGTTGCCCCGGCAGAGATGCGTCGCCACCGTCATGTCGGCCGGCTTGGCGGCGATGCAGTCATTGAAGAGCTTCGTGTAGCGCTCGGTGAGCTCGTCGGGGTTCTCGCCGCGCGCCGCCACATCCTTGCGCGCATTCGGGTCGCAATTGCAGGGCAGCGCAGTGTCGTCGAGCTGCAGGTACTTGCAGCCTTCTTTCGCGAGCTCGGCGATCTCATCGCGGTAGATGCGCGTCAGGTCCGCGAGGAACGCTTCGCGATCGGGATAGATGTCGTGATCGTATGCCTGGGGGCCGAGGAACCAGTGCATTACGTCGGGCGCGGCGATGGTGACCTTTGGCACGCCGCGCTTCACCACACTCTTCAGAAAGCGGAAATCATCGGCGACGATGCGCTGCTTGCGCTTCAGGCGGGTCTTCGCATACGGCGAAGAGGCAACGCCCATGACGCCGCTCTCGTTGCGAAAACCGAGCGTGCCGTCGCGCAGGCCGAAGCCTTCGACGGCGTCGATGAAGCCGGCCGACCAGCTGCGCCGGCGGAATTCGCCGTCGGTGATGCTCGGCAGGCCGATCGCTTCCTGGAACGCCACGATCTCGCGGATGCAGTCGTCCTGCACCGCGCGGAAGCCCGCGTCGTCGAGCTTGGCCGCCTTGTGCGATCGCGCTGCCTCGATCAGGCGCTGCGGACGTACGAAACTGCCGATGTGCTCGGCGTGGAACGGTGGCTTCATCGGGCCAACTATAACAATACAATTCCCCGATGCTTCCCCATCGTGCGGACCACATCGGCAGCCTGCTGCGCCCGAAGAAGCTGCGCGAGGCGTTTCGCGCGCATTCCGAGAACAAGATCGGCGACGCCGAGCTCGGCGCCGCGCAGGACGAGGCGATCCGCGAGGTCGTGCGCCTGCAGGAGGATTGCGGCCTGCAGGTGGTCACCGACGGCGAGTTTCGCCGCATCTCGTACTGGGAGAAGTTCGTCCGTCTGACCGACGGACTGGACGTGCGCAGCGCGGTATTCAAGTTCCACGACCAGCAGGGCCACGAGAGCGATTTCACCGCGCCTTATGCGCATGCCAAAGTGTCTCGTCGCGCGCCGATCACGCTGGACGAGTTCCGTTTCGTGAAACAGCACTCCGCACGCATGGCGAAGGTCACCATGCCGGCGCCGTCGACGATGCATTTCTACCGCTTCACCGACTGGGGCGATCGCTCGATCTATCGTGATGCCGCTGCGTTCTTCGCAGACCTCGGCAAGGTGTACCAGGCGGAGCTCGCCGAGCTCGGCGCTGCGGGGTGCCGCTATGTGCAGCTCGACGAGGTGGCGGTGGCGATCCTCTGCGATCCGGCGGCGCGCGAGAAGGTCAAAGCCGCCGGTGAGGATCCCGACCGGCTGGTCGATCTGTACATCGGCGCGATCAACCAGGCCGTGATAAACCGGCCCAAAGGCATGGCCATCGGCGTGCACGTCTGCCGCGGCAATTACAAGGGGATGTATCTCTCCGAGGGCGGCTACGACTCGGTCGCGGAGAAATTCTTTGCCCGCACGAACGTCGACCATTTCCTGCTCGAGTTCGACACGCCGCGTGCCGGCGGCTTCGCGCCGCTGCGCTTCGTGCCGAAGGACAAAGGAGTGGTGCTTGGCCTGGTGAGCTCGAAGACGCCGCAATTGGAAAAGCTCGACGATCTGCGCCGGCGCGCCGACGAGGCGGCGAAGTACGTCGATGCGGAAAGGCTGGCGATCAGCCCGCAATGCGGCTTCGCCAGCACCATGGGCGGCAACCCGGTCACCCAGGCCGACGAGCGCGCCAAGCTCAAGCTCTGCGTCGACGCCGCCAGCGCCATCTGGAGCTGAAGTGAAGATCCTGGTGGTCGGCGCCGGGCCGGCGGGGCTCTACTTCTCCTATCTCGCGAAACGCCGGCATCCGGACTGGCAGATTCGCGTGCTCGAGCAGAACCCGGCCGACGCCACCTTTGGCTTCGGCGTGGTGTTCTCCGACAAGGCGCTCGAGTTCCTGCGCGCCGACGATCCCGCCACCTTCGAGCTGATCACACCGCAGATGGAATCGTGGACCGACCTTACGGTGGTCCATCGCGGCACACTGGTCGTGATCGACGGCATCGGCTTCGCCGCCATCGGGCGGCTGCATCTCTTGCGTCTGCTGCGGCAGCAGGCCGTGAGCGTCGGCATCGCGCCCGAATACGAGCGCGCTGTCTCCAGCATTGAAGGCTATGACCTGGTCGTCGCGGCCGATGGCGCCAACTCGGCCGTGCGGCGCAGCGCGGACTTCGGCACCACGATCAGCCACTGCGCCAACAAGTTCGCCTGGTACGGGACGCGGCGCCGTTTCGAGACGCTGACGCAGACCTTCGTGCGGAACGAGAACGGCTCGTTCAACGCGCATCACTATCGCCATGCGCCCGACATGAGCACCTTCGTCGCCGAGTGCGATGCGGCGACCTGGGAGCGGGCAGGGTTTGCCGGCATGGGCGAAGCGGAAACGCTCGCCTACCTGGAAGCTGTGTTCGCCGATACGCTGCAAGGTGAGCGCCTGCTGTCGAACAAGTCGATCTGGCGAAACTTCCCGAACCTGCGAAACCAGCGCTGGTCGGTCGGCAATACGGTGCTGATCGGCGACGCGCTGCGCACCGCCCACTTTTCGATCGGCTCGGGAACGCGCCTCGCGATGGAGGACGCCATCGCGCTTTGCAAGGCTCTCGACGCCCAGCCCCGAATAAGGGACGCGTTGGAGGCCTATGAGGCGGCACGCCGGCCCATCGTTGAGAAGCTGGTCGCGGGCGCCGATGCGAGCGGCGCCTGGTACGACCGCTTCCCCGAACAGATGAACCTTTCGCCGCGCGACTTCGCATGGAGCTATATTCAGAGAAGCGGGCGCATCGATCCCGAGCGCCTGGCCAGGATTTCCCCGAAATTCGCCGGAACCTAAAGACATGCTATTTCCAACCACGCTCGTAGGCAGTTACCCGCAGCCCGAGTGGCTGATCGACCGGCAGAAGCTCGCCGGGCGCTTTCCGCCGCGCGTGCGGGCGAAGGAGCTGTGGCGCGTGCCCGAGGCGCATCTCGCCGAGGCGCAGGACGACGCCACCGTGCTCGCGATCCGCGCGCAGGAGCAGGCGGGCATCGACATCGTCACCGACGGCGAGATCCGGCGCGAGAGCTATTCGAATCGCTTCGCCACGGCGCTGGAGGGCGTGGATATCGACAATCCCGGCAGCGCGCTCGATCGCTCCGGGCATCCGAATCCGGTGCCGCGCATCGTCGGCAAGATCCGGCGCAAGCACGCGGTCGAGGTGGATGACCTGCGCTTCCTCAAGCGGCATACCAGCCGCAAGACCAAGATCACGGTGCCCGGGCCGTTCACCATGGCGCAGCAGGCGCAGAACGACTACTACAAGTCGGCCGAGGAGGCGGCGATGGACTATGCCGCCGCGGTCAACGAGGAGATCCGCGACCTCTTCGCCGCCGGCGCCGACGTGGTGCAGATCGACGAGCCGTACATGCAGGCGCGGCCGGACAAGGCGCGCGAATATGGGCTGAAGGCGCTCAATCGCGCACTGCAGGGCATCAACGGCACGACCGCGGTGCACATCTGCTTCGGCTATGCCGCGATCATCCACGCGCGGCCTTCGGGCTACTCGTTCCTGCCGGAGCTTGCCGGCTCGCCGGTGCAGCAGGTGTCGATCGAGACCGCGCAGTCGAACCTCGATACGGCGGTGCTCGCCAAGCTGCCGGGGAAGAAAATCATGGTCGGCTGCATCGATCTGTCGGATATGACGGTCGAGACCCCGCAGAAGGTGGCGGAGCGCCTGCGCAAGGCGTTGAAATACGTCAAGCCCGAGGACGTCATCGTTTCGCCCGATTGCGGCATGAAGTACCTGCCGCGAGACGTGGCGGATGCGAAGATGCGGGCGATGGTCGAGGGCGCGAAGCTGGTGCGCGCCGAATATTCATGAAAGGAAACCGATTGAAGATCCGAGTTGCAGTCGCAAGTGTTGTCATCCTCGCCGGCTGTGCTACCGACGACAGCGGCCGCGGTGCCTTTAACCGCTCCAATATGGAAACGGGTGCCGTGCTCGGCGCGGCGGGCGGCGCCATCCTCGGCGCAATGGCCTACGGCACCCACAGCGGGAAGGGCGTGCTGATCGGCGCGATCGGCGGCGGCCTCGCCGGCGGCGCGGTCGGCGCCTACATGGACGGCCAGAAGAAGGATCTGGAGAAGAACCTCGCCAACGAGATCAAGGCGCGGCAGGCGCGCGTCGATGAGCTGCCGAACCACGTGGTTCGCGTCACCATGACCGGCGACACCGGCTTCAATACCAACTCCACCGAGATCAAGCCGGGGTTCCACAGCACGCTAAACAAGATCGCGGACGTGGTGGTGCGCTACGGCAAGACCAGCCTCACCGTCGCGGGGCACACCGACGATGTAGGTTCCGCGCAATCCAACCAGGGGCTCTCCGAGCGCCGTGCGAACGCGGTGGCGCAATACCTCGAGTCGAGGAGAGTGCAGGCGGTGCGCCTCAACATCGTCGGCAAGGGCGAGGCCATGCCGATCGCGAGCAATGCCAGCGAAGGCGGACGCGCAGAGAACCGCCGCGTCGAGATCTACGTGGAACCGGTGGTTGAGGGTTCGTGACGGAGAAGACCAAGCGCGGTATCGCGCGCGGGCTCACCAACTATGGTGATCCCGCGTTCTCGCTGTACCTGCGCCGCTCGTTCGCGAAGAGCATGGGCTACTCGAGCGAGATGCTCGGGCGGCCGGTGGTGGGGATTGCCGATTCCAAGAGCGGATTCAACAACTGCCATCGCCATTTTCCCGAGCTGATCGAGGCGGTGAAGCGCGGCGTGCTCGCGGCTGGGGCGCTGCCGATCGAGTTCCCGACCGTGTCGCTCGGCGAAGTGTTCCTGAGTCCGACGTCGATGATGTTCAGGAACCTGATGTCGATCGACGTCGAGGAGATGATCCGCGCGCAGCCGATGGACGCGGTGGTGCTGGTCGGCGGTTGCGACAAAACCGTGCCGGCGCAGCTGATGGGCGCGGCTTCGGCCGACGTGCCGGCGGTGCAGCTGCTCGCCGGGCCGATGATGCCGACCTCGTTCCACGGCGAGCGCCTCGGCGCCTGCACCGACTGCCGGCGCTTCTGGGCGCTGCATCGCGCCGGCAAGGTGGATGAAGCCGGCATCGAGGAGATCGAAGGAAACCTCGCGACCACCGCCGGCACCTGCGCGGTGATGGGAACCGCCTCGACCATGGCCGCCATCGCCGAAGGGCTCGGCATGGCGCTGGCGGGCAGCGCGGCGATTCCGGCGGTGCATGCCGACCGCCTGCGCGCCGCCGAGGCGAGCGGCGCTCTTGCAGCAAAACTTGCTCTTTCGCCGATCCGGCCGAGCCAGGTGATCACGCCAAAATCCGTCGAGAACGCGATCCGCGTGCTGCTCGCGATCGGCGGCTCGACCAACGCCATCATCCATCTCACGGCGATCGCCGGCCGCGCCGGGGTTTCCATCAGCTTGAAAAAGTTGAACGAGCTGTCCGACTCGACGCCGGTGCTGGTGGACCTGAAGCCCACCGGCCAGTACTACATGTCCGATCTGTATGCCGCGGGCGGCGTCGGCGCGGTGCTGCGCGAGCTGAAATCGCTGCTGCATCTCGATTGCATGACGGTGGCCGGCATCACGCTCGGCGAGCGGTTGCAGCGCGAGCCTGCATGGGTGGATCGCGCCGTGGTGCGTCAATTCAATGAACCATTATCAAAAGAGGGCGGGCTGGTGGCGCTGTTCGGCTCGCTCGCGCCGAATGGCGCCATCCTCAAGCGCTCGGCTGCTGATCCGAAGCTCTTCGAGCGGGAGGGGCGTGCCGTAGTATTTACATCGCTCGACGATCTCGCGGCACGCATCGACGACCCGGCGCTGGACGTCACCGCGGATGATTTCCTCGTGCTGCAGAACGCCGGGCCGAAGTCCGGCTACGCGATGCCCGAAGCGGGCTACCTGCCGATCCCGTCGAAGCTGGCGCGCGCCGGCGTGAAGGACATGGTGCGCATCTCGGATGCGCGCATGAGCGGCACCGCCTACGGCACCATCGTGCTGCACGTCTCGCCCGAAGCCGCGGCCGGCGGGCCGCTCGCGCTGGTGCGCAACGGCGATCGCATCCGCATCTCGGTGAAGAGCCGCTCGATCGATCTGCTGGTGCCCGCGGATGAGCTGCAGAAGAGACGAGCCGCGTGGCGCCCGCCGGTGAGCATGCCGACGCGCGGCTACGCCAAGCTCTACATGGACCACGTGCTCCAGGCCGAGCACGGCTGCGATTTCGACTTCCTGCGCAAGGCGTGAATTCGGGGACGCGCATTTCGAACCTGCGCGAACTCCGAAAGCTGCGCGTCGCTGGAGTTCGGGCTCCGTCCCCGAATTCATTCGAGCGCGCGTGAAGGCCCCGCGCAAGATCGTCTGCCTCGAGTCGTACTGGAACGAGCAGATGTTCCAGACCTTCTCGGTGAAAGGATTCCTCGAGGCGATGGCGCCGCTGGTGCAGCCGCCGCTCACGGTGGCGCACCGCTTCGTCGAGTCGGAGCCCGGCATTTCCTACTACCTGCGCCGGCCGGGCGGTTTGATGTGGCGGCAGAAGGAATTGTTCGACGCTCCGGTTTACTACCTCGCCTTTCACGGGCGGCCTGCCGCGGTGACGCCGGTGCTAGGGCGCGTTACCGGGGAGCAGCTGTGCGAGGCCTTCGCCGGCTACGGGGCACATGGCTATCGCAACCTCGTCTACTTCGCCGCTTGCAGCGTGTTTCGCGGCAAGCGCGGCGAGCAATTCGCCAGGCAGTTCCTCAAGGCGACCGGCGTGCGCGCGGTGATCGGCTACGGCACGCCGGTCGGCTGGATGGCGAGCCTGGTGTGCGACCTGCTTTTCCTGCAGCGCTTCTACAGCGACCCGTCGCCGTGGAAGAACCTGCGGCGCATTTTCAATTCGGTGCAGCGCGACTATCCTGTCGCGCGGCGCCTGAAGCACATGCTCTTTACGCGGAAAGAACTGCGATGACGCTGAACATCCGGCGGGTGATCACCGACCACGAGAAGGACGGCAAGGCGGTGGTCGCCATCGACGAGCGCTGCACCAACGTGATTTCGCGCCGCCAAGGCCACCAGAGCTGCGTCGTCTGGACCGGGGAGGACGGCACCATCTTCCGCATCGTCGAATACAAGCCGGGCGTCGCGCCGCGCATGCACCGCACCGAGACGGTGGATTACGCCGTCGTCCTCTCGGGCGAGATCGAGATGCGGCTGGACGATGCGACCGTGCACCTGCGCGCGGGCGACGTCCTGGTGCAGCAGGGCACGCTGCACGACTGGATCAACCGCGGCACCGCGCCTTGCGTCATCGCCTTCGTGCTGGTGCCGGCGAAGCCGGTCGAGCGCGACGGAAAGGCGCTCGGTGCGGTGGGCTAACGCGGCGCTCATCGCCTGCCTTTTCATCGGGCAGGCCGCGGCGCAGAACTACCCGGTGCGCCCGGTGCGGATCATCGTGCCGTCGCCGCCGGCCGGCGGCACCGACATCGTCGGCCGCGTGCTCGCCGATCATTTCACCAAAGCCTTCGGGCAGCAGTTCTTCGTCGAGAACAAGCCCGGCGCCGGCAACCTCATCGGCATCGAAGCGGCGGCGCGCTCGGCGGCCGACGGTTACACGCTGCTGATGACGGCGAGCACGCTGGTGCTGAACACCGTGCTCTACCACAAGGTGCCCTACGATCCGGTGCGCGACTTCGCGCCGATCACGCTCGCCGCGACCGCGCCGAACATCCTGATCGTCAATCCCAGCGTGCCGGCGAAAAATGTCGCCGAGCTGGTCGCGCTCGCCAAGGAGAAACCGGGCGCGCTGAGCTACGGCACGCCCGGCATCGGCACCTCGCCGCATCTCTGCATGGAGCTCCTCAAGACGATGGCTGGCATCGACCTCCAGCACGTCCCGTACCGCGGCACGGCTGCAGCGGTCACCGACGTGATCAGCGGGCAGATCGCTGTCGCCTTTGCCACCGCGCTCACCGCCAAGCCGCAGGTCGATTCCGGCCGTGTGCGCGCGCTCGCCGTCTCAGGCCCGCTGCGCGTCGAGGCGATGCCCAACGTGCCGCCGGTCGGCGATACCGTGCCGGGCTACGAAGCGATGCAGTGGTACGGGTTGCTCGCTCCCGCCGGGGTTTCAAATTCCGTTGTGGAAAAACTGAACGCCGAGGCGCTCGTTGCGCTGCGCTCGAAAGAGATGAAGCAGCGCCTCGCCACCGACGGCGCCGAGCCGCTCGGCAGCACCCCGGCGGAGTTCGCCGTCTTCATCCGCCAAGAGCTCGACAAGTGGGGCCGCGTCGTCGAGGCGGCGCACATCGAGCGGCAGTAGTTACACGCGCCGCACCATAGCCGGGTTGAGCTGCTTGATGCTCGGCGCGCCGACCTGCTGCATGATCGCGAAGAGCTCGACGCGCAGGATCTCGAGCGCGCGCTCGACGCCGGGCTGGCCGAAGGCGCCGAGTCCCCAGATGTAGGGCCGGCCGACGCACACCGCGTTCGCGCCGAGGCACAGCGCCTTGACGATGTCGGTGCCGCGGCGGAAGCCGCTATCGACCAGAACGGGCATGCGGCCTTTCACCGCCTCGACGATCTCGGGCAGCGCATCGATGGTCGAGCGGCCGCTGTCCTCGCTGCGCGCGCCGTGGTTCGAGACGATGATACCGTCCATGCCGTTCTGCACGGCGAGCACTGCGTCCTCGTGCGCCAGGATCCCTTTGAGCACGATCTTCATTTTCGTCGTGTCGCGCAGCCGCTTGAGGAAGTCCCAGGTCATGGTCGACGATTGCGTGTGCGTCAGGCCGCTGAGATCGAGGCCCTGGTACATCGAGCGGCGCTTCATGT
>Ga0209131_1003645_pt1 | contig 10204 bp, 8 predicted proteins | sample GraSoi_2013_40cm_FD_185826 | JGI IMG/M metagenome (GOLD analysis project Ga0209131, IMG submission 185826) | Grasslands soil microbial communities from the Angelo Coastal Reserve, California, USA - Sample 9_17_2013_40cm (SPAdes) (version 2) | ecosystem: Environmental > Terrestrial > Soil >...
CCTGCTCGCGCATGCGCGAGACCTCCACGTGGACCTTGGTGACGAGCGGGCAGGTAGCGTCGAAGACCTTGAGGCCGCGGGCCTCGGCCTCGCGGCGCACGTCGAGCGCCACGCCGTGTGCCGAGAAGATCACGGTCGCGCCCGCCGGAACCTCGGAGAGCTCCTCGACGAACACCGCGCCTTTCGCCTTGAGGTCGTCGACGACGAATTTGTTGTGCACGATCTCGTGGCGCACGTAGATGGGTGCCCCGTGCAGCTCGAGCGCGCGCTCGACGATCGCGATGGCGCGGTCCACGCCGGCGCAGAAGCCGCGCGGCTTGGCGAGGAGCACTTCGACGTTTTCGCTCATGCGCTTTCCTTGGGTGCGCGCGCCGCGGGTCGCAACCCGTCCCAGATGAGGATCGCGACCCCCACGAAGATGGAGGAGTCGGCGACGTTGAACGCAGGCCAATAATAGCCCGCCGCGTGCAGCTGCACGAAGTCGACCACGTATCCCAGCGTGAGGCGCTCCCACAGGTTCCCCAGCGCGCCGCCGAGCACCAGGGCGAGGGCCACGGCCACGCGCGGCTCGGCGTGCTGGCGCCTCAACATCACGAGCACCACCGCGCTCACCGCCACCGCGATGGCGGCGAAGAACCAGCGCTGCCAGCCCCCGGCGTTCGCGAGGAAGCTGAATGCCGCGCCGGGGTTGTGGGTGAGGACGAGGTTGAAGAAAGGCGTCACCTCGCGCACCTCTGCGTAGGCGAACACGGCGCTCACCCAGGCCTTGGTCGCGAGGTCGGTGGCGATGACCGCGGCACTCAGTACCAGCCAGCGCGTCCAGTGCCGCGTGAAGGCGCTAGGCATGCGCGCGCGCCTCGTCGCGGCCGGCGAGGGTTGCCACGCAGCGCGCGCAGATCGTCGGATGGATGGCGTCCGCCCCAACGTCGGCGCGGTAGTGCCAGCAGCGCTCGCATTTCTTCTCGGACAGTGGAAACGCTTCGATGCGGACGCCGCCGCCTGCCGCGGGAAGTGCGGCGGCGCTCGAAGTGATGAAGACGTATTTGAGGTCGTCGCCGAGGCTCGCCAGGAGCTCGAGGTCGCCCTTCTCGGCGGCGTGGACCCTCACGCCGGCCTGCAGCGAGGAACCGATCCGGCCCTCGGTGCGCAGCGTCTCCAGCTCCTTGGCCACCTGGCCGCGGATTTCGCGCAGCCGCCCCCAGCGCTTGGCGAGCTCGCCCTCGCCGTCCTGCTGCGGCAGCACGTCTTTCCACGTGTGCAGGAAGACGCTGTCGGGCGGCTCGCCCTTGGCGGCCGGATGCATCACCGCCCAGGCTTCCTCGGCGGTGAAGGAGAGGATCGGCGCCATCAGGCGCAGCAACATTTCGGTCACGGCGTGCAGCGCCGATTGCCCCGAGCGGCGGGCTCTCCCGGAGGCGGCCTTGGTATAGAGCCGGTCCTTGAGGATATCGAGCCAGAAGCCGCCCAGGTCCTCGGAGCAGAAGTTCTGCAGGCGCTGCGCCACGAGGTGGAACTCGAACTTCGCATAGTCCGCGATGCAGTCGGCCGCCATCGCGCGCGTCATGGCGAGCGCGTAGCGGTCGATCTCGAGCCATTCGGCCACCGGCAATGAATCCTGCGCGGGATCGAAATCCGCTGTGTTGGCGAGCAGGAAGCGCAGCGTGTTGCGGATGCGGCGGTAGCTTTCCACCACGCGCTTGAGGATCTCGTCGGAGATGGAGAGCTCCCCCGAGTAGTCGGTCGCCGCGACCCACAGGCGGATGATCTCCGCGCCGAGGGTGTCGGAGATCTTCTGCGGCGCGATCACGTTGCCGAGGGATTTCGATTGCTTGCGGCCCTGGCCGTCGACGGTGAAGCCGTGGGTGAGCAGCGCATCGTAGGGCGCGCGGCCGTCCATGGCGCAACCGGTGAGCAGGCTCGACTGGAACCAGCCGCGATGCTGGTCGGAGCCTTCGAGGTACAGGTTCGCCGGCCACTTCTGCTCGGCGAGCTTGCGCAGCACCGAGAAATGCGTGGTGCCGGAGTCGAACCACACGTCCACGGTGTCGGTGAGCTTGCGGTACTGCGCGGGATCCACGCCGAAGTCCTCGCAGCTCGCCGCGAACCACGCCTCGATGCCGCCGGCCTCGACCTTCTTCGCCGCCTTCTCGATGATCTCCTCGGTGGCGGGATGCAGCTCGTCGGTCTCGCGATGCAGGAAGAACGGCAGCGGCACGCCCCAGTAGCGCTGGCGCGAGAGCGTCCAGTCGGGCCGCCCGGTGATCATCGCGGCGAGGCGCGAGCGGCCCCACTCGGGATAGAAGCGCGTGTTGTTGATCGCGTGCATCGCGATTTCGCGCAGCGTGTGCCCGTCGGTGCCGGGCAAGCCGAGGTGGGCGGGGCGGTCCATGCCGATGAACCACTGGGTGGTGGCGCGAAAGATGATCGGCGTCTTGTGGCGCCAGCAGTGCGGATAGCTGTGGCGGAACGCTTCCTGGTGCAGCAGCGCGCCGTTCCTCGCGAGGATCTCGAGAATCGTTTTTTCCGATTCGCGCACGCCCAGGCCGGCGACCTGCGGCACGTTCGGCTTGAAGCGGCCGTGGTCGTCCACCGGCTGCTCGAGCGACAGCCCGTACTTTTTGCCCACCTCGAAATCCTCGACACCGTGAGCCGGGGCGGTGTGCACGAGGCCGGTCCCCGACTCGACCGTCACGTGCGCCGCGAGGACCATCGGCACTTCGCGCGCGATGAAGGGATGGCGGAACTTCAACCCTTCGAGGGCCGCGCCCGGCGCGCGGCCGAGGATCGCCTTGGCCGCGAGCCCGTAGCGCTCGAGGCAGGCCTTGCGCAGTGGAGCGGCGAGGATGAGCGCTCCGCGCTCGGTGTCGACGAGCTCGTATTCGACCGCGGCGCCCGCGGCGATGGCCTGGTTACCCGGGAGCGTCCACGGCGTGGTGGTCCAGATGACCGCGAGCACGAGCCGGGGCATTGCCGGCGCATCGAAGGCGGCCGCAACGGCGTTCGCATCGACCGCCCCGAAAGCCACGTCGATCGCGGGCGAAGTGCGCTCCTCGTACTCGACTTCGGCTTCGGCGAGCGCAGAGGCGCAATCGATGCACCAGTTCACGGGCTTGAGCCCCCGGTAGAGGAAGCCGTTCTTCCAGATGCGGCCGAGCGCGCGGATCTCCGAGCCCTCGGTCTGGAAATCCATCGTCTTGTAGGGGTGCTCCCAGTCGCCCAATACGCCGAGGCGCTGGAAGTCCGCTTTCTGGCGCTCGATCTGCTCGGCGGCGTAAGCGCGGCACAACGCGCGGGCCTTGTTGGGCTCGAGGTTGCGGCCGTGCTTCTTCTCGATCTGGTGCTCGATCGGCAGCCCATGGCAGTCCCAGCCCGGCGTGTAGGGCGCGTCGAAGCCGGCCATCGTCTTCGACTTCACGACGAGGTCCTTCAGGATCTTGTTGACCGCGTGGCCGATGTGGATGTCGCCGTTGGCGTACGGCGGGCCGTCGTGCAGCACGTACTTGGCGCGGCCGCGGCTATGCTCGCGGATGCGCTCGTAGAGGCGCGTTTCCTGCCAGGCCCTGATCCACTGCGGCTCGCGCTTCGCCAGGTCGCCGCGCATCGGGAACGGCGTGTCGGGGAGGTTGAGCGTGCTCTTGTAGTCGATGCCTGAATCGTTCGCCATCGGGGTTCCATCTCACTTGTCCTGGAGCGCGCGGAAATACTCGCGCGCCGCGTCGCAGTCCCGCTGGATCTGCCCACGCAGCGCGTCGAGCGAGGCGAAATCGGCCTCGTCGCGCAGCTTCTTCACGAACTCGATGGTGAGGCGGCGAGCGTAGAGGTCGCCTGAGAAATCGAAGAGGTACGCTTCGAGTGTCGCCGGGCCGCCGTCTTTCACGGCCGGGTTTATTCCAAGGCTCGCCACTCCCTCGAGTCCGCGAGTTGCTGCACCGAAGCATCTTACCGCAAAGATGCCGCCGAGCGCCGGTTTCGGGCGCGCGAGGCGCACGTTGGCGGTGGGAAAGCCGAGGCCGCGGCCGCGCTTCGCCCCGTGGACCACGCGCCCGCAGATCGCATAGGGCCGCCCGAGGAGGCGTGCGGCTTCGTCGAACGCTCCCCGCGCGAGCGCTTCGCGCACGCGCGTGCTCGAGATGCGCTCGCCGTCCGCGACCACCGCGGGCATCGCCGCCACCTCGAAGCCCAGCGACTCTCCCGCCGCGGCCAACAGCGCGGCGTTGCCGCGGCGTTCCTTGCCGTAGCGGAAGTTTTCGCCCACGCTGATCCAGCGCGCGCGGTACTGGCTGCGCAGGCGCTCGTGGAAAGCCTCGGCCGCGAGGGAAGCGAAGCGCGTGTCGAAGCGCTGCACGAACACGGTCCCGATCCCGGTTTGCTCGATCGCCGCGAGGCGCTCGGCGAGCGAGCTCAGGCGCCCGGGTGCGTCACGGCCCGCGAGGAATTCGCGCGGCAGCGGCTCGAAGGTGAGCACCGCGCTCGCCAGGCCCCGCTTGGCGGCTTGCGCGACCACTTCGCGCATCAGGGCGACGTGCCCGAGGTGCACGCCGTCGAAGCTGCCGATGGCGAGCGCGGTTTCCTCTGCGGGAGGCGCGTGGCGCAGGATCCTCACGGCTCACTCGTGGCGCGCGAAATGGCGCAAGCGCAATCCCATGATGGCGAGGGCGGCGAAGTAGGCTGCGCAGCCGGCGAGGATGACGAGCGCCAGCTTCCACGCCCGCGCCGCCGCGGCGATCTCGAACCACGAGCCCTCGCTACCCATCGAGAACCAGAGCGCGCCGCCCATGAGATAGAGGGCCACGGCGAGCTTTAGGAGGAAGGCCCCCCAGCCCGGCTCGGGCCGGTACGCGCCGGAGCGGCGCATCAGGATCCACAGCCAGAATGCGTTGAAGCACGCCCCCACGGAGATGGCGAGCGCCAGGCCGGCGTGATCGAGCCACGGGACGAATGCCGCGTTCAGCAGCTGCGTGACCACCAGGGTCACGATCGCCACGCGCACCGGCGTGCGCACGTTCTGCTTCGCGTAGAAGCCCGGAGCGAGCACCTTCACGAGGATGATCCCCACGAGGCCCACGGCATAGGCCATGAGCGCGTTGCGCGTCATGAGGACGTCGTGGCGCAGGAATTCGCCGTGCCAGAAGAGTGTCGCGACGAGCGGCACGGCGAGGAGCGCCAGCGCCAGCGCGGCCGGTGCGGCGAGCAGCAATGTCACGCGCAGGCCCCAGTCGAGCAGGCGCGAGTAGGACTGTGCGTCGTCGGTACTGTGATGACGCACGAGGGCCGGCAGCAGCACCGTCCCGAGTGCTACGCCCAGGAGGGCCGATGGAAACTCCATGAGACGGTCTGCGAAGTAGAGCCACGACATCCTGCCATCGCCCAGCCACGAGGCGATCTGCGTGTTGATGAGCAGGCTCACCTGCGCTACTGACACTCCAAGCGCCGCTGGCGCCATCAACTTCAGGATTCGGATCACCGCCTCGTCGCGCGGATCCCACTTCGGCATCGTGAGCATGCCGATGCGCTTCAGGAACGGAATTTGAAAAACGAGCTGCGCCAGCCCGCCGAAGAACACCGCCCACGCGAGTGCCAAGACCGGCTGCTCGAGGCGGGGTGCCACGAGGAGGGCGAACGCGATGAACGACAGGTTGAGAAGCACCGGCGTGAAGGCCGGCGCCTTGAAGGCTCCGTAGGTGTTGAGCAGGCCCGCGGAAAACGACACCAGCGAGACGAAGAGGATGTACGGAAAGCAGATGCGCAGCAGCGTCACGGTGAGCGCGAACTTGTCGGGATCCTTCGCGAAACCGCCGGCGCTGAGATAGACGATGAGGGGTGCCGCGACCACGCCGATGAGCGTGGCGATGAAGAGCGCGACACCGAGCGCGCCGAGCACCTTGCCCGCGAGATCGCGCGTGGCCGCCTCTCCGCGCCGGTTGCGGAATTCGCCCAGCACCGGAACGAAGGCCTGCGTGAATGCGCCCTCGGCGAAGAGACGCCGCAGCAGGTTGGGAATGCGGAAGGCGACGACGAAGGCGTCCATCGCCATGCCGGCGCCGAAGAAAATCGCGAGGAGAGTGTCGCGGACGAAGCCCGTGATGCGCGACAGGAGCGTCATGCCGCTCACGGACGCGGCGGCCCGGAGCAGGTTCACGGCTCCGTCGCTTTCAATGCGTCGTTGAGCGGCAATTCATTGTCCGCTCCAACGACCGCCCCGGTGCCGGCAAATTTGCTATGACTTTGTTTTGTATGAACAAGCCGTGTATCATATCAGGCTTCGTTTCAGAAACTTCGAGTCAGGAAAGCGACATCAATGGCTAACACCAAGCAGGCCGCGAAACGCGCCAAGAAGTCCACCAAGCAGCGCGCGGCCAATGTGAGCCTGCGCACCACGCTGCGCAGCGCCATCAAGAAAGTCCAGAAGGCGATCGCCGGGGGCGACCGCGCGGCCGCCGCCGCGGCCTTGAAGTCCGAGCAGGCGATGATCGACGCGATCGCCGGCAAGCGCATCATCCACAGGAACAAGGCGGCGCGACACAAGAGCCGGCTTGCGGCCCAGATCAAGGCGCTGGGCGCCCGCACTTAGAGTTTGGCGAGCAACGAGCCGGCGGCGGCTACAAGGCCGCCGCTTCTGTTTTTGGGGAAGGGGACCTTATGGCCGATAGCCACTTGATGCAGACATACGCCCCGCAACCCATCGCCTTCGCGCGCGGCGAGGGCGCGTGGCTCTGGGATACCGAGGGCAAGAAGTACCTGGACGCCCTCGCGGGCATCGCGGTCAACGGGCTGGGCCACGCCCACCCGGCGCTGGTGCGTGCGTTGAGCGACCAGGCCGGGAAGCTCATCCACACCTCGAACCTCTTCCGCGTGCCGGAGCAGGAGAAGCTCGCGGAAAAGGTCTGCGCGCTCGCCGGGATGGACAACGCGTTCTTCGCCAACTCGGGTGCGGAGGCCAACGAGTGCGCGATCAAGATCGCGCGCCTGCACGGGCATCACCGCGGCGTCGAGAACGCCACCATCGTCGTGATGGAAAAGGCCTGGCACGGCCGCACTCTCGCCACCCTCTCGGCCACCGGCTCGCGCAAGGCGCAGGCGGGGTTCGAGCCGCTGATGGGCGGGTTCCTGCGCGTGCCGTACAACGACTACGCCGCGGTCGAGCGCATCGCCGAGAACCAGTCGATCGTCGCCATCCTGATGGAGGTGCTGCAGGGCGAGGGCGGCATTTACGTGGCCGACGCGGACTACCTGCGCCAGCTGCGAGCGCTCTGCGACCGCAAGCAGTGGCTGTTCATGATCGACGAAGTGCAGAGCGGCGTCGGGCGCACCGGCAAATGGTTCGCGCACCAGTGGTCCGGGATCACGCCCGACGTGATGACGCTCGCCAAGGGTTTGGCCTCGGGCGTGCCGATCGGCGCGTGCCTCGGCAAGGGTGTGGCCGCGAAGGTGTTCAAGCCCGGCAACCACGGGACCACGTTCGGCGGCGGGCCGCTGGTGTCGGTCGCGGGCCTCACCACGCTCGAAGTGATCGAGAAGGACGGCCTGCTCGAGCACGCGCGCCGCATGGGAGAGGTGATCAGGACGGGCCTGGAACGCGGGCTCGCGGGTGTGGCCGGCGTGAAGGAGATTCGCGGAATGGGTCTCATGCTGGGTCTCGAGCTCGACCGGCCGTGCGGCGACCTGGTGCGCCGTGGGCTCGAAGCCGGGATCGTGATCAACGTCACCGCCGACCGGGTCGTGCGCCTGCTGCCCCCGCTCGTGATCCGCGAGGAGGAGGCGAAGCAGCTCGTCGCCATCCTGGTGCCGCTCGTGAAGACGTTTCTCGCCCAAGCGGCGGCCGCCGCCGCAGCGTGAAGCATTTCCTGCAGCTCACCGACTTCGACCGCGGGGAGTTCGAGCACCTTTTCAGCCGCACGCGGATCATCAAGGAGCGGTTCAAGAACTACGTCGTCTACCAGCCGCTCGCCGACCGCATGCTCGCGATGGTCTTCGAGAAGAGCTCGACGCGCACGCGCGTGTCCTTCGAAGCCGGCATCCACCAGCTCGGCGATCGTGCTCAACACGGGCGAGACGCAGCTGGGCCGCGGCGAGCCCATCGAGGATGTCGCGCGCATCATCTCGCGCATGGTCGACATCGTGATGATCCGCACCTTCGAGCACGCGAACATCGAGCGCTTCGCCTCGCAGTCGCGCGTGCCGGTCGTGAACGGCCTCACCAACGACTACCATCCCTGCCAGGTGCTGGCCGACGTCTACACCTGGTTCGAGAACCGCGGCTCGATCCGCGGCAAGACCGTGGCGTGGATCGGCGACGGCAACAACATGTGCAATACCTGGATCCAGGCCGCGCGCATCTTCGATTTCAAGCTGAACGTCGCGACACCCGCGGGCTACGGCGTGGACGAGGCGCGCACGCGCGGCGTGCTCCGCGAGCACCTCGAGATCTTCACCGATCCCCTCGCGGCGGCGCGCGGCGCCGACCTGGTGAACACCGACGTCTGGACCAGCATGGGCTTCGAGGCCGAGGCCGCGGCGCGCGAGAAGGCTTTTCGCGGCTTCATCGTCGATTCGCGCGTGATGGCGGCCGCGAAACCCGACGCGCTCTTCATGCACTGCCTTCCCGCGCATCGCGGCGAGGAAGTCTCCGCCGATGTGCTCGAAGGGCCGCAGAGCGTGGTGTGGGAAGAGGCCGAGAATCGGCTGCACGTGCAGAAGGCGCTGATGGAATACTTGTTGTTGGGCAGAATCGAAACCTGAAGGCTCGAGACCCTTGGCCACCATCCTGCAAACGCTACCCGCCGGCCAGAAGGTCGGCATTGCCTTCTCCGGCGGTCTCGACACGAGTGCCGCGCTCGCGTGGATGCGCGAGAAGGGCGCGATTCCCTACGCGTACACCGCCAACCTCGGCCAGCCCGACGAGGCGGATTACGAGGCGATCCCCCGCAAGGCGAAGCAGTACGGCGCCGAGAAGGCAGTGCTGGTGGAGTGCCGCCCGCAGCTCGTGGCCGAGGGTATCGCCGCGATCCAATGCGGCGCGTTCCACATCTCCACCGGCGGCAGCACCTACTTCAACACCACGCCGCTCGGTCGCGCCGTCACAGGGACGATGCTCGTCGTCGCGATGAAGGAGGACGACGTCCACATCTGGGGCGACGGCAGCACCTTCAAGGGCAACGACATCGAGCGCTTCTACCGCTACGGCCTGCTCGCGAATCCGAACCTGCGCATCTACAAGCCGTGGCTCGACCAGCGTTTCATCGACGAGCTGGGCGGCCGCAAGGAGATGAGCGAGTACCTGGTGAAGCGCGGCTTCGACTACCGGATGAGCGCGGAGAAGGCGTACTCCACGGACTCGAACATCCTCGGCGCCACGCACGAGGCCAAGGACCTCGAGTTCCTCGACAAGGGCATCGGCATCGTGAACCCCATCATGGGCGTGGCGTTCTGGCGCGAGGAGGTCACGGTGCGGCCCGAGACGGTGACGGTCGCGTTCGAGGAGGGACGGCCGGTCTCGCTCAACGGACAGGAATACCGCGACGCGGTGGCGCTCTTCACGGAGGCCAACGCCATCGGCGGGCGCCATGGCCTCGGCATGAGCGACCAGATCGAGAACCGCATCATCGAGGCGAAGAGCCGGGGAATCTACGAGGCGCCCGGGATGGCGCTTCTCCATCTCGCCTATGAACGGCTGGTGACCGGAATCCACAACGAGGACACCATCGAGCAGTACCGTAGCAGCGGCCGGCGGCTGGGACGCCTTCTCTACCAGGGGCGCTGGTTCGATCCGCAGGCGATGATGCTGCGCGAGGCCGCGCAGCGCTGGATTGCGCGCGCGGTGACGGGCGAGGTGACGATGGAGCTGCGTCGCGGCAACGATTGCTCCCTCCTCGACACGAAGAGCCCGAACCTCACCTACAAGCCCGAGCGCCTCACGATGGAGAAGGGCGAGGCGTTCTTCACTCCCGCCGACCGCATCGGCCAGCTCACGATGCGCAACCTGGATATCAGCGATACGCGCGACAAGCTGCGCGTGTACTCGGAGACCGGACTCATCGGTGGCGGCGGCGGCGTGCCGCTGCTGGGCGACGACTCCAACTCATAGGGAAGGGACCATGCCGTCATTCGACATCGTGTGCGAGGCCAACGCCGTGGAAGTGAAGAACGCGGTGGACACGGCCAACAAGGAGATCGCCAACCGCTTCGACTTCAAGGGCTCCGACGC
>Ga0209131_1003646_pt1 | contig 10203 bp, 10 predicted proteins | sample GraSoi_2013_40cm_FD_185826 | JGI IMG/M metagenome (GOLD analysis project Ga0209131, IMG submission 185826) | Grasslands soil microbial communities from the Angelo Coastal Reserve, California, USA - Sample 9_17_2013_40cm (SPAdes) (version 2) | ecosystem: Environmental > Terrestrial > Soil >...
GAAAGTCCGAAAACGGACTCTCGTGAAAAACAGGCGATCCTGGTCTTGCGTCGTCCAATCTGCACCATAGCTAATCCCCGCGATTATGAAGACGCAGAAACGGATCAAAAGGAAATAACGTTGGTGCCTGGCACTGGCATGGCATTGTCTGGCTACTCTGGTAAGCGTGTATCCGTGGGAGGAACTCTGTTTCATTCTCATACGGGGCATCATCACACGGCTATACTAATTTCGGCTCAGGCAATCGCGAAGCAAGCCGATTAGCATGCCTAACCCGGCGCTCAACCGCGACGCCGAGAAGCACCGCGCTTCGTGGCTACATCGCACGCGGCGCGCGTTAGCTCCACGTTAGGCGCTTGAGGGGCATCGATGCAAATTAGGCTCGTTCTTTTGCTTTCGGTCGGTGTTTCGCTATCAATGACACTACGAGCTGAAGATGTCGAGATTAGCGAGCGCTCGGTCTTCTCACTTCATTCGACATTGAAGCTACTGACACCAACGCCGCACCTCGTCTCAAAGGTGCTTGCCGAACTATGTGTTTCCCCGCCCCCACCTCATCTTCTGGCTAATGAAGTAGCGCGCACTGGCCCTCACGCAAATGTTGCGGTCAATCTGTACGTCAGTGACAACGCGGTTAGCTCCATGGTCTCATCAACGCGACTATTTCCTGAAGGGACAATAGTTCTCAAAGAGAAGCTTTCACCTGATGGTGCTGTTGTTGCCGTTGGCGGGATGATCAAGCGTCCCATCGGCTTCGATCGAGAGCACAACGATTGGGAATATTTCTACGCAGAGAAGACCGGTACCTTCACCAAAGGTCGCCTGTCAAACTGCGTCGAATGTCATACTAAGGCCAAGTCAACGGACTACGTCTACACAATTAAGAAGCTTACGCGATGAACGGCGCGCCTAACACGTCGGTCGAGCGGACCGCCTTCGGCGGCCGCTCACCTTTGCGTTAGATGGCACAGAGGGCCGGCGTGCTAGCAATGGACCAGAGGCCATGGTTATGGGCGCTCTTGGTCACTTTGATTGTGTACGTATGGGCTTTCGTATTCTGGTATCTCTTCTTTAATTTGCTGTCGTGGGAGGTATTGCAGATACCAATGGGCTTAGGCGGCGCCATTTATCCGGTGTTCTTCAGTCTTCCCGTCGTTGCTTTTACGGGACTCTACGAAGTCATTATCGTGAAAAGGCGGCTCTTTTCATCGAGAATCCGTCAGCACTATCTGCTGTTTACCCTCGGCGTTCCGGCAATACTTGTACCGATTGCGCTTATCCTGTTTTGTCCAATGGACACGCAGATGAGCTACCTCGAATACGTCCTCACACAAAAGATCTTCTAATGTGCCATCTAACAATCGCATGTACCCGGACGCGCGCAAGAGCGGCGCGCGCCGGTAATGCGGAACGTTAGCCAGCAAATGATTGCGCCGCAGCTCAAGAGCCTTCTCAGTCCAGATCTGGAAGCGTCCGCGCTTCCCCCAGACCCAACGGACTGTTGCGTTCTTTTTCAGGCTGCTATCGGCCCAAAGAACGGTGAAGGTGAGGAGGTGTTTAATTTCGAGGTGGTTACGCCTCAATATCTCGCGAGAAATGTATTGCCTCGGTGGGGGCGAGGCGCCTTGATCGTCGAGCAGTTTTCCTGGCCCGCAGTGGAGCGTGCCCTTGAACGCTTACTTGCCCAGGCGCATCGTAATAGTTGGCGTGAAGTCGCGGAAACACTCAACCATGAACTTCGTTGGGAATTCGATAACTACCAACCGTTTGCTGGCTAACCAGCCATTCGAGACGGACCTTCGCAAGCGGGCTTCGCCCGTTTGCTCGGCCGCTCAATGGCGACGTTGGGCTGCTTAGAGGCGTGGGGGCCATTAATGCTTCTTAGAACGGTTGGCGCGTTGCTGTTCACATGTCTAAGTTTTCTAGCTGCACCTAATGCCCTAATAGAGGCAAAGGCGCAAGGCAGTACACAATCGTTGGTCCTTTCGAACAAAAACATCGGTGCGCTTAAATTGGAGAAGAATGCAAAGCTTGAGCTGCAGGAACTAAAAAGAGTGTTCACGGGCCTCTCTGTCGAGCAGAAAATCGGGCAACAAGATGGTCCGGATTTTGTGTACTACCAAGTTTCCGACAACGACGGCGAACTCTTTTGGATAAAAGCGGATGAAGATATTGCGACAAAGATCGACAGCGTTCACGTGGTCAGCGCAAAAATACCGGACCAGTACGGGTTGAGGGTTGGGTCAACTTATGCAGAAGTTCTTCGTATCCGGCCCCGACTTAGAGTTGAAACGAACGATCATTTCCACACATACATTGGGCATCCCAAAGAAAACGTTGTCTACGAATTAGCGGTTTCGTATAGGAAGGGTTATCAAGGACCCGACAGAAAACCGACGAAACAAGAGCTAGCGAACTCAAAAGTGAAAGCGTTGATGTGGTTCGCTCGATAGCCGAAAGCAGCCCAACATACAGTTGGAGCGGACGCGCAAAGGCGGCGCACCGCTCAACAAAACGTTAGTTTTTTCGGAGCACAATGAATATGAGAGCGACTATCGGAATTCTCGTGTTGGTTTTTAGCGGTCTGGCGCTAGCCGCTGACGAGTCCGTGATCCTTTCCATCAGAAAGGAATACCAATCCATCCAGAACGCCCTACCCTCATTAAAGGGCGAAACCGTCGATCTCCCGGATTACTCAACCGAAGGGGCGGACGCGACAGCGTACCGGGATCGCACAGGCAATATTCGAGCGTTGAAGGCTGGGCTTTTTTTTGAGTCGGGAAAACAATACGAGAACTTCTACTATAAAAATGGAATGCTTATCTTTGCCTTTTACCAGTTTCATCGATACAACCAGCACCCCGGCATAACGCCCGAAATTGCAAAAAAGGAGGGGATGGAACCCTTCGATCCCAAGAAGACCACGATCACCGAGGATCGATATTATTTCGAGAAAGGAAAAATGATTCGATGGCTGGATCAAAACAAGAACGAAGTCAAATCGGATAGCAAGGAATTTAAGGAAGCTGAGAAAGATGTAACAGACAGGTCCAATGAAATGCTTTCCAAATTCAAGAGAAAAACCTAACTCTAAATGCAGCGGACCGCCTTCGGCGGCCGCTGATTATTGACGTTAGAGCGCTTGAAACGCGAGTCTCGATCCTTCAACGAATGGAAAGCGAGGAATGCAATGAAAAATGCAACTGTTCGAGTTGTATTCACGGTCATCGCTCTAGCCCTCGGCGGCGTGCCCGCGGGCGCGAGCGCGGCGGAGATCAAGGTGCTCGCAACGATCGCCCTGCAAAGCGTGATGGAGGACCTAGCGCCGCGATTTGAGAAGGCAAGCGGCCACAAGGTGAGCATTGCATTCGGTCTCGGCGTTCCATTGGCGAAGCGAGTGCAAGAGGGCGAGGCCGCCGATTTACTGTTAGGGCCTCGCGGCAGTATCGACGGCTTGATCAAGGCCGGCAGGTTGGAACCGGGTTCCGACATTAACCTTGGCCGCTCGAGCGTCGGCGTAGCGGTGCGCAAAGGGGCGCCGAAGCCGGACATTTCCACAACCGAGGCGCTAAAGCGCGCGCTCATCGCCGCCAAGTCCATCAGCTATTCCAACCCGGCTTTCGGCGGCGCGAGCGGCGTTCACTTCGGCAAGGTGATCGAGCGCCTGGGCATCGCCGAAGAGATGAAGGTCAAGACCAAATTTCCGCCCGAAGGCGGGTTCACGGCGCGCCTGCTTGCTACCGGAGAGGCTGAGTTGGCCGTGCAGCAGATCGGGGAATTGATATCGGTCCCGGACGTCGAACTCCTCGGCCCACTGCCTCGCGAGCTGCAAAGTGTTACGACGTTTGCGGCCGCGATTCCATCGGCCGCCCATCAACCGGATGCCGCAAGAGCGCTGATCAAGTACCTGCAATCCCCCGAAGCCACGGCCGTCATGAAGGCCAAAGGGTTGGATGCGATAGCGGAATCACGCTGATCCCTTGAATTGGAACTCGAACCAGACTCACTCGTAGCGGTGTGGACATCGTCCTTGATAAGGGCTAACGTCGCCCGCCCGCGTCGGGAGCTGAAGCCACGAAAGATGGAGGAAAAACGCCATGAAAAGCTATCCGGAATTCACTCATAGAGCCTCTTCGGCAGTTCATCTATCGGTTCGCTCGCGGCTTGCGCCCGGCTTCGCCTGTTTCGCGGTTGCGATCGCTCTCTCGGCGCCGCTGGCGATTGCGCAGGCGCCCGCGCCGGGGCCGCGAGAGATGCCGGCCAAAACGGTGCCGGTGCCGGACACGGTGAGTCCTCAGGTGCAAAAGCTGATCGCGGCGCCGTTGACGCCGACCTGGAACGTGATCCCGAACAGCTCCGAGGAGTGGAAGGCGCAGATCAATTCCGTCTACGTCGCCACCATGAAGGGGCTGCCGGCGCTGCGCGAAACGCTGCATGTAAAGGTCGAGCCGATGACCGTCGACGGGGTGAAGGCGTACAGGGTGACGCCGGAGGTGATCCCGCCGGAGAACCGCAACCGGCTGCTGGTGCACGTTCACGGCGGCTGCTTCGTGAGCTTTCCCGGCGAGTCCGGTACCGTCGAAGCGGTCTACATGGCCGGGTTCGGGCGCTTCAAGGTGATCTCGGTCGACTACCGCATGCCGCCGGACCACCCCTATCCGGCGGCGCTCGACGACGCCATGACGGTGTGGAAGGCCGCGACGAAAATGGCGCTTCCGAAGAACATGGCGATCTTCGGCTCCTCGGCCGGGGGCAACCTGACCCTGGCGATGGTCCTGCGTGCCAAGCAGGACAAGCTCCCGCTGCCGGCGGCGATCGCGCCCGGCACGCCGATGTCCGACCTGACCGGTGCAGGCGACTCGTTCCAGACGAATGCGATGCTCGACAACGTCCTGGTGACGTACGGAGCGAATTGCGACAAGCGCGCCGCGCTCTACACCGGTGGCCGCGATCTCAAGGACCCGATGCTCTCTCCGGTCTACGGCGACATGCGCGGCTTTCCGCCCGCGATCCTCACCACCGGGACGCGCGACCTGCTCCTCTCCAATACGGTGCGCGTGCATCGCAAGCTGCGCCAGGCCGGGGTCGAAGCGGTGCTGCAGGTCTTCGAAGGCCAGTCGCACGCCCAGTATTACCGCGATGTCAGCGCGCCGGAGACCAAGGAGGCGTTCGAGGAGATCGCCCGGTTCTTCGACAAGCACCTCGGGAAATAGCGGCGCGGCGAGGATGAAATGACAACTAACCTAGGCGCTCAGCCGGACGCGGCACGCAGCAGAAAATTCCGCACGATCGCGATCTGATCGTCGTGCAGCAGGGTCGGCGCGTGCCCGACGCCGGCAATCTCCACCACTTTCGCCCGCGGGCCGCGTGTAGTCATTTGCTCGGCGGTGTCGCGCCTGAGGAGGTCCGATTGCTCGCCGCGCAAGACGAGCGTCGGGCAGCGGATCGCGTCGTAGAAGCTCCACAGCTCCACGTCCTTCGGCGACAGCTCGGCGTTGAACGGTATGGCGATCGCCGGGTCGTAGTGCATGCGCAGCGAGCCGTCCGGGTTCTTTCGCACCACGTGCTCCGTGAGAAAGCGCCACTCGGCGTCGGTGTGCGGGCCGAAGGACGCGCTGGTGGAGCGCACGAACTGTTCGGCAGCTTCGATCGTCGGAAGCGGTGGCCACTTGCCGACGTAGGAGCTGAGCCGCTGGAGCGAAACCGCCGTGAGCACCGGCCCGACGTCGTTCAGCACCAGCCGCTTGATCGGTGAATCGGACATCGCCGCGATCGTCATTCCGATGAGCCCGCCGAGCGAGGTGCCGACCCAGTACACCGATTCCACGTCCAGGCGCGCGATCAAGGTCACCATGTCGTACGCGTAGGTCGCGACCGCGTACTCCATCGGATTTTTCAGCCAGTCGGAGTCGCCGCGCCCGGCGACGTCCGGACAGATCACGCGGTAGCCGTGGCGGACCATTTCCGCGGCCAGGCCGTCGAAATCGCGCGCGCAGCGGGTGAGGCCATGAACGCAGACCAGGGTTTTCACGCTAGAGCGCTCGCCCCACTCGAGATAGGCCACGCGGTGCAGCCCGCTTGCGCTCGCGCACTGCACTTTGCGGCGCCGGAAGGGTTCGCTCATCTTGCGGGCCGCAGCCAGCAGCGCCGCAGCAGATCCGGAATCCAGCGCGTGTCCTCCCCGAACGAGCCGAACGCAAGACCGCCGTTTTCCGGCCGCAGCACCTTGCGCAGCTTTTCCGAGCGGAGGTTCGCGGCTCGTACTGGATACCCGTAGGCTTCGAAGCGCGCCCGCTCGACCGCGGTCTCCTCCGGCGGGCTTTCTTCGAACCATATCCATTCGCGCGAGAATTCCTGCGCGAGCCGGTCCAGCTCGCGCAACTCGTCTTCCGCGATCGGCTCGCGGGGCACGAGCTCCCTGTAGGTCGCATCGCCGGAGGAAACCGTCCAGCGCTCGGCCCATTCGGCCTCGATCCCGTCGGAAGCGGAAAGCTCGCCGGAGCCGGCCGGTCCCGCGACGCGGAAGAAAGCGTGCTGGTCTTGAGCGATGACGTAGCCGTGCCAGAACTCGCGCCGACGGGCGCAGATCAGAGCAAGCCGCAGCCCGCCGTCGGCGTCGGCTCGTACCTCCAGCGAGGATGCGCCGCCGGGCGCGTGCGACTCCACCGCCTGCTCCGCCAGCACGCCGTTCTTGATGATCGCGCGGCCCTTCCTGCCCAACGCGGCATCGCTCCATTTCACCTCGACGGTCAGATCCGGGAACGCCTGCGAAGCCGACACGAAAGGCGGAAAGGGAATGCCGCCGCGCAGCTTGAATTCGTACTCCAGCCGCCCGGCCGAGTGCAGCTCGCGGTAGGGGTCAACGCGCTCTTCATCGAGGAGGCGATTGACCCGAGCCCGGTATTCCCGGAGCAAGCCGGGATCGCCAACTACCGTGATCGTCGCATTCAGATTCAAACCGGCCTCTCCGCCTTCGGAGTATAGCCGCTTGAGGACTCGTGCCAGTAGCGCCTTGCGCGATCGCGCTCGGCGTCCACGCGCAGGTTTCCGGGCGCAAAACGCAGCTGGATTGCTCCGCCGGTATCGGTGCGAAGCAGCTCGCTGCCGGCTTCGCGATAGCGGGCGAGCACATCCTCGCGCGGATGGCCGAAGCGGTTGCGATGGCCGACGGCGAACACCGCAAGGCGCGGCGCCACCTGCTTCACGAACTCCGGCGTCGACGAGGTGGAGCTGCCGTGATGGGGGACGAGCAGCGCGTCCGCGGAAAGAAGCGCGGGAACGCGCCGGAGAAGTTCGCGCTCGGCGGCGCGCTCGATGTCTCCGGTGAGCAGCACGCGGCCCGCTGCCGCTTCGATCCTCAACACACAGCTCTGGTTGTTCGCCCGCGCTGCGCGGCCCGCGGGGACTTCTGAGAGCGGGTGGAGGAATTCGAAGGAGACTCCATCCCAAAGCCACCCGCGCCCGGAGGCGCAGGGCGCGCGCCAGGCAGGTGCCGCAAGCAGAGCGTGGTCCGCGGCGAGGGAAGACCACAGCACGCCGACCGGTATCGCCTCGAGCACCGAGCCCGCGCCGCCCGAGTGGTCGCGGTCATCGTGGGACACGACCAGCGCGTCGAGCCGGTCGATGCCCTCGCCGCGGAGATAAGGAAGGATGACGCGGCTGCCGCTGTCCGCGACGGCGTTGAATGCCGGACCGGCGTCGTAGAGCAGCGCGTGCTTTTCCGTGCGCGCGAGCACGGACAACCCCTGCCCCACATCGAGCACCGTGATCCAGAGCTCTGCGCTACGGGGCCCCGGCGGATTCGCGGCAAACAGGGGCAGCATCAGCAGAGCCCCGAGCGCGCGGGCCGGAAATCCGCGCGGCAGCAGCAGCCAGGCGATCCCTGCGAGCGCGAGCGGCACGGTCCACGCGAGGGGCGCGTGCTGATGCCAGACCGCGCTCGGAAGCGCGGCGAGCCAGTCGAGCACCGCCATCAGGACTTCGAGAATCGCGTGCCCCAGCGCGAGCGGCCAGTCGAAGGGGAGCGCGGCGCCCGCAAGCGCGAGCGGCGTGATGACGAAGCTCACCAGCGGTATCGCGAGCGCGTTGGCGACCGGCGAGACGAGCGATACCTGCTGAAACAGCACGAGCAGCAGGGGCGCTAGGCCCGCGGTGACCGCCCATTGCACCTTTCCCCACTGCGCGAGCCAGTGAGCTTTAGTGGTGCGACCGGTGGCCACGAAGAAAATCACCGCGACCGCGGCGAATGAGAGCCAGAAGCCCGGCGACAGGACCGCCCAGGGATCGAGCGCGAGAACGATGAAGAGCGCCGCCGCGAGCACCCGCGAAGCGCTGGTCGCTCGTCCGAACCAGAGCGCGGCGGCGACCACGCCGACCATGTACAGCGTGCGCTGAGCGGGAACCGCGAATCCGGAAATGAGGCAATAGGCGAACGCGGCAAGAAACCCGGCGAGCGCCGCGGCCTTCTGCGCTGGCAGCGCGAGCACCAGAGATTCGCTGCGACGCCAGCACCAGGACGCGAGCATCGCGATGAGGCCCGCGATCATTGTCACGTGCAGCCCAGAGATGCTCATCAGGTGGCTTACGCCGGTGCGGGCAAAGAGCTGCCACTGCTCGGGACCGATCGCGTTCTGGTCGCCGACCGCGAGCGCGATCAGCACGCCCGCGTAAGGGCGCTCGGGCAGCGCGTCGCGGATTCTTTCCCGCGCCGCCTCGCGCAGCCTCTCGATCCAGTAGCGAGGCCGCGGCACCAGGGCCGCCAAACGCTCGGGCACGATTTGCGCGCGCTCATCCACCCCGCGGCGCGAGGGCATTCTCACGTAGCCGGTCGCGCGAATTCCGCGCTCGAGCAGCCAGGCCTCGTAGTCGAATCCGTGCGGGTTGGCGCTGCCGTGCGGACGACGCAGCCGCACCGTGAATCGCCACCGCTCCCCGGCCCGTACCGGGAGGACGTCCTGGGAATCATCCGGAGCGAATCCGCCGTACGAGGAAAGCACGATGCGCCGCGGCACCCCGGCCTCCGGAGATTCCACGTCGAAATCGAAGCGCACGCCGCGCTCCAGGGCCTGCGGGAGTCCGCCGACGACACCGCTGACGAGCACATCGCGCCCCTCCAGGGCCGGATCCAGCCGATCCGAGAGCCGCAGCTGCGCGAGCGCCGCGGCCCAGGTGAAACCGAGGGCGGCGAAGCCGGTGAACATCACGCAGGCTCCGATGACAGTCGAAACGCGCCTCGAGAATCCGATCGCGGCGATTGCGGCAAACGTGAAATACAGCGTCAGCCACCCCGCCCCGGGTAACTCTGCCTGGTGCTGCAGCAGGCACACCCCGAGCGTGAACCCCAGCGCTGCAAATCTCATCGGCGGCCGGCGTCGCTCTTCATTCCACGATTAACGGCCGGGGCTCCCGGAGGTTGATATGCTTGTCGGCCATGCCGCGAAAATTCTTCCGAAAGTACCTGCCCAGCCACGAGGCTGTCCGGAACAACCGGTACATCGCGCGCTTCGGCACGCTCTTGCTTCACCCCAACTTGTGGCACCTCAACCGGCGATCGGTTTCCGGCGGCGTCGCTGCGGGCATGTTCGCCGGGCTCGTGCCGGGCAGCAACCCGGTGCAGTTCGCCGTCGCGGCGCTGCTCGCGATCGCGCTCCGCGTCAATCTGCCCGTCGCAGTGGTCGTCACGCTCTACACCAATCCGCTCACCATCGTGCCGCTGTACGTCATCGCCTATGGAATCGGCGCGTTAATCTTCGCGGGCGACGGGGCGGCGTTGAGCCATGCGCCCGAGATCGATTGGTCGCACCTGAGCGCGTCGATGCTGGCCTATTTCGACTGGGTGCTGTCCCTTGGCAAGCCGCTCGCCGTCGGATTAGTCATACTCGCCGTGGGACTTGCGATTGCCGGCTACATACTCGTCCAGCTCGCCTGGCGCGCTCATGTAGTCTTCGCTTGGCGCAGACGCAGGTTGGAGCGATCGAAAAACGTGAGGAGGGAAATATGAAAACCTCGAAATCCTTGGCGTACCTAGTCTTTGCAATTGGAATGCTCGGTTCCCTCGCCAACGCCGAAGTGTTGGTTCATCCTATTTACGTGAAGAAACTACCCGATCAAGCGATCGTGGTAAAGGCAAAGACCTTTTCAATATTCCCTCTGGGCGATTTCGAGAAGGGGGATTTATTCCGAGTCGATGTAAATGTATTGAAC
>Ga0209131_1003651_pt1 | contig 10196 bp, 10 predicted proteins | sample GraSoi_2013_40cm_FD_185826 | JGI IMG/M metagenome (GOLD analysis project Ga0209131, IMG submission 185826) | Grasslands soil microbial communities from the Angelo Coastal Reserve, California, USA - Sample 9_17_2013_40cm (SPAdes) (version 2) | ecosystem: Environmental > Terrestrial > Soil >...
ACGACAGTCCCCAGCACGAACCCGCCGATGCTGAACGCCATGAGGGCGCCGATATCGCGCATGCCGGCGACCAGCAGGATGAGCAAGACGAACACGCCGCTCGTGGTCGGGACGGCAAATTGCCGGCGCAGATTCGAGAGCGACGCCCGGCGCCAGGCGATGAGCGGACCGACACCCGTCATCGCCAGCAGCGCGAGCCCGAGCGGAATGTTGACCTGATTGAAGAAGGGCGGACCGACCGTGATCTTGGTGCCGCGCACCGCCTCGGAGAGAATCGGAAACAGAGTGCCCCACAGCACCGAGAACGCGATCCCGATCAGCAGCAGGTTATTGAAGAGGAACCCGGCCTCGCGACTCACCATCGATTCGAGCGTGGCCTCGGCCTCGAGCAACGGCAATCGCGTGGCGTAGAGCGTGAAGCTGGCAATCGCGGCCACCACCAGGAACACGAGGAAGAAGTAACCGACCGGCGACTGCGTGAAGGAGTGCACGCTCGAGATGACGCCCGAGCGGGTCAGGAACGTGCCGAAGATCGACAGCACCCAGGCGCCGATGATCAGCGCCAGATTCCACTTCTTCAGCATGCCGCGCTTTTCCTGAATCATCACCGAGTGCAGGAAGGCGGTCATGACGAGCCACGGCAGCAGCGCGGCGTTTTCGACCGGGTCCCAGGCCCAGTACCCGCCCCACCCCAGCTCCACGTACGCCCACCACATCCCGATCAGCAGCCCGACGCTGAGAAAGAGCCACGACACCAGCGTCCATTTGCGCACCGCCACCAGCCACTCCGCGTCGAGCTTCTTCGTCAGCAACGCCGCGATCGCGAACGCGAACGGGATCGTGATCGAGATGTAGCCGAGGTAGAGCATCGGCGGGTGGAAGACCATCCCGGGATTCTGCAGCTGCGGGTTCATGCCCGAGCCGTCCAGCGGCGTGAACGGCAGCCGCTGGAACGGATTCGCCGCGAACAGCATCACGCTCACAAAAAATGTGGCGACGAGGCACGTGACCGCGGCGACGTACGGCAGGTACATGCGATGGCGCCGGCTCGTGAGCAGCTGCGTCAGGACTCCGAACAGGCTGAGCACGGTCGCCCAAAACAGCAGGCTGCCTTCCTGTCCGGAATAGAGCGCGGACCAGAGATAGAAGGTCGGCAGATTGCGGCTGGTGCGCGACGCGACGTACTGGACGCTGAAATCGTGCCGGAAGATCGCGATCTCGAGACAGATCACCGCCACCGCGAGCGCGGCGAACAGCGCGAACGTGGCGTTGCGGGCGCTTTGCTGCAGGTCGGGGCGCTGCTGTGCCCCGCCGACGAAGCCCGTGATCGCTCCCCACAGGCCAACCAGAAAGGCGAGCCAGAGGGAGAGAGACCCGAGCAACGTCATTTACGCCTTGGGAACGGCTTCGTAGCGCGACCCGCACTTCGCCAGCACGTTGGTCGCGTGAATCACGCCATCGCGTTGCAGTCGTCCTTCGACGACGACTTCAACGGAGTCGGTGAAGGTATCGGGCGGAAGGCCCTTGAAGATCACGGGGTAGTTGACCGTCCCGTCGGTGATGTGAAAGCTCAGGGTCTGTGTCGCAACGTCCTTAGCGACCGTGCCGCGGACGACGCGGGCGCCGACTTTCAGCCCGAGGTCGTAGAACGTCGGATCGGCCGAGACGCGTTGCGCCAGCTCGCTGGGCGTGAGGAAATACTGTCCCGTCTGCTTGATGCCCGACGCCATCAGATAGCCGACCGAACCGACGATCAGCACCGCGCCCAGAGCGAACTTCGTGCCTGCTGTCATATCTCAATTATAGCACTCACTCGGCCCAATGCAGCGCCGTCTCCACCGCGCGGTGCCACTCCGTCGCGCGTGCCTGCACGGCGCGACGCTGGGCGCTCGGCGTAAAGCGTGTGAACATGCGGCCGGCGAGGAAGTCGCCCGACGATTTCCAGAGTCCAGCGCCCAACCCTGCGAGTCCCGCGGCGCCCAGGGCGGTCGTCTCGACGAGATCCGGCCGAGCCACGGTCACACCCAGGACGTCCGCCTGGAATTGCATCAGCCAGTCGTTCGCGGCCGCGCCGCCGTCGACGAGGAGACTCGCGAGCTTCAGCTTGGCGTCGGCCAGCATGGCGTCGAGCACGTCCTTCGTACTGAAGGCCATCGCCTCGAGCGCGGCGCGAACGAGATGGGCTCGGCTGCTCCCGCGCGTGAGGCCGACGATGGTGCCGCGGGCATTCGGCTCCCAGTGCGGCGCGCCCAACCCGACAAACGCCGGCACGAAGTACACGCCACCCGTGTCCTCGACGCTTTTTGCCAGCGGCTCCGATTCGGCCGCACGGGCGATGATGCCGAGGCCGTCGCGCAGCCACTGCATCGCCGCGCCGGCGATGAAGACGCTCCCTTCGAGCGCGAACACCGGTTCACCGCGCGCGTCGCATCCCAGTGTCGTCAACAGGCCGCGTTTGGAGTTGGCGCGATGCTTTCCCGTATTGAGGAGCAGAAACGCGCCCGTGCCGTACGTGTTCTTCGCCTGGCCCGGCTGCCAGCATCCCTGACCGAACAACGCCGCTTGCTGATCCCCGGCCACACCCGTGACGGGAAGCTCGGTACCGAAATGCTCGGCGGCCGCCGTCCCGAAATCGCCGCTGGATTTGCGCACGTCGGCGAGCGCGTCGCGCGGCACGCCGAACAGTTTCAGGAGATCAGGGTCCCAGGCGCGCTTGCCGATGTCGTAGAGCATCGTGCGCGACGCGTTGGTGTGATCAGTCGCGAATGTCTTGCCGTTCGTGAGGCAGAAGATCAGCCAGGTGTCGATCGTGCCGAAGACGACATCGCCGTCTTTCGCGCGCCTGCGCAGTCCTTTTACGTGATCGAGCAACCACTCGATCTTCGTCGCGGAGAAGTACGGGTCGAGCACGAGGCCGGTGCGGGAGCGGACCAGGGCGCCCTTCTTCTGCTTCTCGAGCTCGGCGCAGCGGGCCGCGGTGCGGCGGTCCTGCCACACGATCGCGCGGTGCACGGGACGCGCAGTCTCGCGTTCCCACGCGCACACCGTCTCGCGCTGATTGGTGATGCCGATCGCCTGCGGCGTCACGCCGGCCTGCTTGATCGCTTCGCGCGCCGCGGCAATCGTGACGCGCAGAATCTCCTCGGCGTCGTGCTCGACCTCTCCAGGCGAGGGGAAGTGTTGCGTGAACTCACGATAGCCGCGGCCGAGCACGCGGCCCTCGGCGCTGACGACGAGCGCGGTGGAGCCGGTCGTGCCTTGATCGAGTGCGAGGACAGCCGTCATAGGGACTCCGTAAACGGTGGTTGCACGATCCCGCGGTCGGTGATGAACCCGGTGACATACCGCGCCGGCGTCACATCGAATGCCGGATTCAGCGCCGCCGCTCCACTGGGGGCGATCGGCCGGCCGGCCATCACCGTCACTTCGGCCGGCGCGCGCTCCTCGATCGGGATCAGGTCGCCTTCGGCCAGTGACGAATCGACGGTGGACCAGGGCGCCGCGCAATAGAACGGGACGCCGTGATGGCGCGCCAGCACGGCCAATCCATACGTCCCGATCTTATTGGCGAAATCGCCGTTCGCACAGATGCGATCGGCGCCGACGAGCACGGTGTCGACTTTGGCCTGCCGCATCAGGGTTCCCGCCGCCGCGTCCGTGATCAAGGTACAGGGGATCCCAGCGTGGCCGAGCTCCCACATGGTGAGCCGCGCGCCCTGCAGCAAGGGTCGAGTCTCGTCGACGTAGACGTGGACCCGGCGGCCCTGCTCATGCGCGAGATAGATCGGCGCCAGCGCGGTCCCGATTCCGCCGGTCGCCAGCGCGCCCGTATTGCAATGCGTCAGGATATTCCCCCCGTCGGGAAGGACGGGAAGACCGTGCTCGCCGATTTTCCGGCACATGGCGCGATCTTCCTCCCAGATGGCGGTTGCTTCGACGCGCAACCGGTCCCACACGGCCGCGGCATCGCCGCTCGCCCCTTGCGCTACGTTCGCCATGCGATGCAGCGCCCACCGCAGGTTGACCGCCGTGGGACGCGCGTCCGCGAGCAGCTCGGACAATTGCGCGACGCGCGCCAGAAAGTCCGCGAGCGTCTCGCTCCGATGCTCGCGCGTGCCCACCACGAGCCCCATGGCGGCCGCGATGCCGATCAACGGCGCGCCGCGCACCTGCAGCTGCTTGATCGCCTCCGCGACCGACTCGGCGCTCTCGAGATCGCGCGTGATTTCCGCTTCAGGCAAGGCGCGTTGATCGATGATGCGAACGGCGCCGGAGGGAGCCCACGCAATCGCCTGGACACTCATGGCTCTGAACCTACTGCGCACGTAGGTTTCGGCCATGACCTACCAGACCCTGCTGTTCGACATCAGGGACGGTATCGCGTTCGTCACGATCAATCGTCCCGACAAGCTCAACGCCTTGAATGATCAGGTGATGCTCGACCTCGCGGGCGCCGCCGAGCGCATCGCGACCGAGGGCGAGATCAAGGGCGCGATCCTCACGGGCTCGGGCCCGAAGTCGTTCGTCGCGGGCGCGGATATCGGCGACCTGTCACGGCAGGGCCCGTTCGACGGCAAGGCACGCGCCCAGCGCGGCCAAGCGGTGCTGCGGCGCCTCGAGACCTGCGGCAAGCCGGTGATCGCCGCCATCAACGGCTTCGCGCTCGGCGGCGGGTGCGAGCTGGCGATGGCGTGCCACATCCGCATCGCCAGTGAGAACGCGAAGTTCGGACAGCCCGAGGTGAAGCTGGGAATCGCACCGGGTTACGGCGGCACACAGCGCCTGCCGCGGCTCGTCGGTAAAGGCATCGCGCTGCAGTTGATCCTGACGGGTGAAATGATCGACGCGCAGGAAGCCTATCGCATCGGACTCGTCAACAAGGTCGTGCCCGCCGCCGACCTGCTCGCCGAATCCGAGAAGGTGATGCGGGGTATCGTCGCGATGGGCCCGCTCGCCGTGCGCCTCTCCATCGAAGCCATCGATAACGGTCTGGAGATGACGCTCGACGAAGGCCTGCTGCTCGAAGCGAACCACTTCGGCCTGCTCGCCGCGACCGAGGACATGAAAGAAGGGACCACCGCATTTCTCGAAAAGCGCGCAGCCAGATTCCAGGGGCGTTAGCGCTGCTGCTCGGCACCGCCTGCATCGGGGACCGAGAGCGACCCGGTCCCCCGCAGCTCTCGCTCACGCTCGACGACACGACCCTGGCCCAAAACCGCGTCGACACGATTGGCGGGACGATCCGTGCCGAGGATTTCGACGGCATCGATTCCGTCTGGGTGGCGCTCGACTCCACCGAGGCGCGTCAGGACGGCCGCTTCAGCCGCGTATTTACCTGGCGGTTTCGCTTCATCGTCACCTCCGGCACCGCTCCCGGGGCCCATGTCCCGATGTCATTTCGGACGCGCGATGCGGCCGGGTTTGAAGCCCAACGCGACACCTACGTTGTGGCTGTGCCGTAACTTGCGCCACTGCCCTAACTGTTGACAGGACAATGACTTCCGTGTATTTTACTGGCTGTGACTGACCGCACCAATCGCCCCCCAAAAAGCCGTCCTGTCGCAGTCGCCGAGGCGCTCGAAGGGTACCTCAAGCGGACCGGTTTGGCGCGCCGGGTGGGTCAGGCGCAGATGATTCCGGATTGGCCGCGCCTGGTGGGTCCACAGATCGCGGCCGTCGCTACTCCCGAGAGCATCACGCCTGACGGTGTGATGTTTGTGCGCGTGGCGACGAGCTCGTGGATGAACGAGCTGCAGCTCATGACGCCCGACATCATGGCCCGGATCAACGCAGGCCGCGGTGTTGGGCGCATCACGACGATACGCTGGCTCCTTTCACGCTAGGAAATTGATGCCTAAGAAGAAACCCGCCGCCCCTACCAAAGAAAAAGGCAACGGCGGCTATCAGGCCGACTCCATCCAGGTCCTCAAGGGACTGGAGGCGGTGCGACGCCGGCCCGCGATGTACATCGGCTCGGTGTCGGCGCGCGGGCTGCACCATCTCGTCTATGAAGTGGTGGATAACTCCGTCGACGAGGCCCTCGCAGGCTTTGCGACCGACATCTCGGTCACGATCCATCCCGACAACGCCATCACCGTCGTCGACAACGGCCGCGGCATTCCGGTCGACCTCCATAAGACCGAGAAGAAGCCGGGCGTCGAAGTCGCGCTCACGGTCCTCCATGCCGGCGGCAAGTTCGACAAGAGCAGCTACAAGGTGTCGGGCGGTCTGCACGGCGTCGGCGTCTCGGTCGTGAACGCACTGTCCGAAAAGCTCGAGGTGTGGGTCGATCGCGACGGCAAGCGCCATCACATGTCGTTCGAGCGCGGCGACACCAAGAAGAAGCTCGAGGTGGTCGGCAAGGCGAAGGGCACCGGCACGACCGTGTGGTTCAAGCCGGACACACAGATTTTCACCGAGACGCGCTTCGACTACGCCACCATCGCCAACCGGCTGCGCGAGCTCGCCTTCCTGAACAAGGCGCTCACGATCGTCCTCAAGGACGAGCGCAAAGGCAGTACGAAGGAAGAGACCTTCTACTACAAGGGTGGGCTGTCGGAATTCGTGAAGTGGATCGTCGGCAACCGCCGTCCTCTGCATCCCAAGCCCATCACGTTCGAGTCGGCACGCGAGGACGTCGAAGTCGAGGGCGCGGTGCAATACGACGATCAGTACAGCGAGAACACTTTCACCTTCGTGAACAACATCAACACGCACGAAGGCGGCACGCATCTCACCGGCTTCAAGTCGGCCCTGACCCGCACCATCAACGAGTGGGCGAAGCAGGACGGCGCCCTGAAGAAGGAAGACTTCACACTGTCCGGCGACGACGTCCGCGAGGGGCTGAACTGCGTCCTCAGCGTCAAAGTCAAAAACCCGCAGTTCGAGGGTCAGACCAAGACCAAGCTCGGCAACTCCGAGGTCGAAGGCATCGTCAAGACCGTCGTCAACGAAGCCCTCGGCGCCTTCTTCGACAAGAACCCGAGCGTCGCGCGATCGATCATCGCCAAAGCACTGAGCGCGGCCCGGGCCCGCGAGGCGGCCCGCAAGGCGCGCGAGCTGGTGCGCAAAAAGAGCGGCCTCGACGCCGGCCTCCTGCCCGGCAAGCTCGCCGACTGCTCGCTCACCGACCCCAAGCTGTGCGAGATCTATCTCGTCGAAGGCGACTCCGCGGGCGGATCGGCAAAGATGGGGCGCGACCGCAGTTATCAGGCGATCCTGCCGCTGCGCGGCAAGATCCTGAACGTCCAAAAGGCGCGCATCGACAAGATTCTGTCCAACGAAGAAATCCGCACGATGATCACCGCGATCGGCACGGGCGTGGGCGAGGACTTCAAGGTGGACGAAGCGCGCTACCACAAGATCATCATCATGACGGACGCCGACGTGGACGGTGCGCACATCCGCACGCTGCTGCTCACCTTCTTCTATAAGGAGATGAAGCAGCTGATCGACGTGGGATACATCTACATTGCGCAGCCGCCGCTTTTCCGCGTCTCGAAGGGCAAAGAAGAGTTCTACGCCTACGACGAGAAGGAGCGCGATACCTACGTGAAGCGGCTGACCAACGGGGCGGAGAGCAAGGCGTCGGTCAATGTCAGCCGCTACAAGGGCCTCGGCGAGATGAACCCCGACCAGCTGCGGGACACGACGATGGACCCCGCCAAGCGCACCTTGCTCAAGGTGACGATGGAAGACGCGCTCGACGCGTCGAAGCTGTTCGAGACGCTGATGGGCGACGAGGTCGAGCCGCGCCGCAAGTTCATCGAGGAAAACGCGAAGTTCGTGAAGAACCTCGATGTCTGATGGCTGTCATCGGGGTCAGCGTGGTTGTGCTCATCGTCCTCGCGTGGTTCCTCTGGCCCACCAAGAACGCCCCGCCGGCGCCGCGCGATCGGCCTGACGTAGACGAAACGGAGCTGGAAGCCGCCGAGCGGGACGTGCAGGAGGCGGGCGACGAAGAAACCGTGCGGGACTGGGGGCCGGGGACCGGCCAGAAACCCCTGCCCTAAGCCAACACCTCCACGCCCGCGCGCGTGACGCGGTGCGACACCAGCCGCAGCGGTTTTTGCGTCAGCTTGTCGCCGATCACGATCGCCTGCGCGAGCGCCTCAAAGCCGGTGCGAATCCCATCGGGATCCTTGGCGAATACCGAAGCAATCGGCTCACCCTCCAACACCTTGTCTCCGGGCTTCACCGTGATCACGAACCCCACCGTCGGGTCGATGATGTCCTCGACCGTGCGGCGCCCCCCGCCCAGCGCGATGATCGCCCGGCCGATCGTTCGCGGCTCGACGCGCTGCACGACGCCGGTGCGCGGGGCGAGGTAGACCTCCACCGCCTGCGCCTGCGGCAACACTGACGGATCTTCCAGGGTCTTGGGGTTGCCGCCCTGCGCCTCGATGATCTGCTCGAACTTTTCGGCGGCGAGTCCCGATTCGATCGCCGTCTCCAGTTTCTTGCGCGCCTTCTTGGTGTTCTTCTCGATCCCGCCCTGGATCAGCATCTCGACGCCGAGCGCATACGTCACCTCGAGCAGATCGGGCGGGCCTTCACCGCGCAGCGCGAGAATCGCCTCTTCGGTCTCGAGCACGTTGCCGCACGCGCGGCCGAGCGGCCGGTCCATCGCGGTGATCAGCGCGATCGTCGGGCAGCCGCGGTCTTCGCCGAGCGCGATCATCGTCTTGGCGAGCTCGAGCCCGCGCTCGACCTCCGGAAGGAACGCCCCGCTGCCGTTCTTCACGTCGAGCACGAGGCCGTTCAGCCCTTCGGCGAGCTTCTTGGACATGATGCTCGCCGAGATCAACGGAATCGACTCGACGGTGGCCGTGACGTCGCGCAGTGCATACAGCTTGCGGTCGGCCGGCGCGATCTCGGCGGTCTGCCCGATCAGCGCGCAGCCGATCTTCTGCACCTGCGCCTTCGCCTCCGCGAGCGACAGGTTGGTGCGGAATCCGGGGATTGCTTCGAGCTTGTCGAGCGTGCCGCCCGTGTGCCCCAGGCCGCGGCCCGACATCATCGGGACCGCGATGCCGCAGGCCGCGACGAGCGGCCCGAGGACGAGGGAGACTTTGTCGCCCACGCCGCCGGTGGAATGCTTGTCGATGCGTGGCGTGGCCCAGCCGTCGAACGAGAGGCGATCGCCGGACGCGAGCATCGCGTCGGTGAGCGCGGCAAGTTCCTGGCGCTCGAGCCCGCGCATGAACACCGCCATCAGCAGCGCGGCGATCTGATAGTCGGGGATGCGTCCGGCCGTGTACTCGGCGACGAGGGCCGACCACTCTTCCGGACTCAGTTGCCCGCCGTCGCGCTTGCGCTCGATCAAGGGGGGGACGATCATTCTCGCATGTTCTCCATCGTTCTCGCGCTGAGCTTCGTCGCGCAAAATCCCGTCAATCATGTTGCGCTGGGTGACAGCGCGGGGCTGATGCATCCGGACGTGCAGCTCCGGCACTACCAGGCGGCCCTCGCCGCCGACTCGCTGAGCTATGAGGCGAACTGGAAGGCGGCGCGGGCCATCGCCGACGTCGCCAAACAAATACAGGGCAATGCCGATTCTCTCAAGCGGCGTCGAGATAGCCTATACGCCGTGGGCCGGGTTTACGCCGAGCGCGCGGTGCGCGCCGATTCGACCAAGGCGGACGGACATTACGTCCTGGCGATGGTCCTGGGGCGGCTGTCGCGCACCAAGGGCAGCAAAGAGCGGGTGCGGTACGCGCAGATCATCTTCGACGAAGCCACGAAAGCCGTCCAGATCGATTCCACCTATCATCTCGCCCACCACGTGCTCGGCGCCTGGCACGCCGAGGTGAAGCGCCTGTCGGGCTTCCAGCGCTTCTTTGCCAAGGCGCTGTTCGGCGGCGGCTTCATGGACAAGGCGAACTGGGACGACGCGGTGATGCACCTCAAGACCGCGGTCCGGCTCGCCCCCGATCACATCTACCACCGCCTCGAGCTGGCGGAGGTCTACGTCGATCTGGGCAAGTATTCCCTGGCGCGCGTGCAGCTACAGGCGATCGCGGCGCTGCCGCCGGCCGACGTGCTCGACCCGCAGTACAAAGAAGACGCGGCGGCGCTGTTCAAAGATATCGAGAAGGAGAAGGACGAGGGCTAGGGCGTCATCGTCTCGACCAGGCGATGATGGCTCCGCACGGACTCAGATAACCTGCGTACTGGATTGGTACGCCCGATGGGCT
>Ga0209131_1003654_pt1 | contig 10191 bp, 15 predicted proteins | sample GraSoi_2013_40cm_FD_185826 | JGI IMG/M metagenome (GOLD analysis project Ga0209131, IMG submission 185826) | Grasslands soil microbial communities from the Angelo Coastal Reserve, California, USA - Sample 9_17_2013_40cm (SPAdes) (version 2) | ecosystem: Environmental > Terrestrial > Soil >...
TCCTCTCGTGTGTCCCGTGCGCTTCATCACCCTTCCCCAGTTCGAGCAGTTCGAGCTTCCCTCCCCTCCAATCAAACTTTCGTTAAGCCCTTTTCCGTCGTATATAACGGCACCACCCCTCGCCAGTCTATGTCTACCTACCCCAGTCTACCCTCCTCCCTCAGCCTCTGGCCTGCCTAACCAACCAGCCTGCCGATCCAGCCTCTGCCAAAATGCCCCCTCAACGGCCCACACACACCCGATTACACGTACAAAACACTTTCGATGCTCTCAAGGTCCTCGTGAGTCGTCCCCGGCCCATACTACCCAACTCCCGCCCACACAAGCCACTTCTACCCCCAGGAAGCCGTTAGAATCGGCGCGTTGCCACTCGTCACACGACGCCTCACAGACCAAGAGCGCTCCTACTGGATCCGTTCTGGCTCTATATTCGTCTGGAAGGAGAGTGACGACGATACTGGCATTAAACGTTGGACCGACGGCATTTGTTGGTCCCAATCGCGGATGCGCGAACCATTCCTTTTTTACGAAGAAAAGCAAACAGACGATAGAAGAGTAACGAACCCCAAGATAACCATACCGTGTGATGCGTACGTACTCGCCATTCCGTTCACTGGGATGTTTCCGACCCTAGTCCCAGGAGCAGCGCCTCCATCTTCCGTTCGGGCAAGTCTACACGCCCAAATACTGCCAAGTATGTGCCATATGCCTACGCTCCGAGTGCATTGCCACCGCAGTTCGAGGAGAAGACGAACAGCGCGGCCCTTGTCAAGCAAGCGTACTCCGCCTGGGTCACCGACCCCAAAACCAATCAGAAGTGCAAGTACCATCTGACTGCCTACTTTACGTTCGACGATCTTCCCCACATTCCCACTGTCGAGTCTCAATCGGAATTACGCGCTGTCGTAATACCCCAGTGCGTTTATCGTTCCGGTAAATCTCGCACCAGCGCTCGCAAGTCAGCCGAGCCTGCACGCACTTCCATGCCTTTCCGAGCCATCGCCAAAATCCCATCTGCGTCCGCATCGCCCGAATCGTCTCCCACCAGCGCGCATTCTGGTCACCTCTCGCCTTGGACTAGTCCCGGTTCGTCTTCCAGCAACCTACATACGTTCCTACCCGAGACTACATACACGTACACTCATTCTACATCTCCCGCGGTCACCCCTCGAGGCTCATCTGAAAACGACCATCATAGAGATAGAGGGGAGTGTGATTACGCCCCTCCTCCTCCGCTGTACTCCCGCGCCTCTCACTCTACCACCACTCGCTTCCCTTCTCCCCTTCTCCCATCTGTGGCTTTGCTCTCTCATGATACCGACTCTGGGCGCCTAGATCGCACTCCAGAGGACCATCGAGTTATTCAAATGCTCAATTCTCGTCACATCATGTAAAAATATTGTCAGGTCCCCCCCCGTGTACTTCGTTTTAGGATTGACTTTATCTCTCGTCTGTACCGCGTTGTGTCTGTCTCTGTCACCATTCTCTTGGTCGTCTTTGTCGGTGTTACACGGACCCCTGCATTTGCGGCATGCTTCTTGTAGGACTTCTCTTCTCAATTCAGAATAAGACGTCGGGCCGTTGAATTGGAACGTGCTTGTAATGGAGCTTACATCTCGGGGAACACGGAACAATCATTATTCCTCCTCGCTGCTCGGAGCACCGTCTGCGGCTTCTCGGGCTTGAAGTGCACTCGATATATCCTTGGCATCGTCCTTTTCGGCACCGAGCCGTTTACCTAGAGGAGATCACTTTCAGTTTCCGATGATGGCGACGATGGCGATCCAACTCACGAACGAGAGCGTATATCGACTCTTTTGTCTTCCTTTCAAGAGGTTGGAGTTTCTTCTCCAAATCACGCTTCAAGTCCCAATTTGCCCGTTTGGGCGCGATGTTCAACAGGTCCTGTGTGCAAGGGCAACGGTCAATGGGAGGGGGTCAAAGGTTTTGTTGTTAGTTCTCCGGTCACGGTCGCGGTCGCGGTCGCAGTCGCGGTAGCAGTAGCGGTCGGCCCAACACTCATCCAACCGATGAAAAACGGAGAAAAATAGAGAGGAGAGTTAGCACGAGGGATGCTTACCAGCTCGGCAGCCTGGCGTGCTTCATCTGCAGCGAGGACGGCCTGGGCCAAACCCTCGACGTTTTTCTCGATTGTATCGTCCTCTTCACCATAGCCGTTAGCTGTTGCAGTCGCCGCGTGCTTGCGAAGCGTCCGGGTCTCTGGATCAAAGTTGCGCAGAGACAGGATCCCTATGGACCTGTTTGATGCGTGCTCAGTCAAGCGCAGCACACCGCGGCGGGGGCGGGGGACGTGGCGACAGTGGGTTGCGACTTACCCGGCGTGACCATCAACGCTCTGTCCCGCCTTGCGAGCGCGGAGAGCAGCGAGCCGCAGTTTTCGCGCTTCTGCTTCTTCCGCGAGTGACATGAGCGGTAGGGTTCCAATGTAGCCTCACTTTGTTTTTCTTTTTTTGCTTTTTTTCTTTCTTTGGTTTTTTATTTTTATTTTTTCCACCCTGCCATCGCCAGTCCAGGCTGCTGTGTGCAGCGAGATTGTTCGCGAAAATTTGTGGCATGGCGTGGACGCCCCATCACGTCCTCTTGCGGAGATTCCACCGTGCCAGTGGCCAATCAAGTTGGCCTGCGTCGCGAAGAGTCCCCTCACGGCCATTTCTGCGCGTTCTTTCCACTCACAATTCCGACAGAACCCTTCATGTCACACTGCCAAATGCTCAGAATACCTCATCGTCTCCATATCCTTTCCGCATGGAAGATTATCCTTGTGGGCTTATCAGGTAAGCGTGCTTTCCGCTCCGGGAACACACGTCTAACGACACTTGTTCTGCTAGAAACTTCTCCATAATCGCCCATATCGGTACGCGCTGCCTCTCTCTTGGCTGCGGGGCTCTTTTCTGATTGAGTTCAATACCACTGGGTAGACCACGGAAAATCCACTCTTGCTGACAGGTTCGTTCAAGGTACTTCGACGATCTACCTGTCTGATATAACTCTCAAGGCTGCTTGAGGTTATTTTACCTTCCTTTCCCACGACGTTGTTCCCTTTAACCATGCGCTCAGATGACGAATACGATCACCAAAGCGAGTGGGGCGAACCAACAGGTGCTGGATAAACTCAAGGTGGAGCGTGAGCGAGGCATTACTGGTATGTAGCCGACTGTTCAAAGCATCCATGAGTAACAAAGCCTGGCCCTTTCAGTGAAGGCCCAGACTGCAACCATGAAGTATACCAATAAGATGGATGGAATTACTTATCTGCTTAACCTAATCGATACCCCTGGTCACGTCGATTTCTCATGGGAGGTCTCGCGGTCCCTCAACGCGTCAGAGGGCGCTATTCTCCTCGTGGATTCCACGCGTGAGTGCATCGGAGGAGGAGTAGGCGTCCCCTAGTTCTCATGCAAAGGGTATTTCCGGTGCTTTAGAAGGCGTGCAGGCGCAGACGATGTCTGTCTATCACACCGCGAAGGCGAAAGGGCTGAAGATTGTCCCGGTATTGAATAAGGTAATTGAACTCTATCTATGATTGCCCTTGATGGATAAGCATTGATGAAGTGCAGGTCGATTTGCCCGCCGCCGACCCGGAGCGCGTAACTGCGCAGCTTGTTTCTATATTCGACATCTCACCAGACGATGTCATCCATATTTCTGCCAAAACTGGCTTCGGAGTGCAAGGTGTAATTGATGCGATACTTTCCCGAATCCCAGCCCCTAAGGGTAGCGAAGCTCTTCCACTTCGTGCGCGTCTCTTCGATTCCTCGTACGTAGAATGACCATTTGGCCCTTGGACGATGTCCCGGAACTCTCCCAGCTATGACAGGTTCAGGGGCGTTATATCTCTTCTTCGTATACAGGATGGTGTGTTGAAGCGAGGTGCGTTGCGCTCGACCGCTCAAAGAAATGCCCTAATTTCAAGGCTCAGGAGACAAGATTGCTTCTTGTCATTCTCGGAAAAAATACGACGTGATAGAGGTTGGTGTCCTACATCCGGAAGAGACGAAAACGGACACACTCCGCCCGGGACAAGTTGGGTACCTCGGTATGCTGCGAGGGAGACTCATACATTCAAGCGGGTGACCTCCTTTGTTTGTTAGCATGCAATATGAAGGAATCTTCCGAAGGTCGGTACATGCAGGGCTGTAGCTATGCGTTCTCATTCGATTCAAGCATACATCGGTGACACGTTCTATCACCTCGGCAACGTAGTAGACCCTCTTCCGGGATTCCAGGCAACGAAGCCGATGGTCCGTCCTTCCCATGTAATGATCGTATTTTTGTTGACAGTTGTTCGATGCGGCCGTGGTCAGGTCTACGCTGGAGTCTTCCCCTTGGATTCAAATGATTTTCCGAAGCTTGAGGAGTCTATAAAAAGGGTCAGCTTCCCCTGCATGACATAGGGTAATTGTCATTTGCGACACTGACTCGTACAATACAGCTCATCCTGACTGACCGAAGCGTGACCATTCAGCGGGAGTCGTCTTCAGCTCTTGGGCAAGGTTGTCGATTGGGCTTTCTAGGTAGCTTGCATATGAGCGTGTTTTGTCAACGGTTGGAAGACGAATATGATGCCAATGTGATTGTCACTGCACCTACAGTGCCGTATAAAGGTGCGCGCTTATGGATTCCTCTGCTGCACATTCTGAGACTTAGCACAGTTGTATTCCATGATAAAACGACCAAATTTGTTAGGTTAGGACTGCACCCAGGATCACGAACAACCCGGTTGAGTGCGTCACAGCAACCCCACAGACTTCCCTGAGTATGGCGACTTCAAAGTTGCTCATGTTGAAGAGCCTTTCGTGAGAGCCACTATCATCGTCTCTCAAGGTCTACACCTTTTGCTTGCGGGGTACCCTCATCTGATTAACACAAACCTTAGAATACCTGGGCAATATGATGGAGTTGTGCTCTGAGCACAGAGGGGAAGAAATAGCCCATCGGTTCTTCGATATATCGTCCGATTTCTCTGATTCGGCCCGCATCGTCCTGACCAGCAAGCTGCCTCTCAGTGAAATCGTGACAGATTTTTTCGACAAACTCAAAGGCCGAAGTTCTGGATTTGCCACATTCGAGTAAACCCTCGCCATGGATTTCTGTTTGCACTGTCCTGACTCCACCCTAGCTACGAGGAGGTCGGATATGAGAGAAGCCCATTGTCAAAGGTATATCGAACTCTCCCCACGCACAGCCCAGAGTTCTAAATTACCTCCTGAAGATGACCTTCCTGCTCAACCAACGGCCTGTCGATGCGCTCGCCATGGTTGTCCATAAGTCTGCCCATGAAGCGGTTGGCCGGGCGTGGGCAAAGCGACTCAGTAAGTTCTCATTCATGGAAAATGACCGTTTCGTCTCACTCTCCCCAGAGGAGGTGATACCACGGCAGCTTTTCGAAGTGCCCATTCAAGCTGTGGTTAATAACAAAGTGGTCTCAAGAGAGACGATCTCGGCCGCCAGGAAGGACGTGACAGCCCCTCTGTATGGGGGCGACTTCACGCGTAAGAAGAAGCTACTGGAGCAACAGAAACGAGGGAAAAAGAACCTCAAGCGCGTCGGCAAGGTCGACCTCCCTCAGGAAGCTTTCTTCTCACTACTCCGCAAGTAAATAATAGCATTTTGGCGGTGGCCTCGGACTCCTGCAATGGACCTGGAAGGTGTCGGCTACCAACACTCCCGAAACACTTGCACCTCGTTGCGGAAGGCGCTACAGTTGATAGTCGTCATCGTCGTACGTCTCCTTTACAAGCCTTTTCTAGATTTAGTCGTGTTCGTCTTGTTTTATAGATAGGCACCGACCTATTCATGGAGGTTGGTGGGAGATCACCACTACAATCAGAGTAAATCAGTAGCACCCAGTTACTTCGCAGTATTTGACCTACTCATTTGTGATGAAAACGTCAATGAGCTCGGGCGGGACATAATCGTACGTTGGATTTACGATGTCGACTTTGTCCATGAGAGGACCTTCTTCAAAGCCAAGGGCATGACCAGGTTGTGCAAAGTCCAAGGATCCGTATGCGTGGTATACATTCCATAACGGCGAGAGCTTGAACTGTCCGGCGCAAAAGACGATAGGAGTCCGGTGCATTTGCGCCGCATGTCCCGCAAGCAGGGTACCACATGCCGCAAAAACACCACCGTTCGCGAGAATTGCGTGGGCACCAAGGACGACTTTGTTGACTCGAGACATAACCGCATAGATGGCAGAATCGGGAATGAGGATTGTATTGATACCGACGCTTGAAAGCGAGCGGGCCATTTCATGTCCAGAGTAACTGAATGGGCCATCAGAATACCTCTTTTGGGGTTCACGTCGTAACTTGCCTAGGTCCCGTTTCTGCAACGATGGCAGTAAATTTACGATCTGAAGCAGCTTGCTTGAGAAATGCCTCGACAGTCTTGGACATTCCAATTGTAAGAATTATCTCACTAGTTATACTCCCGTCAGAATGGATCGTATCCAAGGAAGTGCGACCCACTCAGAGTGTATGTGATCACGAGAATTCTTTGCCACGTTCTCATAAACTGTTTCCAGCTCATCCACCACTTCTTGGATCGCATCAATGAGCGCAGGTTTAATGCTTTGCGCTTTGCGACTCGCGCCGGCTTCGGGCAGCTGGAGGGATGTCTGGGGTTTTGAGGGCTCTTGCTGGGGAGATAGGACTGCCGATTCCTCTCTGTGCGGTCTCCCGTGGAGTACAAATCCCGACAAGGAATATTGAGAAGATCGGTTCTGGAGGGTCGTCAGCCGACCTGGGATTGGTGACTGTAAAAGCGGACGGATAGATTGGGGCGAGGTGCGTGTTGGCGCACGTTCCGGTGCCGGCTTAGGTTGTAACTCCGGAGTAATGGGGCGCGTGGAAGAAGGTGACCCTTTGCCCTCAGCCGCACTCCATTCCTCTCGAATCAATCGCAATATCCGGCGCACCACATTTCCAACGGTATGTTCTAGGTGAGCCGTTAGATATTATATATCTATTGATAAGGAACTGTGCACGAAACAAACCTTTCGGTTGTGCCGCAACTAATTGTCGTCCTGCTGCCTTTACAATGGATATCAAGTCCTCTAACGAGTCAAATTTTGAAATGGACACAATGAGGCGCATAAGGACTGTTGTTTCCATCGCCGCCTGTTGCGCCCCAACCAATTGACTGGAAGATCATCAACGGCGTGCGAGATGCGAAGATCGCACTCGCGTACCGTCTTCTTAGTTTTGAGGAGAGCGCTTCGACGTGTCGACGCACGGTTTTATCCTTGATATCAGTGGCCATGTCAACCAGTGGTGGCGCAAGAGGCAAACAAAGAATCGATATATGCAACAGCTGACTCGATGCAGAGACGTAAATGGCAAAAATAAAATAAAATCTAAAGCACAAAAAATATTGGGTTTGAGTACTCAAGTTTACTCGGCGCGAGTCAGCCTAATCCCATTTGACCTGGTCCACTTTTCAGGAATGATGACATATCAAGATCGAACGTATCATACCTCCGGAGAAGCTTTGAACGCCTCGTATGATGCCCCGTTGAAGAAGCTAACCTCCGTCTCGTTCTCTGTTTGGAAGAAATCATCATCCATTGCCCGTAAGCATGTGGCTGGCATACCTATGGCACAAGAAGCCAAAGTCGTGTTGTCATCACCTAGGATGTACTCATCGTGGTCGAGGTTGATAATCAAGTTGCTTGTCTTCATACTGCGTTAAAGCTAAAGCGCCGATCTGGGGTCATGCCCCACCTTGCTTCCGTGCGCTTTGGAATAGAGCTTGAGCGTATCTGATATTTTGTCATTGGGAGTGAATATACTCCGAGTAACGCGGCATTTACCGAATGTTACAGTCCGATATGGTTTCCAACCAGCCTCAGCGTCGATGACTAACGGAACAGCATTGTAGACTTTCATATCCCATCGTGTTAATACCACACGTACTCTCGCGTGCTTTTTGCTTCAACTCTCCAACAGTGATTTGTTGAAGATCCATATTATGAAGGACCAGCGACTTTGCCACACGATACTCGAATGATTTGACTACTCGGACCGTAATGGTGGCGCTATTTAACGGCTTTGCAAGGTTAGTTGTTGTGTCATCAAAATTATCCTCAGTAATTCCCATTGTGGCTTGGTTCAAGTTTCGCCAATAGTAGCGACCGGCAAGGAGGTTTAGGTGTCCTGGATGGACGTACAGTGAGTCACTCTAGTGGTAGTGTCCGAGGACCACCCGACCCCAAAGCGGGAACGCCTGCGGGGTTGTTATTGCAAATATGGAAATACAGACGATTGACCGACCAAACGGAGGAGGGACGACTATTGCACAGTAGCTCGATCGTAGGTCGGCTTGAGCGATAGCGCTCTCTGGTGGTGTCCAATATCATTGCCTCCCTTCCAAAACCAAACGAGACGCAGAACTTGTCAAGAAAAATATCTTATCCATTAGGATATACTTCTCCGTATCGTATATAGTAAACGAGAAATAAAACGCGTATCAAACCAAGAGAGGGATTATAGTTGGTACCTATAACGCCGCTGGGTATATGGAACAAGTAATATCGAGACCGAGGACTTGAGGCTGAAACTATCAAATATAGGGCATTAAGTGATGAGAACACTACTCTTCCGAAACAACGCTGTTGGCTTCAAACTTCGATCCGTCCTTCGTTGATCAGGTTAGAGCCATCTGTAACAGAGGCCAGGCAAAGCTCAAGACGGCTACTTCGCTACAGGCCTCTAGACGCGACACTCAAGATCGGAAGAGGTTTGTAATCATTCCTTGGGACTCACACATTGGGAGGGACAGAGCGGGGATTGAGGTCTACTTGTTCAAATGGACTCGGCTAGAACGAGGCAGCCACAAGCTGTGGGATTCGGAATGGACTACATGAACAAAACGGTCTCGGTATTGTGGCCAAACACGTTGCTATCCCGACGGTTCCAGACGCTCTCGCCCGACGGAGGTCCGTCTACATCCAGGGCCACGACCACAACCCAGGCCCTATGCTCCCAGTGGCACTTTCCTGGACAAATATTGATGGCGGTGGTGTCTGTAAATGCCCTGCAAATGCCTGCAAGGGAGTGCAATCATGAAGCATTTCGTTGGAGAGGAGCAAGAACGTGAACGCACCTCTCAAGGGTACACCCATGAGCGTACGTGCTCAATGGGGTACTTCCTCAGTGCGATACAAAACCGATCACGTATCACAACGGCTGGGAGTAAAAATACCAAGGGTAAATAAGTTGGGAATAGGGTGTGAAATTATCATAACCACTGGTGAGTATTCTGCACCTTCCAACACAACAAACTACCCACCGATTCCTGACATATTCGCACTTATAAAGGAAACGGGTGGCAGGTTGGGGTCGTTTCCTTTATAAGTGCGAATATGTCAGGAATCGGTGGGTAGTTTGTTGTGTTGGAAGGTGCAGAATACTCACCAGTGGTTATGATAATTTCACACCCTATTCCCAACTTATTTACCCCCGGAATTTTTACTCCCAGCCGTTGTGTATATTCAAGCGTAAGATATTCAAGCGTGGTATACCCAATACGCTGCTTATCGCCGCAACTCAAACTGTCTCAACAGGTTTTACGTATACGAGCATCTCCGTACATATCGCAGGCGAATGGGATTCGATAATTTGATTGTGAGCGACTGGTACAATGGGACCTTGGATTCTTTAGTCATATTTCCAGCTTCGGCACGTATGGAACTGATGTCACGTTTGAATGCTTGCCTTGACCTGGAAGCCCCCAGATCGCACCACCATAGAGGACCGTGGGGCTAATCGCCACCTGATTATTCATCAGAGGTCACCGATGAAACGCTCAGTGAATGTCCCACCAAAGTGTTCAAAATGTGGGAAGTGCTGGAGGAGGATCGCAAAGTTTTGCGATCAACTGATGACAGACGAAACAGCTTACTCAAGATTGAAAGGATGGCCTCCCCTTGAAAGGTTGCAGAAGATAGCGATGGTCGAGCCGAACGTAATGGGTAAAGTGTTGGGTTGCCCACGCCTTGCGATGTGCGACGGGTTAAAGTTAAAAAGGGCAAAGCCTTATGAAGTGGTGCAAGATTACTGGTCTGGTGTTATGGTGAGTGTTGTCCATTGAGGAGATTAACAAGTAGCTGAATGCCGAAGCACGTAGATTTCTGTGAACCAGGTTTGAGTTGCCAAGTTTGGGTCA
>Ga0209131_1003655_pt1 | contig 10190 bp, 9 predicted proteins | sample GraSoi_2013_40cm_FD_185826 | JGI IMG/M metagenome (GOLD analysis project Ga0209131, IMG submission 185826) | Grasslands soil microbial communities from the Angelo Coastal Reserve, California, USA - Sample 9_17_2013_40cm (SPAdes) (version 2) | ecosystem: Environmental > Terrestrial > Soil >...
ATCTCAAGCTCCTGCTGTCCTCGAGCGTCGCTCACATCCACCCGGACCTGGTCATCCTGGAACACGGCGGCAAGCAGGTGGAGATCCGGAACAAGGCCGTCATCGTCAGTGCCGGCGGCGTACTGCCGAACGAATTCCTGAATAAAGTGGGCGTGCGCGTCGAGACCAAATACGGGACCGCCTGATGGCGTCGCGGCCGCGCTTGCTGCTGGCGGCCATGGCGCTGCTCTCGAGCGCGGACGCCGCAATGGCCGCGACCCCGAAACCCCCGGCGCTGGAATCCGCCCGGATCGCGCTGCGCATGCGCGACTACCCGAGCGCTTTGGAAAAGCTGCGCCAGAGCGCTAATGCCGGCAGCGCGGAAGCACAGCTGCTGCTGGGCCTGATGCAACTCAACGGCGTCGGGATGGCGATCGACCGCGCCAAGGCTGAATCGTGGCTGCGCCAGAGCCTGGAGCAGAACAATGCCACCGCCGCCTATGTGCTCGCGGCGCTGGCCTCACAGCGGCGCGACGCGCCGCCCGGCGAGGCGGCCGCATTGCTGCAGCGGGCGGCAGCGCTCGGCTATCCGGCCGCCATCGAGGATGTGCGCCTGGGCCGCGCGCCCCTGAGTGCCGATTGGGCCGGGCTGGCAGACAATGCGCTGCGTGTCGATCTGGCCATCTACAGCGCCCGCAACGGTGAAGTGGACTGCCTGAAGTTACTGGGCGCCTCGCTCCGGACGCTGCGCGATCCCTTTGGTGCCACGGTGCTCGCACACGCCGTGGCGGCCGGCGCGGCCGGCTCGGTGCAATTTCTCATCGCCCAGGGGAGCGACGTCAATCTCGCCGACAGTTTTGGTGTCACGCCGCTGATGCTGGCCGCGCAGCTTGAGGACACACACATCCTGCAGGCGCTGCTGAGCGCGGGTGCCCAGGTGGGCGCGCTTGACAGCGCGAAGCGCACCGCGCTGTTTTACGCCGCGCGGGCCAACCGCGCCGCAGCGGTCAGTCTGCTGGTCCAGGCCGGCGCCCGGCTCGATGCGGCCGACATCCGCGAGTACACCGCCCTCGATGCGGCCCTGACGGTGGGTGCCGACGCTGCCGCGGCACAGCTGCGCACGCTCGGGGCAAAGAATCTCGTCACGCACACCTCGAGCGAGACTCGCAGCAGCAAGTTCGACGCCGGCCGCCCGGGTGATATCTACCATGGCTGGCCGGTGGTGGCTCTGGCCGTGGCCCGCAATGATGCCGACGGCACCCAACGGCTCCTGCAGGCCGGCGCGGATGCCGACAGCCGTACCCTCCAGGGCGACACGCTCCTGCACGTGGCCTACCACGCAGGCGCGGGCGACGCCTTCCGGATCCTGCTCGCCGCGCACGCCAATCCACACCTGATGGACAAGCGCGGCCGCACCGTGCTGGTGCTCGCCGCGACGAGCGGTGATCTGCAGATCGTCAGCCATCTGCTCGCCAGCGGCGTGAACGCCGACGCCCACGGTGAGCACGAAGACACGCCGCTCCTGGCCGCCACGCGCGCGGGCCGCGTCGAGGTTGCCCTGAAGCTGCTGGTGGCCGGCGCGAAGGTCGATGCCGTGGATGCCGAGGGCGAATCAGCGCTGCAGGTGGCCGCCTCCGTCGACAATGCCGCTCTCGCCAAGATGCTGCTCGCCAGCGGCGCCTCGGTGCGCGCTGCGGACAAGCATGGTGAGACGGCCCTGTGGCGTGCCGCGCGTGCCGGCGCCGCCGATGTGGCACAACTGCTGCTGGCCGCGGGCGCAGAAGTCGACGCTGCCGACAAGGAAGGACTCACGCCCCTGATGAGCGCGAGCGCCGCGGGGCAGGACAAGCTGGTGGAGCTGCTCCTCGAGGCCCACGCACGCCGAGATCTGAAAACGGTGCACGGGGATACCCCGCTGATTCTCGCCGCAGCCCAGGGCAGCCCAGGCGCGGTGCAGGCCCTGCTGCGCCTGCACGACGGCGTTGATACCCAGAACCAGGTCGGCGACACCGCCCTGATGGTCGCCAGCCGGGCGGGCAATCTGCCCGCGAGCAAACTGCTGATCGCGGCCGGCGCCAGCACTTCCCTGCGCAATACGAAGCGCGCGACCGCGGCGGATGTGGCGCGCGATCGGGGCTTTGCGGCCGTGGCCAGCGCCATCGAGGGCAAGAGTTAGCCTGCCGGACAAGGGACCCCGATTACTCGTCCGGCACATCCTGCCCGGGAAACAGCTCGGCGAGATAGCCGAATTTCCGCAGATCCTGGATGCGCATGGGATAGAGCACGCCGTCGAGATGGTCAACCTCGTGCTGCACGACGCGGGCATGGAAGCCTGAAACCGTTCGGTCGATCGGCCGCCCCGACTCGTCGCTCCCGCGGTAGCGCAGGCGGCGGTAGCGCGGCACCATGCCGCGCAGGCCCGGCACCGACAGGCACCCTTCCCAGTCCTCGTCCTTGCCGCCGCGCAGCGGCTTGAGCCGGGGATTGATCAGCACCGTGTAAGGCACGGCGTCCGCATCCGGATAGCGCTCCGTCCGCCCTCCCCCAAAGATCACCACCCGCTGCAGTACGCCGATCTGCGGTGCCGCCAGTCCGGCGCCACTGGCCGCCCGCATCGTATCCTCCATGTCGGTGATCAGTTCGCGCAGCTGCGGCGTACCGAATTCGCGCACCGGGGCGCTGACCAGTAGCAGGCGTGCGTCGCCCATGCGCAGGACGGGTTTTATGGCCATATTTGAGCGCTACTGTCCCAGCCCGCTTCGGTGCACGTCAAGACCGCTGGCCGCCCGGCGGTTGGCACGGTGGCCCTTGTGCTCTTAACATGGGGGCCTGTCGGCCCTTCGAGGACCGAACTCCGCCACCCAATCGAGAGGATGCCACTGATGAATGCTCTGCTGCCCCTGACGCTCGTCGCCGCGCTGGCGGCGGCCCCGGTTTATGCCGACTGCCCGGCGCCCAATGACGACATCAAGATTCCCGACGGTGCCACATCGACCAAGGATCAGATGCTGGCCGCGCAGCATGCCATCAAGGACGCCGACGCGGCCATCGCCACCTTTGCCGACTGCCTCAGGAATGAGCAGGACGCCAAGATCGCGGCGGGTGGGGACAAGATGACGGATGCCGAGAAGCTGAGGATCAGCACTGAATACGTCAACCGCCAGAACGTGGAAGTGGAAAAGCTCCAGAAACTGGCCGATCAGTTCAATGTCGAGCTGCGCGCCTACAAGGCCAAGGTGGCCCCGCCACCCGCGCCGGCGGCGCCCTAGAGCGGCACGGCCGCCCGGGAGCGAGTCAAGGGCGCGGGGCCGGGGGCGGTGCCAACCCCTTCGTAAAGAGCACTTTGCCGTCCGGCTTGACCAGGACGGCATCGACGTCGCCGAGCTTCTCGTAGATACTGATCGCCGCCTCCGCGCCCAGCACGAAGGCGGTCTTGGACAAACCGTCGGTGCGCGTCGCGGTCGGGGCAATCACGGTGGCGCTGCGCACCGCGCTCGCGGAGTGCCCGGTGCGCGGATCGATGATGTGGTGGTAGCGCACTCCGTTCTCATCGAAGTAGTGCTCGTAGTCACCGGAGGTTGAGATCGCCGTATCGATCAGCGGCAGCCGCGCGATCACCTCATCCTTGCGATCCGGGTGGCGAATCCCGACGATCCAGGGCTTGCCAAAACGGTCGCCCATGATGCGGCTGTCGCCGCCGGCAGAGACCAGGGCGTGCCTGATGCCGCGGCGCTGCAGAATCTCCATGCTGCGATCGACGGCGTAGCCCTTGGCGATGCCGCCGAGATCGATGCGCACGCCGGATTGCGAGAAGCGCACCGTGCCGGCGGTGCGATCGAGCAGCAGGTGGCGATAGTTCACCGCCGGCAAGGCGGCGGCAATCTGTTTCTCGTCGGGGCGGACGCGGGCACGAAAGTCGTACATGAACCCGACACTGGCGTAGGTGATGTCGAAGGCACCGTCGGTGATCCGGGAATACTCCAGCGCGGTACTCAGCAACCCAAAGAGCTCGGCGCTGATTTTGACGGGCCCCTGTGCTGCGAGCGCGTTCACCCGCGAGACTTCGCTGTCAGGCTTGTAGGTGCTCATCGAAGCGTCGATGTGCCGCATCTCGTCCATGACGGCATCGATCGCCGACTCGCCCGCCGCGCGTTCCTCGGCCCAGAGCTCGACGACGATGCGCGTGCCCATGATGCCGTCTTCGGTGCGCGAGACCCATTCAGCGCGTGCCGGTGGACTCAGCAGGGCCAGCAGCGCAACGAGTGCAGCGAGGCGCGCCATCACAGCACCAGATGCTCGGCCGGCCCGGGCATCGACACCGGTACGCCGGGCAGCAACGCCGCGAAGGCGTGCATCGCCCGCGACTCGCCGTGCACGAGCACGGTGCGCTCTGCCCCGCCGGCCTGGGTGTGCCAGCGCAGCAGCTCTGCCTGGTCGGCGTGGGCCGAAAATCCGTTGATCGTGTGGACCGCCGCGCGCACCGGGATCTCCTCGCCGAACAGCGTGATGCTGGGCGCACCATCGATGATGCGGCGCGCCGGCGTGCCCTGCGCCGCGAATCCCACGAACACGATGCTGGCGCTCGCGCGCGGCAGATTGTGCACCAGGTGATGACGGACGCGCCCGCCGGTGGCCATCCCGGACCCGGCGATGATCACCGCTCCCCCGGCAATGGCATTGAGCGCCATGGACTCCGCGGTACTGCGCACCAGGTGCAGGCCCTCGAAGCCGAAAAGGTCGCCGCCGCCGGCGATCAGGGCCGCGGCCTCGGCGTCGTAGCACTCCGGATGCGCGCGGTAGACTTCGATGGCGGCCACCGCCATGGGCGAATCGACGTACACGGGCAGCCTGGGCGGCAGGGCGCCCGCGGCCACCGCGGCACGGAGCGAATACAGGATCTCCTGGCTGCGCTCCAGCGCGAAGCTCGGGATGATCACGTTGCCGCCATGGGCCACCGTGGCGCCCACGACGCCGACGAGCTCCGCCGCTGATTCGGCGGGCGAGCGGTGCAGGCGATCCCCGTAGGTCGTTTCCATGAGCACGATGTCGGCGGCGGGCGGCGCCGGATCGCGCAGGATCGGCCGGCCGGCGCCACCGATATCGCCTGAAAACAGCACCCGGCGCACTCGGCCCGCCTCCTGCACCCGCACCAGCACGTGGGCCGAACCGAGGATGTGGCCGGCATCGTGATAGCTCACGCTCAGGCCAGGCGCGAGCTGCAGCTCCTCGCCATAGGCCGCCACGCGGCCGAATCGCTCGAGCGCAGCGACCACGTCCGCCTGCGTGTACAGCGGCGCCACCGGCCGGCCGTCGCGCGAGCGCCGGCTGCGCCAGGCCGCATCGTCCTCGGCCATGTGGGCGGAGTCCCGCATGACGATTTGCGCAAGCTCGCGGGTCGCACCCGTGGCGATGATCTCGCCGCGAAATCCGCGCTTGACCAGCAGCGGCAGGCGCCCGCAGTGATCGAGATGGGCGTGCGTCAGGAGCAGGAAATCGATCGCCGCGGCGTCGAAACCGAGCGGCGCGGCGTTCTCTTCCTCGAGTTCGCGCCCGCCCTGGAACATGCCACAGTCGATCAGCAGTTGGCGCCCGGCAGATTGGAGCCGGTGACACGATCCGGTGACGTCGCGGTCGGCGCCGTGAAAGGACAGTTCCATTTTCCTGCCCGCTCCTCAGTCCCTGAAGGGATTCGCGCCGGAGCGTTCATACCACGCCAGGATGCTGTTCCAGATCGCGGCGGCATCTTCGGCAAACCAGAACAGCTCGGCGTCTTCCGCATCGATCACGCCTTCATCGATCATGAACGGCAGGTCGATGACGCGCCGCCAGTACTGCTCGCCAACCAGCACCACGGGCACCGCCGCCATCTTGCCCGTCTGCAGCAGCGTCAGGGCCTCGAACAGTTCATCGAGCGTGCCGAAGCCGCCCGGAAAAGCGACCAGCGCCCGGGCGCGCTGCAGGAAGTGGAGCTTGCGCATGGCGAAGTAGTGAAAGCGGAAGCACAGCTCCGGCGACACATAGGGATTGGGATACTGCTCGTGCGGCAGGTCGATGTTCAGCCCCACCGACTTCGAACCCGCGTCGAAGGCACCGCGATTGGCGGCCTCCATGATGCCCGGGCCCCCGCCGGTCATGATGACCGTGTGGCAGCGGGCGGGGTCCGGGTTGCACTGCGCGACCAGGCGGCCCAGTTCGCGTGCGATCCCGTAGTAACGGCTCTTGGCGACCAGGCGTTCGCAGGCGGCGACGTGCTGGCGCAGCTCGGCATCGGCCGGTGCGCGCGCGGCCGCGGCACTCGCCGCCGCCAGCCGCCGCTGCGCCGCGGCCGGTTCGGTGATGCGGGTGCTGCCGAACACGACGACGGTGTGGCGGATGCCCGCCGCCTCCAGCAGCAGCTCGGGCTTGAGGTAATCGAGCTGCAGGCGCTGGCTGCGGGTGTCCTCGCGCTGCAGAAACGCGGGATCGGCGTCGCCGGGCAGATAGCTCGGACTGCGCAGGATCGCCGCGAGGCGCTGCGGCGCCTGCGGATCATCCTCGGCGGATTTCGCCGTTTGCCAGGGCAGCGGCGTGCGCCGCGGTTGCTTCATCATGCGTCCGGACACCGTAGCCGCTCCGGTGGTTCCCGTCTAGCCGGACTCGGCCGCCTCCAGCAATCCTTTTTGCACCAGCCAGTCATGATTGAACAGGCGCGAGAGGTACTTCGATCCCGTATCGCACAGCATGGTGACGATCACGTGGCCGGGGCCGAGCTGGCGCGCGACGCGGATCGCGGCGGCCACGTTGATGCCGCTGGTGCTGCCCAGGAACAGGCCCTCTTCGCGCAGCAGGCGGTACACGCAGGCAACGGTCTCCGGATCCTCGACGTGCACGGCATCATCCACGGGTGCATCCTGCATATTGGCCGTCACCCGCCCGATGCCGATGCCCTCCGTGACCGATCCGCTTCCCGTGGCCTTGAGCACGCCGCTGCGGATGTATTCGTACAGGGCGCTGCCCGGAGGATCGGCCAGCACCGTGCGCACTTTCGCGTTCCGCGACTTGAGATACTCGGACACTCCGCCGAGCGTGCCGCCGGTGCCGCTCGCGGCCACGAAGGCGTCGATGCGTCCGCCCGTCTGCGCCCAGATCTCCGGTCCGGTGGTCTCGAAGTGCGTGCGCCGATTGGCCGTGTTGTCAAACTGGTTGGCCCAGATCGCCTGCGGCAGCTCGCCTGCCATGCGCCCGGCGACTTTCTGGTAGTGGTTCGGGTCGCTGTAGGGCACGGCCTTGACGCGATGCACGGCGGCGCCCAGCGCGGCGATCAGCTCGTATTTCTCCGGCGACTGGTTGTCGGGCATGACGATCACGCAACGGTAGCCAAGCGCGTTGCAGACATGCGCCAGCCCGATGCCGGTATTGCCGGCGGTGCCTTCGACCACCGTGCCGCCCGGCTGCAGCGCTCCGCGCCGTTCAGCATCGAGGACGATGGCGCGCGCGGCGCGATCCTTGACCGAACCGCCCGGATTCATGAACTCTGCCTTGCCCAGGATCTCGCAGCCGGTGGCCGCGCTCGGGCCGCGCAGGCGGATCATCGGCGTGTTGCCGATCGCATCCAGAAAATCAGTCGCTGTTTTCATCCACCACCCGTTCCTGAGCCTGCGGCCAACTGTCCCGCGAACTGCGCCACATCGCCGACGATCAGGAGCGAGGGCGCACCGATCGAGGCGGCCGCGGCCTGGGCCGCGATATCCGCCAGCCGGCCCGCGATCAGGCGCTGATTGGGGAGCGTCGCACGCTCGACGAGCACCGCATGGCGGTCCTGCGGCGCGCCGTGCTGGACCAGGCGCGCGACGATCTGCGGCAACTGCGAGGCGCCCATGTAGAACACCACGGTCTGGAGCGGTGCGGCCAGCGAGCGCCAGTCGAGCGCGGCGGCAGCCTCGCCCATTGCAGTCACGAAACACACCGACTGTGCGACACCTCGATGCGTCAGGGGCACGCCCACGGCCGCGGCGGCGCCCAGGGCCGCGGTGACTCCCGGGACCACCACCACCGGGATGCCCGCCTGGCTCAGCGCGCTGAGTTCCTCCCCGCCGCGCGCGAACACGAGGGGATCTCCGCCCTTGAGACGTACCACGCGACGGCCGCGCCGCGCATGTTCGATGAGCAGTTCGTGGATGCGTGCCTGCGTGGTGCGATGGTGCCCCGATTCTTTGCCCACGAACACCCGCTCGACATCGCGCCTGAGCCGTGCCAGGACCGACGGGGGCACCAGCCGGTCATAGAACACGACGTCGCACTGCTGCAGCAGCTGCTGCGCACGCAGCGTCAGCAGGTCCGGGTCTCCAGGACCCGCGCCGATCAGCCACACCGTGCCGCGCGCGGCCGTGGCGGAACCGCCGGCACGCGCCTCTTCGAGCTGCCGCTCGAGGCCCGCCGCCGCCGCCGCGTCCGCATCGAGCGCGCCGGCGAGCAGCCGGTGTGCCACGGCGCTGTCGAAAAAATTCTCCCAGAAGCGCTGGCGTTCGTCCGGGTGCGGCAACGCTGCGTGCAGCCGCACCCGCCAGGCGCCGGCGAGGCGGGCCAGATCGCCGAGCCGTTCCGGCAACAGCGCCTCGATCTGCGCGCGCAGGCGTCGCGCCAGCGTCGGTGAGGCGCCACCCGTGCCAATCGCGACGATCACGGGCGCGCGATCGACGATAGCGGGCATCAGGCAGCTCGATGCCGGTGCATCGTCAACGGCATTGACCCAGACGTTGACCGCCCGGCCCGCAGCGCTGACCTGCTCATTGATCTCCGGCCGGTTGGTCGCGGCAATCGCGAGCACGACACCCTGCAGATGTTCCGGCGCAAACTGGGTCGCCAGGTATTCGGCGTTGACCCGTTCACACAGCGCCGCGAGCTCGGCGCAGCGCTCCGGCGCCACGACGCGCAGCTGCGCGCCGGCATCGCACAGCAGCTCAGCCTTGCGCGCGGCGACCGCGCCGCCGCCGACGAGCAATACGCGTTGTCCGCGCAGCTTCAGGAATACGGGCAGGTAATCCAACTCTGGCCTCCCGCCGCATTATCATTCGGGCTACTCATAACTTTGAAGCATAAGCGCCCGGCCACCCCGTATGGCGATGCCGCCCTGAAATGAGCGGCCGTTCCGCCCCGGCTGACAATGCCGTGACCGCGGGGACGCGGACTACGGCACAATGATCGCATGAGCGAACCCATTCCGCTGACCCTGCGCCGGTTGCGCCAGGACGAGCATGTGCGTGCGCTGACGCGCGAAATCCATGTGCGGCTCGACCAGCTCATCCAGCCCTGCTTCGTGGCCGAGGGCACGGGGGCCGCCGAGCCCGTGCCCGGTCTGACCGCCGTCATGCAGGAAACTCCGGATTCGCTGCTGCGGCAGACTGAGGCGGATCTGCGCGCCGGGGTGCGTGCCTTCCTGCTGTTCGGCGTGCCGCGTGCGCATGCCGCACGCCAGATTGACTGGTCCTTCACTGCCGGCCAGATCCGGGCCCTGAAGGCGCGCTTCGGCAAGGACATCTGGCTGGCCGCCGACGTCTGCCTGTGCTCCTCGACCCCGCACGGCCATTGCGGCGTGCTCAACGCGGAGGGCGATCATCTCGACAACGACGCCAGCGTGCAGGAATTGACGGCGGCGGCGCTGGCGTATGCGCAGGCCGGCGCCGATTGCGTGGCGCCGAGCGACATGATGGATGGCCGCGTCGGCGCCATACGCCGCGCGCTCGACGCGAACGGGCTCGAACGCACGGTGCTGATGAGTTATGCCGTCAAGTTCCAGTCGACGCTGTACGGGCCCTTCCGAGTGGCCGCGGACTCTGCTCCCAAGACCCAGAGCGCGCTGCGCGATCGCGCCAGCTACCAGCTCGATCCGGCGCGCCCGGGGGATGCCTGGCTGTGCGCCGAACGCGACGTCGCCGAAGGCGCCGATATCCTCATGGTGAAACCAGGGCTGCCTTACCTTGACCTGCTGCGCGATCTGTCGCGCTCGATCCGCAAACCCTGGGCCGTGTATCACGTCAGCGGGGAATTCGCCGCGCTCGAGGCGCTCGCGGAGAAGGGCCTGGCCCCGCGCGCTGCGCTCCACCGCGAAGTGCTGACGGCCTTCAAGCGCGCGGGCGCCAGCATGATCATCACCTACGGCGCGCGCCAGGCGCGCGAGCTGCTGGATCTGTGAGCCGCTCGGAAGCGCTGTTCGCGCGCGCCCTTGAGGTCTC
>Ga0209131_1003657_pt1 | contig 10188 bp, 8 predicted proteins | sample GraSoi_2013_40cm_FD_185826 | JGI IMG/M metagenome (GOLD analysis project Ga0209131, IMG submission 185826) | Grasslands soil microbial communities from the Angelo Coastal Reserve, California, USA - Sample 9_17_2013_40cm (SPAdes) (version 2) | ecosystem: Environmental > Terrestrial > Soil >...
GGCTTGATGGCTTCAAAGCCGGGAAGTGCGGGAGCAGCGCGGTCGGCATCGGTGATCGTATCGCCCATGCGCGCATCCGCAACGTCTTTGATATTGGCGACGACAAAGCCGACGTCGCCGGCCTCGAGTTCCTCCAGCGCAACCGGTTTCGGAGTGAGCGTGCCGAGCGTTTCGACTTCGTGGACCTGGTTGGTGTAGACCAGCCGAATTTTAGAATGCGGCGTGATGCGCCCTTCCATCACGCGCACAAGCACGACGGCGCCGCGATAGATGTCGAACCACGAATCGAAAATCAGCGCCTGTAGCGGATTTTCCGCGCTGCCCTTCGGAGGCGGAACGCGCTGCACAATGGCTTCGAGCACGTCTTCCACGCCGAGCCCGCTTTTCGCGCTGATCATCAGCGCGTCGTGCGCGGGAATGGCGAGAACATTTTCGATCTGCTCTTTCACAAAATCGGGTTGCGCGGCGGGCAAATCAATTTTGTTGATCACCGGAATGATGGTGAGATTGTTGCCGGCGGCAAGAAAAGTGTTTGCGACCGTTTGCGCTTCCACGCCCTGGCTGGCGTCGACTACAAGCAGAGCGCCTTCGCAGGCAGAAAGCGCACGCGAAACTTCATAGGAAAAATCGACGTGGCCGGGCGTGTCGATCAAATTCAAGCGGTACGTGTTTCCGTCTTTGGCTTTGTAGTGCAGGCGAATGCTTTTTGCTTTGATGGTGATGCCGCGCTCGCGCTCCAGGTCCATGGAGTCGAGCACCTGTTCGTGCATTTCGCGCTGAGAAAGCGCCCCGGTCATTTCCAGCAAGCGATCGGCAAGCGTGGATTTGCCATGATCGATATGCGCGATGATACAAAAATTGCGGATGAACTTTGGGTCCATTTACCTTATGACCGGCAGGGGCTCTCTTTTTGAGATGTCACATGCAACGCAAATTTGCGCCGTGTAATCACTCAGTGTGCCACAAGTGCGTGAGGCGGTCGACACTGCTGAGAATAGAGAATGATAACGCAGAGACGCAGAGTTCGCTGAGGTTCGCAGAGAGAAGAGCAGAATCAGCTAGAATGACCACGCTGGAAATAGGGAGAGTAAATTGAGAACGATTGGCGTCTTTTTGTTGTTCATTGTCTGCACTTCGCCGAGCCTCGCGCAGAAGAGGGCTGCGATTCCGCCGGCACAGGTTGCGGAGGAAGTACGGAGCTACCGGCTGAACAATGAAGATCGCATTATCCGTGAACTGACGGAGTTTCTGGCCATACCGAACGTGGCCAGCGATACGGAAAATATTCAGAAGAATGCGTCGCACCTGGTGGAAATGCTGGAGGCTCGTGGGATCGAAACGCATTTGCTCCCGATTTCCGGGCGCGGACCGGTGGTGTTCGGCAAACTGAATGCGCCGGATGCCAAGCGGACGGTTATTTTCTATGCGCACTATGACGGGCAGCCAGTCGATCCCGCGGCGTGGACCGACGGCAAACCGTTCGAGCCAGTCCTGCGCAGCGACGCGATTGAAGCCGGAGGCAAGCGCATTCCATCTCCGGAGAAGCATCCGGGCGCCTACAACGACAATTGGCGAATCTACGCGCGATCGTCTTCGGATGATAAGTCACCAATTGTCGCGCTACTTGCGGCGATTGATGCTTTGCGCGCGCAAAGAATTCCACTAGGCGTCAATCTGAAAGTGATTTTCGAGGGAGAAGAAGAAGCTGGTTCTACGAACCTGCAGCACACGCTCGAGCTGCACAAGAATTTATTGGGCGCGGATTTGCTGATCACCGCGGACGGTCCGGTGCATCAATCTGGAAGGCCGCTGGTGTTTTTTGGCGATCGCGGCGACATCGGCTTGGATATTACGTTGTACGGAGCGGTGCGGGCGCTGCACAGCGGGCACTACGGAAACTGGGCGCCGAATCCAGTGATGGAACTGTCCCGCTTGCTGGCCTCGATGAAGGATGAGAACGGGCGCGTGCTCATCGACGGATACTACGATGACGTCGTACCGCTCACGCAAATCGAAAAAGAAGCTCTGGCGCTGATGCCGGACAATGACGCGGAACTCGAGCACGCACTAGGCATTGCGAAACCGGAGGGCAGCGGCAAAAAGCTGGTCGAACTGATCAATGAGCCTTCGCTGAATGTTCGAGGATTTCGCAGCGCCTACGTCGGTGAGCAGGCGCAGAATGTTGTGCCCGAAAAAGCCGAGGCTTCTATTGAGGCGCGCCTGGTGAAAGGCGAAGACCCGCAGAAGAAATTCGAGCAGATCGTTGGGTTCATTCGGAACCAAGGATTTTATGTGATCGATCATGAACCGACGATGGACGAGCGGCGCGAGCACGCGCGGATCGCGAAAATCGTCAATGAAGGAGGATACCGCGCATCGCGAACGGCGATGGATTTGCCGGCGTCCAAAGCACTGGTGAAGGTGGTGCAGGACGCTACCGGAGGCACAGTCGTGGTTGCGCCGACGTTGGGTGGCAGTGTGCCAATGTACATTTTCGAGGATCTTGGATTGCCGTGGATTGGCGTTCCGATCGTGAATTACGACAATCACCAGCACAGTTCCGATGAAAATTTGCGCCTGGGACAGTTTTGGCGCGGGATTGAGGAGTACGGAGCAATTTTGGCTGATTTGAATTGGTGACGCCTGAGCAGAAGACGGGCGCAGCATGCTGCGCGGCTACAAGGGAATGGAGCAAAAGCTCAGGAGTGGCGCGCCAAGATGGGCAGGGCAGTGCCGTGCCCCTACAATGCGAGGAAATTTTGGAGGAGTTGCTTGCCGGACTGGGTTAGGACGGACTCGGGGTGGAACTGCACGCCTTCTAGTTTGTGGCGGCGGTGGCGGAGACCCATGATGATGCCGTCCTCGGTCTCGGCGGTGATGGCTAATTCGCGGGGGAGCGATTTCCGTTCGACGATTAGCGAGTGATAGCGCGTCGCGGTGAAAGGATCAGCGAGCTTGCGGAAAATGTTTTTGCCGTCGTGATGAATCTTGCTGGTCTTGCCGTGAAAGAGTTTGGGGGCGCGAATGACTTTGCCGCCGAACGCTGCGCCGATGGCTTGATGGCCGAGGCACACACCTAAAATCGGAAATTTTCCGGCGAGTCGGCGAATCAGATCAATGCAAATGCCGGCATCTTGCGGAGTGCACGGCCCGGGCGAAATCACGATGCGTTCCGGCTTGCGTCGCGCAATTTCCTCGACGGAAATCTTGTCGTTGCGATGGACTTCGACGTTGCAGCCCAACTCACCGAGATACTGCGCCAGGTTGTAGGTAAACGAATCGTAGTTGTCGAGCAAGAGAATCATGTTGTTGCGGTCTATCGGTTAGCGCGGTGCGCGGATTCTAATGCAGTCACTAGCGCGCGCGACTTGTTGATGGACTCCTGATATTCGCCTTCGGGGGTGGAATCGGCGACGATTCCTCCACCGGCCTGCACATAGGCGACGCCATTTTTTACGACCATAGTGCGCAATGCGATGCAGGAATCCAGATTACCAGCAAAGTCCATGTACAGCACGCCGCCCGAGTAAATTCCGCGGCGCGTGCGTTCCAATTCTTCGATGATTTCCATGGCGCGAACTTTGGGCGCGCCGGAAACGGTGCCGGCGGGAAAGCAAGCCATCAGCGCGTCCAAACTGTCCACATCCTCGCGCAAGCGGCCGCGCAAAGTGGAGACGATGTGCATCACGTGAGAAAAACGCTCCACGGTCATGAGCTGTTCGACTTTTACGGTGCCGTAATCGCAGACGCGGCCGAGATCGTTGCGGCCAAGATCGACGAGCATGATGTGCTCGGCGCGTTCTTTTTCGCTGGCGAGCAATTCTTTTTCGAGGCGCTGGTCTTCGGCTTCGTCTTTGCCGCGGGGCTGCGTTCCGGCGATGGGGCGATAGAAAACGTCGCGGCCCTGCACTTTGACGAGCCTTTCCGGAGAGCTGCCGACGACGGCGAGGTCGTTCATCTGGAGATAAAACAGATACGGAGACGGATTCAGAGCGCGCAGTTCGCGGTAGATTTCGAACGGCTGCGCCTTCGTCTTCGCGGAAAAGCGCTGGCTGAGCACGACCTGAAAAATGTCGCCGGCGCGGATGTACTGCTTGGCTTTGCGCACCGCAGCGAGGTAGTCGCCGCGCCGAAAATTGGAGCGGACTTTCAGCTTGCGGCCTTTTCCCTGGGATTCTTTGCGCGGGCGTTCCGCCGGGATAGGCTGTTCCAAGAGCTTGCGCGTCTGGCGAATTTCGCGCACGGCGGCGTTGTACCTGGCGCGGAGAGAGCCGCCGGGGCCGCCGGTGAAGACATTGCGTACGATCCAGAGTTTATGCTGGACGTGATCAAAGGCGATGAGCCCGTGGTAGAAGGCGAGCATGGCGTCGTAGAGGCCGATTTCGTCGCGCAGCCGCTTGGGCAGTCGCTCGATCAGGCGCACCATGTCGTAAGAAAAATAGCCAATGGCGCCGGCCACTAGCGGCGGGAGGCCCGGCACGCGAACGGGACGAAAACGTTCGATGCGCTCGCGGAGAAACGAAACAGGGTCGCGCTCTTCCCAGACGATGCGGTCAGCACTTTCCATTACGCAGGCGCCCTCGTTGTAGCGGAAAACTTCTTCGGGATGCGCGCCGGCGAAGGTGTAGCGGGCGATTTTTTCTCCGCCCTCTACGCTTTCCAGCAAGAAGGAATAGCGCGCGCCTTGCGCGATGCGCAGATAGGCGCTAATGGGGGTCAGCAAGTCGGCAGGAAAAACGTCGTAGACCGGAATGAGGTTGCCCTGCTTGGCGAGACGCTGAAATTCACGGAAATCGGGGCGGATCACGAAGAACTCCGCCGGCGTTCCTCTTCACGCAAAGCGGTAAGAACCGCTCGGCGCATAGCCTTCTCGGGCGCAGATCGCTTCATCCAGAGTTCCCACTGGGCGATGCCTTGCGCGAGGAACATTTCGACGCCGGAAACAGTCGTGATGCGCTTTCGCGCGGCGAGCTTCAGGAGGTGGGTCCTCTCAGGCCGGTAAATGAGGTCCATGACAATCCGACAGTGTAACTCGCCCGGCGCCAAGGGAGAAATTGCAGAATGGGGGTACATGCCGATAGGAGTGGCGTTCAGGACGGCGTCAAAGGATTGCCTGCGCAGAGTACGGCGAGGGATGACTTCGCCGCCGACGGCGCGGGCCAGCTCGCGAGCTGCATTTTCGCGGCGCGCGCAGATATAGACGCCAGCGCCCGCGCGAGACAGAGCGAAGGCGGCGGCCCTCGCGGCGCCACCAGCGCCGAGAATCAAGACGCGGCTTTTCGGCAGCGGCAGTTTTTTTTCTAATGCGTGCAAGACGCCGATGTAATCCGTATTGCAGCCATAGAGCGAACCATCGCGGCGGACCACCACAGTATTAACGGCGCCGATCTCTGCGGACAGCGCGTCGCAATCCTGCAAATGCCGCAGAATGCTTTGTTTGTGCGGGATTGTGACGCTGAAACCGCGCAAGCCGAAGTCCGGCGCTGACTTCAGAAAATCACGGAGGTTACGGACGAGAAAAGGCAGGTACACGGCGTTAATTTTGCGAGCGATGAAGGCAGTGTTGTGCAGGAGCGGAGAAAGTGAGTGGGCGATAGGGTCGCCAATCACGCCAAAGACCTGCGTTTGGCGGTTTAGCGCGTGAGCGCGATAGAGATGCTTCATTTCTTGCAGCGAGACCTGACCGGGAGCGGTTGCCGCCACTACGGGCGCGTAGGCCAATTGGCTGCCTGCACGCAAGGCGAGCAGGCGCGCTGGGAGCCCGATTTCGCCCATCGGAACCGCAACACAGTTGCGCAACCCTGCCGCGAATCGGAGAAGCCGTGCGCTATCTGCGATGGCGCGCGCCGCTCCTGCCACCTTTAAGGCATTGACCTCGTCTTCCCAGCGAGCTCCGAGAGCCGGGTTCAGCGAGGGCATGCGATCGAAGTCGTGGACGGAAAGCAGGATGCGCTTCGGCAAGGAGTGATGGCGAATCGAATTCAGGGGGAGCTTGCGCAAAGTTTCGATCTCGAGATCGCACCAGAGGCAGCCTGCTTTTGCGGCCTTGGAGAGCCAATGCAGCTCGGCCTGGACACTACCGGCTAATAAGCCACCGCCTTGGCGCCGGCGGCAGGTGGCGAGCAACACGGCGCGTTTGGGACGGTTACGCCGCAGCCAGGCGAGGAAGCGCCGGCGTTCCGAGTCGTTTGCGAGCCAGTCCAAGCGCAATTCGATGGTAGGTGTTTCGCGTAAGGCGCGGCGGAACTGCGCGGCCATTTCCCGCGCTGACGATGCGGCGACCACGGCGCAAATACGCGCCACACCTTTGCCAAATAGACCCATCTTCATTCTCTTGTTTCTGGCCCTTGCTTCTGGCTATGCCGTTTGCTCGCGTGCTGTTGCCGACCCATTTCGCGGCAAATTATTGAAAATAGGGCTTGTAGCATGCCGTATCAAAAGTGTAAAGCCGAGCCGCCCAATTTGTTGACGCCCACCGGGGTGCTTGCTACTTTGGCCATGGGACTTCTTTTGTACGACCCCTCAGGGCGTGATTTCAAGGAGCATTTTCAATGCGCGCTAATCTAGCTGCGTTGTGCCTGGCTGCGTTTGCGGGCGCGGGAGTTTGCTACGGGCAATCGGCTACGGCACCCGCCGTGACCACATTGCAGCCCGGCTACACCACGGTTTATTGCTCGGGTTTCGTGAAGGATACGAGGCTGCCGGGCGATCTCTACTTGATTTCCGGCGAGCAAGCCAGCGACAAGATCATCTTCTCGCAGGGCGAAAACGTATATATCAATCGCGGGAGCGACAATGGAATCCGGATAGGCGACCGTTTTATGGTGATGCGCCAAGCTGAAGATCCGGCTCGCACCGAATGGTTCAAGGGACAGCGGAAGATCACAAACGCGATAGGCACCTTGTATTCGGATATCGGGCAACTGCGGGTGGTGAATGTGCTGCAGAAAACCTCCATCGCACAGGTGGTCTTTTCCTGCGCGGCAATGGAGCGGGGCGATATCGTGCGGCCGTTTGAAGAACGTCCGGCTCCTCCGTATAAAGAGGTGGGCGCATTCGACCATTTTGCCCCCGTCAGTACAAAGCCGGTGGGGATGTTGGTGAATTCGTCCTATTTCCAACAGAGCGAGGGGCAAGGATCGACGGTGTATGTGAACCTGGGCGCAGCACAAGGCGTGAAGGTTGGCGATTACATGCGCGTTTTCCGTTACCAGGGGAAGGATATTGAAACCGTGCCGCAAACGAAGGGGTACATTGATCGGCTTTACGGCTTCGGGAGCACTCCGACGCGGTATGAATGGAAAGACCTTCCGCGCCAAGTGTTGGGTGAAGGAATTGTTTTGAATGCCAGCCGAAACTCGGCGACCGTGTTCATAACCTTTAGCTCCGCGGATATTTACCCGGGGGACAACGTCGAAATCGAGTAGGCGCGACAAATTTTCGCTACTACACGCCCGCCGAGGGGATGCTCAGCGGGCTTTTTGTTTAGTCCCTTGCACGTCTCGCATGGACCGTGGCTAGTGCTTACATTTTCAAAAACGACGGCCCTTCGGGGTTCAGCGTAATCCAGAGCGCCGCACTCCAAAAAGAAATTACTTAGCGTCGTGGAAGATTATTCCGAGCGTGTAGCGGGTGCCGGCGTGGACTCGGCTTACTCCGTGGCGGAGATTGACTCGATAGTAGCCGCGCGAGCCTTTTACAGGGCGATAGCGCGTGGTGAAAATGATGGCTTGGCCTTGGTCCGCGGCTACTACCTCGGCTTTGGACTGTGCGCGAGGTTGCTGCTCCACCAAGAGAAACTCGCCGCCTTCCCAATCGCGGCCTTGCTGGCCGAGTAGAAAGACCATTTGAAGGGGGAAGGCCATTTCACCGTAGAGATCCTGGTGAAGGCAGTTGTAGCCGCCTGCTTCATAATGCAGCACTAAAGGCGTGGGCCTGGTCTGACCAGCCTTGTGACAGATTTTCAGGAACTCGGCGTGCGTGCGAGGAAACGGGGATTCCTTTTCGCCGAATGCGTTGGCCCATTCGTTTGCGACTTTCGCGAGATGGGGATAGGCGGCAGTGCGAAGGTTAGTGACAAGATCCGGCAGCGGCGGGGAAAAATATTTGTAATCGCCTACGCCGAAACGGTGGCGTTCCATGATGATGTGGCTGCGGAAGCGGGATGGGTCATTGTAGAGCGAGACTATGGAAGCGCATTCTTCAGGGGTTAGGATCGGAGCGGTGACAGCGTAGCCGCGGGCAGCAAGCGATTCGCGCGCGGTGTCCCACTCGAGAGCATCGATTCTCTTTTGGATCGCGGAACTCATGATGGCCTTTTACAGCGCAGGGACGCGTAATTCTTGACTGTAGAGCAGCGGCAAGGTGGAATCTATCCGAGTTCTTTTGCCAAACTGCAAACGACAAAGCTATACTCCGCAAAATTGAAGAAAGAATTGCAATACATAGTTTGCGGATGAAGAGAAAGAGAAGGAGGTCGGGATGGGGTTTGTGCGGGCTGCGAAGACGGCGGATGTGCCTCCGGGGACGATTCGAGAATTTCAGGTGGAGGGGAAATCGGTGGCGGTAGCGAACGTGGATGGACAATTCCACGCGATTAATAATATTTGCCTTCATCGGGGAGGACCGTTGGGAGACGGCCCGCTGGAGGGCGCGGTGGTGACTTGTCCGTGGCATGGCTGGCAATATGACGTGCGGACAGGGAAAGTTGGGCAGAACCCGAGCGTGGGTGTGGACTGCTATTCGGTGGAGGTGCGCGGGGAGGAGATTTTCGTCAACGTGGGTGGTTGAGCTGCAAGTTGCTGAATACGAAGATGTTATCATTATTTTGCGGGTTGACCTTACGGTTTTCAGTCTTATGATGTAAATTCTGCCGAAAAGTGGCTAACTCGCACATTTTGTTTCGCTTTTTCGTCACACCCCGTGTATAGTCCGACTCGAAGCCTCGATGGCACTTCCGACCGCGCAACGACACCACTGGATCTTCAGCGCCGACCCGCACCACTACCACTGGGATACGCTTTTCGTAAAGGGCAAGGAAATGTGGGACGGTGCCGCCGGGAAACCGGACGCGATCCGAGCCTTGAAACAGGTGCGCAAGGGCGACCGTGTGCTGTGCTATCACTCTGCGCCGGAGCGATCGCTCTATTCCATTGCGGAAGTTACTCGCGATCCTTATCCGGATCCCCACGATCATAAAGGGAAAAATCTGGTGGCGGACCTGCGGGCGTTCGAACGGCTGCCGCGGCAAGTGAGTCTGGCGGAGCTGCGGGAAAATCGCGCGCTGCGGAAGATGAAATTGCTGAAGAATGTGCGGGTGCTGATTTCTTCGATTACCCACGAGGAGTATCTGGAGATTTTGCGCATGGCGGGTATTGTGGCTACGCCGGGGATTCCGCTGCCGTAAGGCGTTCCGCTGGGAATCACGCCTGGTTTTTACACGAAGTGAACTACAGAGGGCAGAGAACGTGAGTGTCCGGAGATTTCTCGGCACGGCAGGTTTTTAGTCTTAAGGGTTCGCTGGGGGACAGATGGGTGTCTCCGGGCGGTTGGGATTCTTCGCGGCAGGTCTTCTTACCTTCATGACGGTTTTTCCAGAACATTCGCAGCGCGACAATTTGCTCTCCGGCATTTCCAGCGGTAAGACGCGGGTGCTGGACCTCAGTTACGCAATCAACGACAAACTGGTGCCGTGGCCCGGGGACGAGAAGGTCTTTGAGGCGAAGATAAACGCCACGGTGGAGAAGAACGGGTATTTCACCCGGAGTTTTTGGATGCTGGAGCATTACGGGACGCATTTGGATGCGCCGATTCACTTTCCTCCCGGGAAGACCACCGTGGACCAGATTCCAGCGAAACAATTGTTTGGTCCGGCCGTTGTGCTGGATGTTCGCTCCGAAGGAGGTAAGGATGCGGACTATCGGCTGGCGCCGGCGCGCGTCGAAGAATGGGAGGCGAAGCACGGGCGAATTTCGGCAGGATCGATTGTGTTGCTTAGGACGGGGTGGGCTTCGCGCTGGCCGGATGCGCAGAAGTATCGGAATCAAGATGCGCAGGGGAAGATGCATTTTCCAGGGTTCTCGGTAGAGGCGGGAAAATTATTGATTTCGCGCAAAATCAGTGGGATTGGGTGCGACACGCTCAGCGCGGACTACGGGGCGTCGGAGGATTTTGCAGTACACCATTTGG
>Ga0209131_1003658_pt1 | contig 10188 bp, 8 predicted proteins | sample GraSoi_2013_40cm_FD_185826 | JGI IMG/M metagenome (GOLD analysis project Ga0209131, IMG submission 185826) | Grasslands soil microbial communities from the Angelo Coastal Reserve, California, USA - Sample 9_17_2013_40cm (SPAdes) (version 2) | ecosystem: Environmental > Terrestrial > Soil >...
GGCGAGCTTCATTCCGCCCGTGAACATCGCGACCGGCGCACAGCCGACAACGATAGCGCACGGCATCGGCTGACCGCGCCGGTTATGCTTCTTCCAATGCAGATATCCGCCGGCGCCCCCGATCCGCGCGGCCATGCGCACGGCGAGCCTATCCGTCGCCTTCAGCGCCGCACGGTATGTTCCCATGTTCTGAATACCGGTATCGGGATCGCGCGTGACGCACAGCGTCGCGGTCAGGTAGGGCGCAGCGTCGAAACCTGGCGTCGAAATCGGCACGGGCAGGCGCGCCAAGCCCTTGCCGTTGCCGCGCAGTTCTTCGCCCATGAGCACCACCGCCTGGCACGGCGGTGCATCAACGAGGATCGGTGGAAGCGGGCTTGCGATCGCACGCATCCACGCCGCCTCGATCTCCTCGACGGGGCGCCCCATCCCGACCGCGTAGATCTGCGGCGAGGCGGCGAGCGCGCCGACCGCGACTGCGATGTCGTAGCGATGACCCGCCGAATCGATAACGTTGGTGAACAAGAACGCCCGCCGCTGATCCTCCTTCAATCCGCCCTGGAATTGCCAGCGCACCAACGGATGCAATTCGGTATCCTTGTTGATGGGGCGGTCTATGCGCACCAGCAGTCCCTGCGCCTCAAGGGCGGCGAGGTGTGATTGGAAATCGAGCGGCGGTCCTGCGTCCGGCTTTGGGAGGGAGCGACGCGCATCGGTTCCCACGTCGAGCATGGCTACAACCTTGTCGTTTCCCCGGTTACCGTACGATCTCTCATGAGTGCAATGCAATGTGTTCGACCCATCGTCGCTTTCGCGTTCGCCCGTTTCTTTGCCTTGGTGAGTCCTGAACGCGTTCTATTATCAGCGACGCAGCCACCCAACCGCCCTATATAAACCCGTAGTCACTTGGAATGGAGGCTCTTCGATGCGAGGGAATGGACCGCGCCTGCGCTCGCAATTGTGGTTCGACAATCCCGACAATCCGGGTATGACAGCGCTCTATCTCGAGCGCTACCTCAATTTTGGCCTGACTAAGCAAGAACTCACATCCGCCAAGCCGATCATTGGCATCGCCCAGAGCGGTTCGGACCTCTCGCCCTGCAATCGGCACCATCTGGAACTCGCCAAGCGGGTCCGCGAAGGGATTCGCGATGCTGGCGGCATCGCCTTTGAATTTCCAATGCATCCGATGCAGGAGACGGGCAAGCGCCCGACCGCTGCCATTGACCGCAATCTTGCGTATCTAAGTCTCGTCGAGGTGCTGTTCGGCTATCCGCTCGACGGCGTCGTGCTCACTACCGGCTGTGACAAGACCACACCGGCGGCTATCATGGCGGCGGCAACGGTGAATACGCCGGCGATCGTGCTCTCGGGCGGACCGATGCTCAACGGCTGGTGGAAAGGCGAACGCGCCGGATCCGGTACCGTCGTGTGGTGGGCGCGCCAGGAGCACGCTGCCGGCCGCATGGACTACCAGGAATTCCTCGATCTTGTCGCGTCCTCGGCGCCATCGATCGGCCATTGCAACACCATGGGCACCGCCTCCACCATGAATGCGCTCGCAGAAGCGCTCGGACTTTCGCTGCCCGGCTGCGCCGCCATTCCCGCGCCCTACCGAGAACGCGGGCAAATCGCCTACGAGACCGGACGGCGCGCCGTCGAGATCGTGCGCGAGGATCTCAAACCGTCCGATATTCTCACCCGCGAGGCCTTCGAGAACGCCATCGTTGCGTGCTCCGCGATCGGCGGCTCAAGCAACGCACCTATCCACATCAACGCGATCGCCCGCCACGTCGGCGTTAAGCTCTCGATCCACGTCGGCGTTAAGCTCTCGATGGAAGACTGGGAGACGATTGGCCATGAGGTGCCGCTGCTCGTCAACATGCAGCCCGCCGGCAAATATCTTGGCGAGGAATATTACCGGGCCGGAGGTTTACCCGCGGTACTCAACGAATTGATCGCGGCGCATCGGATCCATACCGACGCGCTGACAATCAACGGCAAGACTGTTGGCGAAAACGTCAAGCATGCCAAGATCGCGGACCCCGACGTGATACGCCCGTACCACAAGCCGCTCAAACAGCATGCCGGCTTCAAGGTGCTGTCCGGAAACTTGTTCGACTCCGCAATCATGAAAACAAGCGTGATCTCGGAAGAGTTCAGGCAGCGCTATCTTTCAAACCCTAAAGATCCGAATGCGTTCGAGGGCCGCGCCGTAGTATTCGATGGACCAGAGGACTACCACCGTCGCATCGATGACGCGGCTTTGCAGATCGACGCGAATACCATTCTGGTCATCCGCGGCGTCGGGCCTATCGGCTATCCGGGCTCGGCGGAGGTCGTGAACATGCAGCCGCCGGGCGCGCTGATCAAACGCGGGATCACATCGCTGCCTTGCATTGGGGACGGCCGCCAGTCAGGTACCTCGGCCTCGCCATCGATCATTAACGCTTCGCCTGAGGCCGCGGCTGGCGGCGGGCTTGCTCTGCTCAAGACCGGCGACCGCGTTCGGATCGATCTTAACAAGGGCACCGCGAACATGTTGGTCTCGGAAGCGTGCCGCGCGACAACCACTGAATCGCTGCTATGACCCGGTGCGAGGGGCCAACGCGGTCTGGTTGAAGCACCGCGTGAACCAAATCCGTGAAATGCCGTTAGCTCGTTAGAGCACGGAGGTACAGACCATGGCCTTACGTCTGCAAGGCAAGCTTGCGCTCGTCACCGCCGCAGGACAAGGAATTGGCCGCGCCATCGCCGAAGCTTTTGCAGCGGAGGGCGCCCGTGTGATTGTCACCGACGTGGACAACAAAAAACTCGAGGGGCTCAAAAGCCTGAAGCGCTGTAAGCTGGACGTACGCTCAACCGCGTCGATCGAGGCGCTTGCCAATGAGGTTACAACCGAGCTCGGCGCACTTGAGGTTCTCGTGAACTGCGCCGGCTACGTGCATCATGGCAGTGTGCTCGACTGCTCCGAGCAGGACTGGGACTTCTCGTTCGATCTCAACGTGAAATCGATGCATAGGACGATCAAGGCCTTCCTTCCGGGCATGTTACGGAAGCAGGCAGGCTCGATCGTCAATATTTCGTCCGCCGTTTCCTCGATCCGCGGGGTCCCCGACCGCTATGTCTACGGCGCCACAAAAGCCGCCGTCATCGGGCTCACCAAGGCGGTTGCAGCCGATTTCATCAAGAAAGGCATCCGGGCCAACGCCATTTGTCCCGGCACGATCGAATCTCCGTCGCTGGAGGAGCGGATCAAGGACCGGTCGCTCGCGACCGGTAAATCGCTCGTGGAGGTGGAAAAGGCATTCGTGGAACGCCAACCCATGGGTCGCCTCGGGCGCCCCGCGGAGGTCGCCGCGCTCGCGGCATTTCTCGCCTCCGATGAGGCAAGCTACATCACGGGGCAAGCGCATCTGGTCGACGGCGGGATGGCACTTTAGGCACCACAACCGCTATATTTCATCTTGGTTCGCAGTCGACTAGCCCGTTGAGGCGTTCGGAGACTGCCTTTGACAACGCAGGTATGCAGGGCTGCCATTTTTTGTCCGGAACGGCTATTGAATCAAGCTGTTAGTGTTCGGGAGCTGCCACATCGGATCCGGGTGCGTGACCGTTCCTGCATGCGCACACGCCGGGTCGAACTCGAATTGCACGATTTGCCGCACAAGCCGTCATGCTAAAGCCCATTCCGCCGCTCCCCGCCGCGCTTGACCAATTCGCGATTCTGCTCGACGTAGACGGAACGATTCTCGACCTCGCCCCTACTCCCCGCGAGGTTTTCGTCTCGCATACGCTGCGCGATACGTTGGCCCGGTTGTGGGAACGCACCGACGGTGCTGTGGCTTTTGTGAGCGGCCGCCCCATCAGTGAGCTCGATCTCATCTTCTCGCCCTTGCAACTGCCGGCGATCGGCGGTCACGGCGCCGAACTTCGCACTGTTGCTGGCGGCGCACCGAGCGCTCCGCGGCTGCCGCCGCTCGACCCCGCACTAAAGCGGCGGTTTGCGGCCATCGCGGAAGCGGGTCCCGGCATCATTCTCGAGGATAAAGGCTACTCGCTTGCGCTGCACTACCGGCTGGCGCCGCACAAGGAGAGTGTTGTGCGCGCGGCGGCGGCCAAGATTTATTCCGAGCTCGAGGCTAGCTCGATCGAGCTCTTGCCTGGCAAGCTCGTGCTGGAGATCAAGCAGACCGGCTGCACCAAAGCGACTGCCGTTCGCGAGTTGATGACCTATACGCCGTTCTCGGATCGGCGTCCCATCTTCATTGGCGATGATGTGACGGACCTCGGCGTTTTCGGGATTCTGCCCGATTTCAACGGTATCGGCATTTCCGTCGGTCGAGACGTGCCCGGGATCACTGCACGCTTTGACCGGCCGGCCGACGTCCGCCGTTGGCTCGAGCAAATCTCTCGCACCGACGCATTTGCGACGCCATGACCGATCACGGGCTTGACCTTGCCGTCATCGGCAACGGGCGTACTGCCGCGCTCGTCGATCCCACGGCGCGTCTGGTGTGGTGGTGCTATCCTCGCTTCGACCGCGACCCGATCTTCTGCCGGCTCCTTTCCGGCGACGAAGAAAAAGGATTTTCGGATGTCGTGCTCGATGACATAGCCGATTTCCAGTCGGAGTACCTTCGTAATACGGCGGTCGTATCGACGGTTCTCACCGATAGGCAAGGCGGCGCCGTCCGCATCACCGACTTTGCCCCTCGTTTTCGCCAATTCGGCCGCGTGTTTCGGCCGCCGCAGCTCATCGCCTCACCAGCGATGCACCGCTATCCTACATCGAGAGCGAAGCTCCCTTCGTCGTGACGCGTCCGCTGCATCTCGTGTTCGGTGTCGATGAGCGCTTCCAGGACGATCTCGAAACGACCTGCCGCGAATTCTGCGACCGGACGATCGATTATTGGATGGATTGGTCCCGGGGTCTTTCCATTTCATACGATTGGCAGGATGAGATTATCCGCGCTGCGATCACACTGAAACTCAGCAACTTTGAGGAAACTGGCGGGATCATCGCGGCCCATACCACCTCCATCCCAGAAGCTCCGGGGTCCGGACGCACATGGGATTACCGATATTGCTGGCTTCGCGACGCCTATTTCGTCGTGAAGGCGCTCAACCGCATCGGTGCCACGCAAACGATGGAAGACTTCATTTCGTTTACCTTGGGCATCGCGTCAAATCCCAACGAGCCGTTGCGACCGGTCTACAGCGTCGTCCCGATCGAGCCGATGGATGAAAAGACTGCACCCGCGCTCAAGGGTTATCGCGGCGACGGCCCCGTGCGGATCGGCAATGCCGCGGCAGGGCAGGTGCAAAACGATACCTACGGCAGTGTCATTCTCGCGGCGATGCCGATGTTCTACGACCGTCGTTTGCCGCGGCTCGGCGACGAGGGACTGTTTCGCCTTCTGGAGACGCTCGGGGGCAAGGCGGGAGAACTCGCGTTGGAAGCCGACAACGGGATCTGGGAATATCGCGGACGGCAACGCATCCACACCCACTCGACGGCGATGTGTTGGGCCGGCTGTCATCGACTCGCCGCGATCGCTCGCCGCTTGGGCCTGCCGGATCGAGCTGCGCATTGGAACGCTGTCGCCGAGCCGGTGCATCACGCGCTTCTACAGGGAGCCTGGAACGAGAAGCGGCAGGCTTTCACAGCCGCATTCGGCTCGGACGACCTCGATGCGAGCGTTCTATTGCTGCCGGATCTGGGCGTGATCGAAGCTGACGACCCGCGCTTCGTCAGCACCGTGAAGGCGATGGAGCGTGAACTTTTGCGCGAGAAGCACGTTATGCGCTATGCTTCGGCGGACGACTTCGGCTTGCCGGCAACGGCCTTCCTGATTTGCCGGTTCTGGCTCGTGGATGCCTGGTGGTCGCTTGGTCGTCGCGAGGAGGCGCATGACCTGTTCGTTGATGCGTTGGCATATCGCAATCGCTATGGCTTGCTGTCGGAGGATATCGATCCGCAAACCGGCACTTTGTGGGGGAATTTTCCGCAGACCTATTCGATGGCCGGCCTGATCTTGACCGCGATGCGGCTGTCGCGCAGCTGGGAGGATCGATATTGGCGCGGCTGATAGTAGTTTCCAACCGCGTGGCAATCCCGAGCCGCGACAACAACCAGGCCGGCGGCCTTGCGGTTGCCGTGCGCTCGTTGCTCAAAGGCCACGGCGGGCTCTGGTTCGGCTGGAGCGGGACCGTTTCACCCGAGGAAGACGTCGCGACCAGGACCATCCAACGCGGCGACATGTCCTATGTCGTCACCGACCTCGGCGAAGCTGACTACCAGGAGTACTACAACGGCTTCGCCAATCGGGTGCTGTGGCCGATTCTGCACTATCGCCTCGACCTCGCGGAATTTTCCCGACGCGATCTCAGCGGCTATCGCCGCGTCAACGCCCATTTTGCGAATGAGCTGCACAGTCTGCTGCAGCCCGATGACGTCGTCTGGGTGCACGATTATCATCTCATTCCGCTTGCAAAGATGCTGCGCGACCGCGGTCACGAGAACCGTATCGGCTTTTTTTTGCACGTGCCGTTCCCACCACCGGAAATTCTCACCGCACTGCCCAACCACGAATGGCTGATTCCACAATTGAGCGCGTACGATCTCGTCGGCTTTCAAACCGAGAACGACGCCACAAATTTTGGGCGGTATTTCGAAAACGAGTGCCGATTTCAGAAGCGCGCCGAATTTGCCTATCAGACGGCTGAACGAATCGTGCGTGTCGGCGTCTTTCCCATCGGCATCGAGACCGGCGAATTCAGTCGGCTGGCGAGACGCTCGGCGCGCTCGCCACTGGTACAGGGAGTGCTGGACAGCCTGGCGGGCCGCACCATGATGATCGGGGTCGATCGGCTCGATTATTCCAAGGGACTGGCGCAGCGCATGGATGCGTTCGAGCGGTTTCTTGCGGTGTATCCGGACTGGCGCGGAAAGGTGACCTATCTCCAGATCACACCGAAGAGTCGCTCGGAGATCCAGGAATATGCCGAGATGGAGCGCACGATCAGCGAGGCCGCCGGGCGGATCAACGGCGCCTACGGCGAAATCGCCTGGACGCCGATCCGCTACGTCAATCGCGCCTACAGCCGCAGCGTGCTCGCAGGCTTGTTCCGTTTCGCACGCGCTGGGCTCGTCACGCCACTGCGCGACGGAATGAATCTGGTGGCCAAGGAATACATCGCCGCCCAGGATCCCGACGATCCCGGCGTCCTCATCTTGTCGCGCTTTGCCGGCGCGGCCGCCGAATGTCAGGCTGCGCTGCTGGTCAACCCCTACGACCCGGAAACCGTCGCCACCTCGATCGCGCATGCGCTCTCGATGCCGCTCGAGGAGCGCCGCGCACGCCATCAAGTGCTCTTTCAGGTGATTTCGGACAACGACCTCAATTCGTGGGGCGCACATTTCCTAGCCAGCTTGAGCAAGAGCGGGTCCTCACCGCCATTGCACCAGCAGCTCGGACTCGGCTCAGCCGTGACCGCGGGGCTCGCTTAGGGCCGCTTCGGCGATAAACTCCGGCGCGCGGCTCGCCCGCCGAGATGCCGCCATATCTAGGCTGAGACTCTCTCCCGCACAGGCTGAGCGCGGCCATTGCGCCCGACCAGGGGGGCGGCTTCGCAATCGCCGATCAGCGCGTAATCCTCGATACGAGAGGGCATGATGCGCTAAGGCCGGAAATCGACGACCACCTTGATGTCGCCTTTGCGGTGCTCGAGCGCCTCGCTCCAGCGCTCAAGGGAGACCGTGCGCGTGATCAGCCGCCCGAGCCAGCGCTGGTCGGCGCGCGCGAGCGCATCTGCGGCCATTTGGTAGTGCCGACGGTTCGCGTTGACCGTGCCAAACACGACGTTGTTGTCGAGCACCATCCTTCGATTAAAGCGGCCGATATCGAGGTCCAACATCTTTCCGGGCTCGGTGACCCCAGTCAGGCACAAGACTCCCGCGGCTGCCGTCGCCTCAAGGCAAGCACGGATGACGGCCGCAGCGCCGGTGCATTCTATCAGGACGTCGGCCGCAACCCGCTTGAGCGCGCTCGGATCGCTGTGATACGTCCCGCCCAAATCGCGCACGATCGCCTCTTTCGGCCCGCCCCTGTTGTGATCGAGCACATGCACATCGAGGCCGCGCTGCATTCCCATAAGGGCCGCCAGCAGGCCGATGGGACCCGCGCCAGTGACAAGCAATACCTTCGGGCGCCACCCCCGCGCGCGTTGGCCGATGCGCTCGGTGTGGTCCCACGCCTTGGCCAGAATGCTCGCGGGCTCGAGCAGGACGCCGAGAATCCCCAATGCGGGGTCGATCTTGACCGCGAACTCCGGCTCGATGCGGAAACGTTCCGCCCCGTAGCCGTGCCGCTCCTTGATGCCGCGCTCAGTGTAACGCCCGTTGCGACACATGTCCCATTCGCCGGCAGCGCAAGCAATGCACGGCTCGGGATCGGGCCGACGTACGATGCCGACAACGAGGTCCCCCGGCGCGAGGCCACACCCCTTGGGCGCCGCCTCGACCGCGCCCAGCGATTCATGGCCGAGAATAAGGCGCTGCTGGCCGGGTGGAGCAAAACCATAGCTGCCGTTGAGAATTTCACGATCGGTCGCGCACACCCCGAGCGCCAAACTGCGCACCAAAACAGGGCCATCCGACTCCGCCGGTTCGGGGACATCCTCGAGCCTCGCCGACTGGGCGGTGCCGGGCAAAACGGTGATTGCGCGCATCGCTGTCCTGGACTGCCTCGATTGGGACCGCCGCGGCGGCCGCGGTGAGCCTCTGTGCGCTCCTGGAACGCACCGGCTTCCTGGAAATATCGTGACGCCCACGTCGCCATTACCATTTTTTTCGCCGACCGGGAGCCGGTCGGACCTTATCGCGTGACCGTCGGCGGCCGGCGCACGTTGCACCTGCGCTTCAATGATCTTGATGACCCGCGGCCGATTCCGCGCAGTAGCGACTATGCTTCGGTGTTCGAATCCGACGTTCCGATCATCGTGCAACACACGCGCCTCGATTCCCGTCGAGCCGAGGTCGCCCTTTTGTCGACCGTCGCTTATGCCGAAGATTGATTCGGGCGTGCCCAATCTCGACTTAGATTTTTCATCGCCGTCGCGACGCGCGGCACGGAACTTTTCGCACCGCAATACGTTGCGGCAAGAACCGGTCCTGGTGGAGAGGAAAATATGAAAATCGCGCAGATCGCGCCGCTCATGGAGAGCGTGCCGCCGCGGCTTTATGGGGGAAGCGAGCGAATCGCCTCCTATCTCACTGACGAGTTGGTCCGAATGGGCCACGACGTAACGCTTTTTGCTAGCGGGGATTCCGTCTCCAGCGCGCATTTGGTGCCCTGCGTCCCCATGGCGCTGCGTCTCGACGACAACGTGCGCGACCCCATCCCCTATTACATGCTGATGCTCGACCGGGTGCGGGAATACGCCGATGAATTCGACATTCTACACTTCCACATCGACCAGTTTCACTTTCCGCTGTTTCGAACGATCGCTCACCGGACCGTGACCACCCTTCACGGCCGGCAAGATCTTCATGATCTCAAGCCGCTTTATGTCGGCTTTAGCGAGATGCCGCTCGTGTCGATCTCGAACGCCCAGCGCAAACCCATCCCCAACGCGAACTTTGTCGCGACCGTCTACCACGGGATTCCCAGCCAGTTGCTCAGGCCCACCTACCGGCCGCGCGACAACTACGTCGCCTTCCTTGGACGGATCTCGCCAGAGAAGCGACCGGATCGTGCCATTCGGATCGCGCGTGCGCTGGAGATACCGCTCAAGATCGCGGCGAAGGTGGACAAGGTCGACGAGATCTATTTCCGCGAGAAGATCGTACCGCTCCTCAACCAACCGGGCGTGGAATTCGTCGGCGAGATCGATGAACGAGCCAAGAGCGACTTCCTGGGCAACGCGCGGGCGCTGTTGTTCCCCGTCGACTGGCCCGAGCCATTCGGATTGTCGATGATTGAGGCCATGGCCTGCGGCACGCCGGTCCTCGCCTTCCGCTGCGGCTCTGTGCCAGAGATTGTCGATCCTGGTGTCACCGGGTTGATCGTCGACAGCATGGACGAGGCGATCAGGAGCTTACCCGAGGTGCTCACGCTAGACCGGCGGACGGTCCGGCAGCGGTTCGAGCAGCGTTTTTCCGTTGCGCGGATGGCCAAGGACTAT
>Ga0209131_1003659_pt1 | contig 10188 bp, 7 predicted proteins | sample GraSoi_2013_40cm_FD_185826 | JGI IMG/M metagenome (GOLD analysis project Ga0209131, IMG submission 185826) | Grasslands soil microbial communities from the Angelo Coastal Reserve, California, USA - Sample 9_17_2013_40cm (SPAdes) (version 2) | ecosystem: Environmental > Terrestrial > Soil >...
TTCGGAGTCACAACGGCCTTTCGGTATCCCTTGATGAGCTCGGGGTCATTTTGTATTAAGAGGAGTGCATCGGCGTCCAGAACAAGGTATAATCCCGCATCACGAGCGAGTTGAATTGCAATTCGAGCGAAGGCTTGCATGTGCTGCTCACGACCTAGTCCAGGCCCGACCACCAATACATGGAGTCGTGGGAAGAGAGCATGGAGTGATTCCTGCAATTGCGGAATCGAGCTAAAGTAATGTTCTTCAGTTTATATGCAACGGCGTACGGGCGAAGGTCACACGAGACAAAACTTACGTTTCTGGGGCAAGGATAGGGTAGACCATTAAGTCTGGTGTGTAGCTCTTGATAGCCTGTGCTGCCCCCGGGGCACAAATGACATGGGCGAGGTCGGTGCCCTGCGCTCATGTCACTACTCCATCGCAACGACTCTACTAACTTGCTTGATTAGTACCTACAGTCCGTAATGCGGCAATTCCAGCGAAGTAGGGTGCTCCAGTATAGCTGCATTGAGATGAAGAAAGTTGGACATACTCCCTACTGCCACCGAATATGCCTACTCGACCTATATCGATGGAAGGTATAGTCAACCGATGAGTAGTGGGCAGTCATCCCGGACCCACCAGCTTGTCCCTTGTGCAGCGCAGCCGTCAAGGGCGGGATAATCAGCTTGACTTGCTCCAGAATTGTCTTTGACATTTCCTCCGCCCTCGTGTCCCCTTCTTTCGATTTTCTAGTTTCGTTGAGGCCTGGTGGCGGAAAGATCGGATGCCAAGTTTCAATCAATGTTGTCGTTTCTTAGATGAACGTCATTCTCGATCACAGCGATGACGACACGCTCGACGTGTTCGCAGATTCTCTGGGGGTGTTGTTTGGTCATACACCTGTGGCGGTAACCCGCAAGATGACCTGGACGCATGAGCCGAGCGGGATTACGCTCGCTGTTCCGCAGGTCGCGGAGGCGAAGAACTGGAGTCTCCATGCGGATGCGATATGGGAATCTTCGATCTTCGTAGCAGAGAATTTGGACATGTTCTTCGGCCATGACGGGCTCGATGGAAGGCACGTCCTGGAGTTAGGCGCAGGCGCGGGAATGACTGGGATTTCGATAGCCCGGAGATGGAATAACGTACGGGTAGTTCTCACAGATTACACGGATGTGGGCATACTTCGAACGCTCCAACAAAACGTAGCAAGGTATTTTTCAGAAAACGATGGGGATGGGGGGCTGGCTGGTCCACGCGTACAAGTCAGAGGACACGCCTGGGGCAGTGAAGAGGGGATAGATGAAAACCATTATCACGTCGTTGTGGCAATCGATACGCTCTGGACATCGGAAACACACAAGGCATTGTGCCAGTCTATCGCACGAGCCCTGAAGAGAGAGGAAGATTGTAGGGTGTACCTAGTAGCCGGTATCCATACTGGCAGATGGGTCCTTGAGTCATTCCTCAAAACAGTCGTGCAATACGGGCTGTGCATCGATTATCTCGTTGAGCTTCGCGTCCGAGATGGCTACGAACGAGAATGGTATGCAGGAAGAGAGGAAACTCCAGAAGAGAGAGGTGAATGGCTGTTGTACATCCGCTTGCGGTGGTCGATAGATAGCTTTCTTGACTGCGCAGCGCAGCCGCGAAGTTTGCTCATCCCCCACATTAGGGAGGAAGACTGATATATATGTATCTCTAGGGTGTTTCTATGTTGTGGAGGCAGGTCCTGGCCCAGTGCGGAATCGTTAGGGAGATACATAATGTATTTAGCGGCAGATGGATATGCTAAGGCTACAAATGAGTGGGGAGGCTAATCGGTTTATAATTTCGTTTAGTCCGTGCAACTAAAGGTGCGTGATATCACGCCCAAACACGTAATTTATGGCCCTGAGGTAAGGACGTTAATCAAGAGTAAGGCAAGGAGCCGACCCACGCTTACCATAATAATGGGATCCGGAGTTTGTTCCTCCATGAAATCGTCATGGTGAGGTACGCGGTTCGCCAAAGGATCCAAGCGAACCACCTGAACCAGCAACAAGATAGTCACCAATGAGCTTTGAGAAGAGATTTTGAGCATACCCTTTAAGTTCCCATTGTCCTTGGCCTTGTCCAATGGCCTTCCATCCCCCCAAATATGCGAGGACGCCGTAGTTTCGGAATTTGAACGGTGCTCCAACCGCCGCCTCTGGGTCTTCAGGTACTATGATTGCCTTCTCTTCTTTCACCACTTCGTCCAGTGTCACCCGTTCGTTCGTATAATGGTCGGCAGACCCAGGCTTGTCCAAACCCTTCCGCGCGAGCGATTCAAACCACTTGCGCATCCATACACCCTTTTGTGAAGCGACCTGAGCAGTCAGAGGGAGCTCCATACCCTCGATCACTGCACAGTCTCCAAGAGCGTATACGTCCTTAACCAATTTGGGCAGTTTGCCTTCTTCCGTGGGTGCATCTTGGATAACACGAAGCCACCCATCTGTAACCAACCGCCCACCTTTGGGGTCCTTCTTGACGCCTCGCAAAGATTTGATGAGCGGGGTCATCTCCACGCCAGTACTCCAGACCAACATTCCGAACGGCACCTCGCCCTCTTCCTTGACGTGTAAAACTCCATCATCCACGTGGGTAACGGTGCGCCGCGTTCGTACCTCAATGTGCTGCCGTGCGAAATGTTCTGTGGCATATTGAGCGAGTGCTGAATCGAACATCGAAAGGATGCGCGGGGCGACGTCGTAGAGCGTGATACGGACACTTGTTAGCAGCGCCGGATACTTCTTAGATAGATCGTCGTGGATCAGGTCGTGTAGTTCTGCAGAGAATTCCACGCCAGTCGGACCTCCGCCCACGACGCAGAAGTGTAGGAGCTGTTCCCGTCGTGCCTCGGAGGTGGAAGGAAGAGAGGCTTCTTCAAAACATTGGAGGATGCGCCTTCGGATCTTGATGGCGTCCCGAGTCTCCTTCAGGAAGTAGGCATGTTCTTGCACCCCTGGAATGCCGAAGGTTTGTGTATGTGAGCCGACTGCGATTACGAGCTGGCGTGGGCGCATCAGGGAAATGAGGATAACACAGAGGTAAAGTGATACTACACCTTGTCATACTTGATCTTGAACGCCCGCGACTCCTCCCATCCGTGGAGAGGGCTAATACATTTCAGTTCCTTCTTGTCAAAGTCTACGACGAAGAGTGTGAAACGTTTTAATACAAAGCTCTAGATTGAATGGCTTACCTATTGAGCTAACGCTGGCCTCGTAGTATTCGACCCCCTTTGGACTTCGAACGCTTTCCAGGGCAGTTCGAGGTTCGAGCGTTCCGACACTCGTAGAGGCGAGGAGAGGCGTAAAAACAAAGTAAGGTCTTGGAGAGATGACGACAGGCTGAAATTGTCGAATAGGAAGGTTTCGAAGGAGCGAGAATCCGCCCCATCCTGAACCAAGCACAACGAGACGCGTCCGACCTACAAAATGTGATGTTGGCAATTCCATTTAGACACTGGACGCATGGTATTGCATAATAATTGTGTGACTTGCATTCCGTAGGTCTTTCGACCTCGGAGATTACACTCATCGCCCATTGCATTCCTGAAGACACAGCCTATTGTGCCTATAGAAATGCGATAGTGGTGTATATAGGGCTATTGGAGCGTAACGCTCCGCGCTACTTGCGCCCACAACTTTCAGAAATCCAAAAATGGCATTCGACCCACCAGCTTGCTGATCATCAAGTTGCTGTACGGATATCCACCGCTTGGCTACCTGCGAGGCCAACGGTCCTATCCTACGAGCGAAATGTCGAGTTACTGGGATCAGCGACATGGGCGAGGTCAAGTTGTACTCAGAGTTTGAAACCGGTGCTTGCGTCCAGTGCTTCTGGAACCAGTGCTTCTGGAATTGAGGTTGGCGTTCCTTGCCTTTCGGAGCGCTCGCATAAAATGAATAAGATGCCTCAGTCATGTCCACCGGTTAAAGTTTTCGGGACGTAAACGTGCCGGGCAGACCGGAACGGCACAGTGGATTTCACCACGGGTCTGTGGACTTTCCAAAAGGTAGGGATTGGTCTCTTATCAAAAGATTCGAAATAGCCACTGTGAAACGAGTCTGGCTTGAAGAAAGGCGCCGTAGCAGTCTCAAGCAGAATACTTGTCAGACTGGAGTCATGGGAGGTTAATGTGTGCTTTTCGGTGCAAGCAAAATTCTTTCTAATCACGAATCACGCGGTGGCGTCAAGCGTTCTGCCCCTCCCCTAAAAAATGGACATGTTGGGGATTGAACCCAAGACCTCATGCAAACACAAGATTGCGAAGCAAGCGCGCTACCACTGTGCCACATGCCCAGCAATGTTTCTGAAGGAAAAGCAATGAAAATAAATCATTTGAATTCTGCATTCTTTCCAACGCGATCGTTACGTACCAAGTCCCCATTCTACTTAGTATTCTACTTAGTATTCTTCTTCTGCAAAGTTGTATATGCTCCGCATTATATCATATTTTTGTGGACATATTCGATACCTTCAGTAAATCCCGTCACCCTTACTAGCTGATCAAAAAAAGGAAGTTGCGAAAATGGAGACTTCATACCGCCATCCCATCACCGAACTTAGCTTACGTGGTATTAGTAACGAAAATTAAAGGCCCTCTTTCTATTACATTCGGCGATGAGGTTACTTGTATGGTTAACGATAAGCGAGCCACATATCGAACCGGCAAGGGAAATTGCAATAATATGGAAGCTTGGTCTGCATATGACCGAAGCTCGGTTGTCAGACGGACGAGAGTCCAGACACGTTCGAGGGTGAGAGGCCGAACCCACAGGAAAAGGTCAATCCGCACCAATTAGGATGGAACACTAACACTATGGCCACCCGGCGAACATAGCCATAGCAAGGGGACATGCAGACTTGATAAGACGAACGGGGCTTACCGAAAGCCCAAATTCCGATAATTAGCAACCTCCGGCCTAGTCTTTTTTAACCGCAGGTGCAATGAATGCAGAAACACAGGCATCACAGGAAACCGCAACGGAGGCGGACAAACACAGGAACCGAAACGGCGACCTTTATTCACCACATGGTGGCAACAGACAAGCAGCGAGCCGTACAATACATGATAAATAAAAACACTTTTAACAATCTTGGTCTGCCTTTCAAGTCTCGAGGTGTTCAATACGCCCTTCGCAATGTTCTGTGTTGGTGTCTCCTATCAGTTCCCATCCATGCGGTTGAATATAAACAGCAACACCTTCCTGTCTTTCACAACCTCATATCCCTCCACACTCGGACCGTGGCAGATTTTCGATCTGCATAGCATTACATTCTCAAGAACTCGTTCCTTTGTCCCGTAGGCTCTGGTGTATCTCTTTGTCATACAGACCACCCCTCGAGCTTTGTCCTCACATTCACGTATTTTTGCGATTCCTCACATAATCCTCATGCATCGAGCACAGCGCCTCTCCTACCGACCGTATGAGGTCGTGGTTTTGTCCTTCGTAACAGTATTCGCGATTCCATTTCCAATCTTATTCGAGCGGAGCTTCATAATTCCAGTAGTGAGTTGTTCAATGAGGAGGATCCGTCCACGTTCGAGTGCTGCGCTCTTACGACGTGGACGTACTACTGGCTGTTTTATTACCAAGGTAACATTCGAAGTACAGAGGCTCGTTTGTATATAGGCTGAACTATGATTTAGTGCCTCAACTGCAGTTCAATAATAGACGAATCTTCACCCCCTCTCAACCCCGTGCCCTTGAATCGGGCGCCACTGTAGTGAAATCACTGGCGGTTTCAGAGAAACTCTGTATCGAATCATCAGCCCTATCAGAAAATTCGTACATACCAACCGGATTGCGCTTCATCCCGCGAGGCTGCAAGCATCGTTCAGGTAATGTGGAGAACCTGCTTCATATGACGGTTGGAGCCTTTTTATTATTATTTAATGCTGAGGACCGCCTCGTCTTAGTGCTCTCTGAGTGAAAATCGAAAGGTGGTAAACAAAGAAGTGAGTCTGCCCCTCTCTTCTGCTGCCATTTCATCGATTCCGGCATTGTCCGTGAGCTCTAAGCTCTCTTCAAGGAGATCTGACCCCCTCCACTTGAACTATCTGTGAGTCATGCAACAGCAACAACCGTCGTCGGCGTCTATGACACACTCGCCGCTCGCCACTCGCGATGAAGTGTAGTTGTGCGAGTCACAAAAATAATTATTACTCTATAATCTCATTCTGTACTAACGCAGGACCTTACTGACGCGTATTTACCAGGTTAAACCGGAAATCGCTCTCAGCCGATAGAAATCATGCCCCGTGGTACGCGATCGACTCAACCTGCGTATAATGATGCGCAATCTGTATCTTCTTCTCCTGCTACAGTGACGAGCCCACCTCACAAAGGCAAGTTCGTGTCCCGCTTGTAGCGCGCTCGGTCATGATCAAAGCTCACGGCCTCTCCTACACCTCCATGCTGCCCTTCATTCCCGTCTTCCTTCGAATGGGTACCCGACCCTACATATTTTGGTTTTTTCCCGGTCGATCAACCGAATCACTGACGCCAACTTCACACGCCGCCCTCAACAAACGTCTTGATCATAAACCTTCGCCAACATCTCGAATCGTATATGGTAATTACTACAAATCGCCTACAGTCCATAAAAGTCTCCCTGCCATGCCGAAGACGAAGAAGGATTGGATCAACGTATACCTCATTCTCTACAATACAGTGACCACCTTATTATGGTCATATCTCCTCATACTTGTATTCTTGCACCTTTTCCTTGCACCTTTGGCGAAGTCTGTGCCGCTCAATCCGATTCCACAAGCAACCACATATCCCACCGCATCTTCCTTCCTTCGCTCCCGTCTCCAAAAAGTCTTTCCCCTCTCAGCACCCCCTCCGACATCACCAGCTGCCAAGGCCGCTGTAGGTGTCAAGCTGAGATTGGGGGGCATTGCGTTTGCTTTAATTGAAAAGGCACGAACCACGTACTCGAGCCATGGTATAGGGGTATATGTCGCGCTCATCCAGTCGACTGCCATCCTTGAGGTTGTCCATGCGTGGTTTGGGTGGACAAAGAGCGCATTGGTCACGACCGTGATGCAAGTTGCTAGCCGCTTGATCGTTATCTGGTGGATCGGTGAGGGTTATGAAACGGTAATCACGTTATATTTCTACCCTTCACCGTTCCTTGACTGATACTTTCCGCAATTTCAGGCTCGAAGCTCGCCTTTTTACACATCCATGTTGATTGCTTGGTCCTTCGCTGAGGTCATACGCGATGTCTACTATACGTCCTCCCTTCTAGGCCTTACCACGCCTTCCCACTACTTCTCCCGCTCGACCCTCGAAACCTGCCGCCACCAATTCATTCATGCCCTTACCTGGTTACGGTACACCGCCTTCTACATCTTATACCCAGTCGGTGCTGTGTCAGAATATGCACTAATTCTCGCCTCCTTCCCGACATTCCCTGCAAGCACGCCGACGGTAGGCGGATGGACAACGGGGAAGAAGAGCGCAGGCTTCGTAGACGGATTGATTGGACGAACTTCCAGGTGGATTGCAGGGTGGGGATGGGACACCTGGGCAAAGGCCCCTTTGATCATTATTTGGCCCGCAAGTACGCACCGTTTCCTCGTTATGATGAGGGTATATAAGAGGAATGCTGACGGCCCTTGTCCACAGGCTTGTACATCCTCATGTCGCACATGCGTACTCAGAGGCGTAAAGTCCTCGGGAAGGGATCGCGTCTGAGTGGAAAAGCAAAACACGCCTAAGTGTACAGCGCACACACCAAGTGGCGCAATATTCAGGTACCATATTAATTCTGGCTTAAGGTCATGCCGCGTTTGAATATCAATTCTGGGGACTTTGATTCACTCCATTTTACAAGGGCTACCCTTAACGATGATTAGGAGACCATACGCTTGCGCTTACGCTCGCATTCTGTCGAGTTGTCCCGCTGCACCACGATTTAGAGCAGGTCAAACTGTCATCTTCGCACCCTCCACGTCCATCCCAAGAGGACGCAGACGGTCGCACCATGTCCTATATCCCTCTTCCGATCCTTCGTCTTGCGCGCATTCGGGATCCTCTAAAGACTTTTCCTTCTAAATCAAACCACTGTAGTATCATATAAGACCTGTAAACCCTCTCCTTTGTGGTGGTGAACTCGCTTTGTGTAAATCCTCCGATAAGTCATGCATAATGGGTAAGATGACCTTAAACGACGCGAAATCCAAAGTGGAGGAAGCCACTGGACTATGCCCGTACGCGGAGTTGGGGCCCTCGGCGTCCCGCCTCCCGCCTCCCTCATCTCAAGGATCACATGAGGGGCATGCTACGTAACGGACAAGATAAAATTCGGATCCTTTTGGAACAAAATCCCCGATTGCGCCGAGAGCGCATTCTGCTCGTTCTGTGAAAAGAAGAAAAATATAGAAATTCTGGAGATTCCGGAAAGCGAACAACACGTGTGGCTAGACTGTGACAACAACAGGCAGGCACTAGGGTGGGAAACGGCTAGGAACATATGGCACCCAACAAGAACCAGGACCAGGCCTGACATTTCGAGGGGCCTGATCAGGGGTGCACACCGCTGTCCTTCGAAATCGACTACGCATCCTGGTTTCTATGACAATATAGGCAATATAGCAATCAAGAAACGAAAACCCAATAAATAATCAGCACGCAAACGGGACAAGAGAGGTGTTGAAAGACCTCCTTTCAGATCTAGTATCTAGTAAGGAAAAGCTGGAACGCGGCGCGTTTCATGCAAGGACGGTAGGGAGGTTAACTCGCGAACTCTGAACCCTATTGGCGGACAAGTGGTTGGTTGAGTTTGACCGTTGAAACAGGTCCTACCGTAGACTTCTCTGTTGGTGGCCTTTCATGCGCCGAAAGCCTCAAAGTTGTGTATCAGTATTTGGAAAGGCTGTGAGGCATGGAGGCCCAAGAGAGTATTATTCCAATAATGCCAGGGTACCTATATAACACGAGAAGCTTGGTAGGAACCCAAGAACGTAACAGAGTCCTACTCGCAATGCAGAGGATTTAAACGTGACATGCAGCAAGAAAAGCTTAACACAGTTCGTGTGACGCGGACAACGCACTCCCAAGTGCAATCGCCTTGTCTAGTAGACGCCCGGAATAAACTTGTACGGGACGATCTCGCAATACTTCGTCCAGTCCTCCCCATACTTTTTCGCGCACCGTTCAAAGTCTCGCGAGCAACGATGCACGAGTACGACGAGGAAGAAGACACTGTAGAAGTAGGGAATCGGTGAGGCCGTTCCTACGACGAGACCCCAAGACAATGATTGGAACCAGTCGGCAGTATAGTTCTATATGAGTATCATCAACAGCCATCCTTCCAATAATAATCTAAGCGTAGCTTACGATTTTGCGTGCATATGCCCACCAGCCACTCGTGAGGAGGCGGTTGCTGCTCAAGGTGTGAGTGCGAGCAACCATAGAAATGCAGCACAATGACGTACCCATGCGCAGTCTGGACGAACGTCGGGTCCTCAATAATGCTCCATGGAAGTTGAGGGAAGGTATTGCGGAACTTGGTGATTCCCTGCATTTGCATCCTGAAGCGCGATTTCTGGGACATCGAGGTATCGAAACTTCACGGGTATCAGTATTCGCAGTTTCGGATGAAGGTAGAGAACTTACACATAGTAAGCAGTCAGAAGGAGAGTATAGAGGGCGATGTAGGCCGGGGTGCTGAAACGATATGCCGAAGGATCATGCGAGGCCATGTAAATGATGGAGTAGCAATAGGTCTAGTGGTGGCCGTGAGTACAATTGAGATATCTTGAATCGTCATTACGCACAAATGGGACACCTGCAACGACCTTGAGCAAATGAGAACCATGTTGAACGAATTATACGCACCAGCAAAGTTCCAGAAGATGACCATGAAGCCCCACTTCTCGTGGAACATGTCCCACGTCTGCGGAATGCACTCTTCACCCTTGGCGCTGCGAAGAATAGTTGGCACATGAGCGAATAATGTCCAGGGAACCACCTACCAAGCGTTGATATAAAGGCCAGTAGCAAGAATCATGAAAGCCATATTCTAGGCAATGCACTCAGGACACGGAGCCGAACCTCACGGAAGAACTGCGACCTACAGGGGTAACATACCCATACCTCTCGTATTGCTGGCATCCACCGCTAATGGCGATCAAGAAAAGAAGAACCCAAGGGATAC
>Ga0209131_1003660_pt1 | contig 10181 bp, 9 predicted proteins | sample GraSoi_2013_40cm_FD_185826 | JGI IMG/M metagenome (GOLD analysis project Ga0209131, IMG submission 185826) | Grasslands soil microbial communities from the Angelo Coastal Reserve, California, USA - Sample 9_17_2013_40cm (SPAdes) (version 2) | ecosystem: Environmental > Terrestrial > Soil >...
ACCATTCTTGGAACGACTTCCCAATCTGAGACAAGCGGAGTCTCCCTTGGCCATTTTGCCGACCGCATCCTGCGCGAAGCCTCTGGCACTGTGATCGTTGTGAAAAGCGGACGCCCCCTGCCTCAGGCGGAATATGATGAAAGCGCGGGCGGGCAGGCGATCTCCATTCTCGTGGATAAATGGTTTGCTGAGAACACATTCCACGCGGACGAATTCAAGCAACTGGATGAACTTCTTGCGCTTAAGCGCGAACAGAACATAACCATCAGCGTTGCCATGCCAACGTTGAACGAGGAGGAAAATGTTGGGAATGTGATAACGACCATCAAGGATGCTCTGATGATACGCGTCCCTTTAGTGGATGAGATGGTTTTGATCGACTCGAATTCGACCGACCGAACGCGTGAGATCGCGGAAGGACTGGGTATTCCAGTTCACATTCATCAGGAGACTCTCTCAAAATATGGCGCGCGGCACGGCAAGGGTGAAGCGCTTTGGAAAAGTCTTTATTGCACCCATGGCGATATCGTCATTTGGATCGACACGGACATCGTCAATATCCATCCGCGCTTTGTATATGGGCTGATTGCCCCGCTTCTACTCAGGCCGGAAATACAGTTCGTAAAAGGCTTTTATCGCCGTCCGATAAAGGTTGGGAATAAAATGCAGGCTGGCGGAGGCGGCCGGGTCACCGAGTTGACTGCCCGCCCTTTGATCAATTTGTTCTACCCGGAGCTTTCCGGGATCGTGCAACCCCTTTCTGGTGAATATGGCGGCCGGCGCGCTGTATTGGAGCAATTGCCATTTTATTCTGGATATGGGGTTGAGATCGGTCTGTTAATTGATGTGTTTGATAAGTTTGGCATTGGCGCTATCGCCCAGGTTGATCTTCAGGAGCGCATCCATCATAACCAATCTTTGGAAGCGTTGAGCAAAATGTCTTTTGCGATCATCCAAGCTGTGATGCATAAGCTTGAGCCGCGTTTTGGGCAAAGTATTGTTGAAAATGTCAACAGGACGATGAAGCTGATCAGCTATGAGAAGGAACGCTTCTATCTGGATGTGGAAGAAATCGCAGAGAAAGAGCGTCCCCCAATGTTGGAAATACCAGAATATTTAAGTCTTCTGAAAAACGGGGAAACCCTAACTGACTCAATTGAGTCAATAAACTAATCATCCTCGTTTTGTAAAATGGCATCTGATGGCAATACTTTCAACCATTTTAGCAACGGCGTCATTGTTAATCCTTGCACAAAAATGGAGAAAGCAACAACTCCAAAAGCGGCGGCGATGATCTGCTCGCGATATTGAATATCATCTGGCAAGCCTAATGCGAGCGCCAGCGCCAATGCGCCGCGCAGTCCACCCCAAAATAAGATGTGCTGATGATTTCTTTCGATCACTAATTTGGATTTATAAAACAACATACTCAATGGGTAAATTGCGGCCGCACGACCAAAAATAACTACAATCACTGCAATAAAGACCATTGATAGGGCACTCAAGAAATTCTGGTTCGCTTCGCGCACACCGATCAAAAAGAAAATGATCGAATTTGCAATGAAGGCAATGAATTCCCAAAAGTCCATGATGAAGGCTCGACCTTTATCTGAATAAGCGGTAGGCAACCCGAAATTGCCGATCAGAATTCCCACAGTCAGTGTAGAAAGAACGCCAGAGGCATGAAAATCTTCCGCGATCAGAAATGATCCATAGGCTGCGATGGTGCTGAGTGCGAGTTCAACAAGGTGATCATCTGTATTATGCGTAAGGAGCAGAATAACGCCTGCGCATAATGCACCGATCAATAAGCCTCCAAATATGGACCATGCGCCATTCAATAAAGTGATTTGTAGAGAAACATTTTGCCCTGAAACCAAAGCCAACACAACACCAAATCCAATTGCAGCAGTGGCATCATTGAATAAGCTCTCTGCTTCCACAAGCAGGCGTAAGCGTCCATGTACGCCCGCATCTTTGAATGCGGCGATCACTGAGACCGGATCAGTTGCGGCAATGAGGATGCCGAATAGTGCCGCGCTTTGCCATGTCCATTTTGCGAGGTAGAACATTCCTAAGCTGGTGAGCAATGCTGAAAGAATAACGCCGATTGTCGCAAACATAAGGATTACAGGCATGTTATGGATCAAATCTCGCCAGCGGATAAATAATGTTGCTTCAAAGATCAACGGAGGCAATAAAACTGTGAAAATCAACTCTTTGCTCAAATCCATTTCAGGTGCGAATGAAAAAAGCGAGAGAGCAATGCCCACAATCACTAGGATAGCTGTATAAGGAATCCGAACGCGCCGCGCAACCATTGCAACCAGTGCGGCGATCAATAATAAAAACTCAACTCTTTCAATAGTAATGACCATAAATGCCGAGTATACACGCTGCAACAGTTGAGTGAAAGACAATTTCCATCGAAACAGATGCAGGTGTCGGACGGGCACGAAGCGGAGCTATATCCACATAAATTATGGTATCCTTAGCCAACATCACTTTGGGAGCCCGCTCATGTACGTCGCCATCGAAGGGGTTATCGGAGTTGGTAAAACCACTCTCGCCCGCCTTCTTCAACCCTCGTTTAATGCCGAGATCATTCTGGAAGTCTTTGAAGAGAATCCGTTTCTCTCTGATTTTTATGGCGACCGTGAGCGTTATGCTTTTCAAACCCAAATTTTCTTTTTGTTGAGTCGTTATCATCAGCAACGCCGCACTGTGCAAGAGGTGATCTCCACCGGCAAAAGTCTGCTCGCCGATTACACCTTCGCAAAAGATTCGCTGTTTGCACGCATCAATCTTAAGGGCGATGAACTCGACATGTATTACAAGGTGCACGAAGCACTTGCAGAAAAAATTCAAAAACCTGACTTGCTTGTTTATTTGCAAGCCACCACCGATACGCTCATGCAACGCATTGCTTTGCGTGATCGCCCGTATGAACGTCAGATGGAACGTTCGTACATTCACGAACTCAACATGGCTTATGATGATTTTTTCTCAAAGCCATTTGACCATACACCGGTTTTGATCATTGACTCGAACAACCTAAATATTATTCAGAACTCCGAACATTTGAAACTGATCGAGAACCGCATCAGACAAAGCCTAAGCCTGCCTCCGTTTCAACAATCTTTGCCTTTGCCCGAATAAGGAAGCCTATGCGAGTTACGCGTGAATCATTGATCCGAATTGCTAAAGAGACTGCGCAAGAGCACGCCTATAACGATCGCGACATCATTGCCGCGTATCTGACAGGTTCGCTCGTTTCGAATGAACTTGATCCCATGCTGGGCGGCACCACAGATATTGATATTATCTTTGTACATACTGCCGAGCCCAAACATCGCCGCGAATTCGTGAAGCTCACTCCCGATTTCCATGTGGATATTGGTCATCGTGCCAAGGCTGAATTTAAGCGTCCGCGCGAATTGCGGCTTGATCCCTGGCTTGGCTGGGAAATGTACGATCCAATGTTATTGTTCGAGCGCGAAAAGTTTTTTGAATTTGTGCAGGCTGGCTTGCGCGCCGGTTTTGAATTCAATGCGCCTGCACCAGCGTTGCATCGGTCACGCTTATTGCTTTCTCAAGCGCGTCAAACCTGGCGTGAATTACTTGGCATCGGCGATATGGTCACACCGCAAGATATGTTGCAATACATGAAATCCCTGTATCATGCAGTGAATGCAGTCGCGGAACTTTCAGGTCCGCCGTTGCATGAACGCCGTCTGTTATTGGAATTTCCATCAAGAGCAGAAGCAGCTCAACGTCCCGGAATGAGCGCAGGTCTATATGGCCTTTTAGGAGCTTCTAGTTTGGATTCATCCATATTGAATAGCTGGATGCCGGAGTGGAAGTCGGCTTTTGAATCTGCATCAGAGAACGGTCGTGTCGATCCGCAAATTCATCTCACACGCATGAACTATTATGAAAAAGCCATTGAGGCCATGCTTGCGGGTGATAATCCGCGCACTGCGTTATGGTCCCTTTTGCAAACATGGACTCTTGCCGCGGAGGTTCTGCCCGAAAATGCCCTGGACTCATGGCGCTCTGCTTGCGGTCAATTGGGTTTAACTATAATCGGCATCGAAGAACACGTAAATGGTCTTGATCATTTCCTCGATGAAGTGGAAGGTCTGCTCGATGAACTTGCCACACAACATGGACTGGAAACTTCGACGAGAATGTAGAATTGTCTGAATGCTGAAAAAGATAACCAAATTTGTATTCAGAATGCTAAAGGATTTACTGATTGTTGGTGCGTTGGTTTTGATCCTGCCGAGGCTGGCGACCAGCTTCTATGCTTGGGAACGTACCTACGATGTGTCCGCGGTTCCAGCTCAAAAAGTGGCTATTGTCTTCGGAGCCGGTCTTACTCGAAGTGGCGAAGCAACACCTATTCTGAAAGACCGTGTTGAAACCGCCGCCAAATTATATTTTGCAAGAAAAGTTGAAAAACTGCTAATGAGCGGCGATAATCGCTTCGTGAGCTACAACGAACCCGAAGCCATGCGCCAGTATGCCCTCGCACTAGGCGTGCCTGATGATGATATTGTCCTCGATTATGCCGGGCGGCGCACCTACGACACTTGCTATCGCGCCAAGGCTATCTTCGGCGTGACGCAGGCTATACTCGTCACTCAAAAATTTCACCTATCGCGCGCGATCTTCTTATGCAACATGCTGGGCGTTGATGGCACAGGGGTGGCAGCTGACAACTTTACTTATCTGAAACGCTCTCTGCTTTATTGGAACCTGCGAGAACTCCCTGCTTCTGTAACCGCGTTTGAAGATGCAGTTACCCGTCCGTTGCCTGTGCTTGGTAAGCCTGAATTTATCTTTCCGGAGAATACCCAATGACTCGTGATGAAGCTTTAGCCTTGGTTCGTGAACATGTGAAGAATGAAGGACTTGTGCGTCACATGCTTTCGGTCGAAGCCGCGATGCACTTCTACGCAGAAAAGTTTGGCGAAGACCCAGAGACTTGGGGATTGGTCGGTCTGCTTCATGATTTCGACTGGGAGATTCATCCTACACTAAATCAACATCCACAGGATGGCGCGCCTATGTTACGCGAACGTGGCGTGAGCGAAGACATCATTCAGGATATTTTGAGCCACGCTGATCATTTATCTATGCCACGAGATACATCAAGACGCAAAGCCATCTGTGCTTGTGACGAGATTACTGGGTTGATCACTGCGGTTGCATTGGTGCGCCCATCAAAATCGTTATATGACCTTGAAGCTCCCTCTGTCAAAAAGAAATGGAAGGACAAAGCTTTCGCGGCTGGCACATCTCGCACAGAAATGGAACATGCCGCGCAGGAGTTTGGCATTGAGCTATGGGAGCATGTGAGGAATGTAATTGTTGCGATGAGAAAAATTGCACCAGAGTTGGGATTGGTTGGAAATATTCAGCAGTAAATACATAGTTGTAATAAAAAAGACACCGTATCATTTGATACGGTGTCTTTTTTATTACTTTCAGCAAACTTGAAATTACACAGTCAAGGAATTGCCGATGCTGTTGAAGGTGTTGTTAACCTTCTTGCCGAGCGTGGTCATAACAGCGATTACGACGATAGCGATGAGAGCGAGGATGATCGCGTACTCAACGAGACCCTGACCTTTTTCTTTAGGAGCGAATAACATGTTTGTAATTCCTTTCTAATAAATGGTTTTTATATATTCTGAAGACCGTCCTCAGAAGTTTCTATAGTATACCTATTTCTCCGAGAATTTCAAGCCCCATTTTGCTTACATCCTTGTTAAGTAAATTAAACCAATTTAATTATTCATTTAACAAGAAATTTCCACCTTTTAATGTTCCATCCACGATCACTTTGACGGAGTCTGAATTCACCAATTTATCCAGGTCAAACGTTTTTAATTTGGTTTGCGTGGTGCGAATGGACGGCTCAAGAAAATCGCCAAATGGCAATGATGTTCTGAATAATTGATAATATAAAAACCTGCGGGCATTGCGTTTGAATTCAAGTGGGACATCAATCGAAACAGCTTCTAAAAATTCTTTCAGCTTGCTTCTTATCTCTTCAATTGTTGGCGGAAAGAACACAGTTGGATATTGAGTGAAGCGTGCCTTGCCTGCGCACAACACGGGCGTACCCATAATTGCAGCCTCCAAGCCAATCGTTGAGTTATAGATCATCACGAACTTGGACTTCAATATCAACTCATACGAACTGAGCGTTTCCTTCGGACCTACAAAAATGACGTTCGCCTCTTTATCCACCCTACGGTTGGATACCCAACCCTCGACCGTCTCGCGGCTGGATTTTCGCACACGCAACTCATCAGGATGCGCGCGGATCACGAACAAGGTTTCGGGGTGAGAGCGAATCTCCTCCAATACCAAATCCAGCCAATCGAACATATCTTCAAAGACTGTGTTGGCGTGTGGTTGACTGGTATCAAAGATGACATTGGTAAAGACGGGCACAATCTGTTTAAAGCCATCAGCTTTTTTTAGAAACGATTCGTCGAGTCCCTTCATATCTGCCCAAAACTTGATGCCCGCCATCGTGAAGTCACCTTGAAAGCGCTTGGCAAGATACTCATCCAGTTTTGCATTTTGCTCATCATTCATCTCGAAAGACTCAGGGATGTGGATTGGATATGCCGTCGCTTCGCCTTCAGTGAAATAAGCAGTTGCAGGTTGTAAGCCAACTTCATGCGTTATCACACGAATGCCGCGTTTCTGAGCCATGTAACGCGCCGTTGCTTCGGGGAAGAATTGCCCATTGAAAACAATCACTGCACGTGGATTTGTCTCATCTAAGAGTTTTGAAAATTTCTGTGCCACATTCCAAGCCGATAGAATATATTCCTGCAAAAGATACCGCGTGGATTCATCATCGCTTAGGTGATGGATTCGTAATACCCATCTCAATCCAGGCAGACACAATGCTCCCAGCGGAAACCCTTCCCAAGCAAAGCGCATCAGTTCTTCGAGCGATAAACCTGTTGATGCCTCTGAAAGTCTTTCATCCTGCTGATAACTAAACCATTCCACGCCCGACCTTTGAACTTTTGAACCCTCAAACTTTGGAACATTCTTATACAACGTTTTTGATTGATACACACATGATTTGCAAGGCATCTCTTTTTGCACATGATCGCGATTGGTACCAAGCACACACTTGCTCATACCAGAGTCGCACGCAAAATAAACCACTGGGATACCCTGCAAGCGGAATACCCACGAGGTTAGTAGATGAAATCCGCTATTCCACGATAGGTCATCAATACCTGTGGATGCTTTGAAAAAGATGACTGGAGCGCCATTTGATTGTGGCTCTTTGAGTGCCACTTCGCGTGCCACAGATGAAATCTTGAGATTGTTAAGCCTGCGGACGATTCCGCGTTTGATGCGTTGGGTGAAGAATTCTCTCATCCCGCCCTACCAGTCATTACTCTGCTCATACCCCAACCTCACTACTAAATCCTCCGCTACATCCTTGAATAACTTCTTATGCTCATCGGTGAAATACGTTCTCCAACTACCAGTTTTCCCTGCGCGGAAAGTGTGACTCTTCTTCGGCTGAATGGACTCGACCAAAACCTCCAGCGCTTTTTCGCGTGAAATGGGAATCTTGTAACCGGTCTTTTCTACTTGATCTAACATCGCGTTCAACGTAGCATCACGATCATTAATCAGGTCTTCAAAGCGTATACACATCACGTTCTTTTGTTCCAGCCATTGGAACACGCCTTCGTAGCGTTGCTCCACGCTGACCATACGCAAGCCATCCTGTTCGATGCCTGTAATGGCGACCTTAAGCCGCGCGCCAATATCAGGCAATGAGTTGTAATAGTCGTGCATGCCATGTTCTTCGTGCATATCGGTCGCGAAGAAGACTTGTGAGACGAGCAGATCGCGCGGGTCACGATAAATGAAATAGTTCACGTGCCCAGCTTCGGTTAAGAAAGAGACGTTTTCCTTTGTCGCTTCCAAATATCCCCAACTGATCACGCCACGCGGCGCGCGCTTTAACTCATCCGATATTTCTGTTTGAGATTTTCTTCTTCCGTCTTTTGTTATTGTCCTGATCGGATCCGCGTCCACATACTTGTATGGCATAATCTGGGTAAAGCCGTTGAGAATCTGCAATAACAAATGCGACCCACTCTTCGGTTTGGAATTGCCAAAGATGGGCGGGGCTTCATGAAAAGAAAACCGCTGCCATCGCAAAATGGCTTGAGCGGTTTTCCCAGCTGGGCGAAGAGTACTGCGAATTTGTTGAACAACTGCCATGGATATAATTTACCACAAAGGTTCACAAAGTAACACAAAGCACAACCTTAGTGATACTTTACGTTTCTTTGTGGTCAAAAGATTTATTCGTTCACTACGCGGCGGAGTTTCTTCATCGAGCCTTTTTCAGATTCGTAGATCTTCTTCACGCCATCGCCGAGTGCGGCTTCGGTCACCCGGATGTATTTCACCAAACGTTCAAAACCACCCGGTTCGACAGATGCGGCCTGGTCACTGCCCCACATGGCGCGGTCCAAAGTGATATGGCGTTCGATGGAGGTAGCGCCCAATGCAATCGCAACAGCAGAAGGCACTAGTCCAACTTCGTGACCCGAGTAGCCGATGGGATTGTCTGGAAATTCCTTGCGAAGCGTTTCGATCATGCGCAGATTTAATTCTTCGGGTTCACAGGGATAGGTGCTGGTGCAGTGCATAATGACAAGATTATCTGCACCGACCACATCGACGCCACGTTTGATCTGGTCCATGGTCGACATGCCTGACGAAATAATCACAGGCTTGCCAGTTTTGCGGACGTGTTTCAACAAGTTGTGATCAGTCAGCGATGCAGACGGAACTTTGTAGGCGGGTGTTTCAAACTTTTCCATGAAATCAACAGAAGGTTCATCCCACACCGAAACCATCCAGTCAATTTTCTTTTCCCTGCAATAGCGATTGATCTCACGATACTGTGCTTCGTCGAATTCAACTTTGTAGCGATAATCCAAATAGGTGATGTAGCCCCAGGGCGTTTCACGCATTTGCGATTGCTGATCGAGCGGTGTACACACCTCCGGTGTGCGCTTCTGGAACTTCACCGCATCTGCGCCAGCGTGAACCGCCGCATCAATAATCTTCTTCGCAATCTCAAGATCGCCGTTATGATTGATACCTACTTCTGCAATAATATATGTCGGATGCCTATCCCCGATCTTACGATTTCCAAATTTTATTTCACGAGCCATTTGTTCTCCTTGTAAAACCCTAAAGATCTTAAGGTTTGTTTATTTCAAAATCAAATCACACAATTCTCGTAACGCACCCTGCCCGCCCGCTTTCGCCAGCACATAATCAGCCGCGCGAATTACTTCAGGAAACGCATCTGCCACTGCCACAGACCAGCCGGCGATTTCAAAACATGGCAAATCGTTGAGATCATTGCCAATATAGACGACATTCTCAGCCGGGATGTTTTTCTGCACAAGGACTTCGCGCATCACTCTACCCTTATCCTGCAAGCCAACCCCGTGAATTGCCTCTACCTCCATCTTTTTCGCACGCGCTGCCACAACCGGATTCGGTTCCGATGAGAGAATCATCACCTCGATGCCTTTCGCGCGCAACTCGCTGATGCGAGGGCTGTCACTGCGATACGCGGCGACCATCTCTTTGCCTTCCTGGTCTATCCAAACTTTGTTATCCGTAATGACGCCATCGAAGTCGCAGATGATCAACTCGATTTTCTTGGGCATATTGCGGCGCGACTTGTTATTCGGTGTGACTATGTCCAACCCGTCATGATAGACGAGTTCTTCATACTTTGCCCAATCGGCAAGCGTATCAATATCGATGGTATAACGCGAGTCGATCACCAGCGGATAGATCGTATTTCCCGTCAATGAATGTTTTCTACTAATCGTAGAGGTGCGGATCGCATCAATGTGTCCCGTTTGCCAATAGACAACTGGCAGGATTTGGCGCGGTGCGTTATAAGATTCACTTATACCCTCAACTTCAAGCAGAGGCTTCATAGGCTTGTCATAGCCATTGAATCGCCACATCTTATGCGGGTTTTGTCCAGCAATCACCACACCGCGGACACAATCTGCATCAGGGTTTTCCATCAAAGTCTTGACAGCATCATCAATACAATCCTTCGGGCGAATGGGCGATGTAGG
>Ga0209131_1003663_pt1 | contig 10179 bp, 9 predicted proteins | sample GraSoi_2013_40cm_FD_185826 | JGI IMG/M metagenome (GOLD analysis project Ga0209131, IMG submission 185826) | Grasslands soil microbial communities from the Angelo Coastal Reserve, California, USA - Sample 9_17_2013_40cm (SPAdes) (version 2) | ecosystem: Environmental > Terrestrial > Soil >...
CCGTCGACACCTCCACTCGTCTAATCCCGTGACCGGAGTCGAACGCAACGCCCTCGATTTCAGTCGGTATTCCGGGATGCAAAGTTTCGTCGGGGTCGGGACGAACGAATATGGAACGCACGTTGAATCGATTGATGGGAACTGTGTCCTTGGCCAAATCTTTTGGAGATTCGGTGCCATTTGGACCGCTGGGAATGCGATACGCATTGTCCGTCCAGAAGTTGCTGAAGGCCTGAGGCAACACGGAGATGTCGCTGAGAGCTTTCACCCAATAAGTTCCATACCAACCAGGCACGACAAGGCGCAGGGGGAAGCCGTTCACCATGGGCAACGCTTGGTCATTCATGGCGTAGGCGATCATCACCTCTCCATCCCGCGCGTGGTCGATCGAAAGGGCCTTCACGAAGTCAGACACAGAAGGCAGTGGCGGCGCGTCAAGCCCATTGAAGGAGACGTCCACGGCGCCGGACTTCACTTGAGAACGATCCAAAATCGACTTCACGGAAACGCCGGTCCATTTGGCGTTGCCGACTGCGCCATGCTTCCACTGGCCACCGGGAACGCGGGGCTCGAAGAAACTGCGAGAATTGCCGGAACATTGATTGACGGCGATGATGCAGATTGGCTCGAACTGCGATCGAAGTTCATCCACGCTTAGCTGCAACGGCTGCCGGACGTGGCCGCTGACATTGAGGCGAAATGTTCGAAGATCCACGGAAGTCGGGACCCCTTCAAGGTGCCACCGAACGAAGAAAGCTTCGTTCGGCGTGAGGTCCTGTCGAAAATAGTGGAGCGGAGTCTCCAACTGGGGCGGCCGGTCGGTGAGCAAGATCATCTCTGTTTTTTCCGGGAATCGAACGAGGTCAGCCGGACTCGATAAAGTCCCCGCCACAGAATTGATTCGATTGCAGGAGGCCGTCAGTGCCGCAGCACCGGTGGCCCCAATGAGCCGCAAAAATCCGCGCCGGTTCATTAAGTAACCCCCATCCCAAACTCCTTACTTGCACCGGCGATGCCAAGCCTGTTTACGTGTGGAGTTGGGTAAAGTGCTTAAAAAATAGGCAGATAGACGGAGGTGGCGAGGCCGTCGAGGACGGAGTGTTTCTTGGCTTGGACCCTCGCGCACACTTGTGTCGCACAGCTTGACACTTGGGCGGCGCGACGAGAGTCCGATTTCATAGCTCGCGGCGCATGCAGCGCTTCATTCGATTTATATTGCCCCTTGATTCAGTCACTTGGAGTTTAAAGCTTCAGAGCCGTGAATATGTTTTCCCTGGCACCACGGTTGCATTCTCATGCGGAAAGCTGACGGAGGGCCGACGTGCAAATGTGCGATGTCGAGACGCCGTGTGATAACTCCTGGATGGCTAATCAGAAATCATCGCGACTGCCTTCATGTTATTGCTCCTTACCCGTGTGAATGCCGGGCGAATGCTTCACGGTCGACGACTTGGCCTCCCGCTGTCTCAACCAAAGCTGCATCAACTCGATTTCTGATTGCTGGTCGGTGATGATCTCTTGCGCCAGCCTGCGCATCTGCGGGTCTTGGCCGTATGCCAATTGGGTCTTCGCCATATCGATAGCTGCCTGGTGGTGCGGAAGCATCAGCCTGACGAAATCAGCGTCATTGTCGCCGCTGGGCCGCACCGAAGCCATGGCCGCGTGCATCACATGCATACTTCCGACCAACTCGGACCACTTAGACTCTGGTGTCGCCACGCTAGTGTGCGAATGAGAGTCTTGTCCCCATTCAACCGGCGTAAGGGTCAGAACCAAAATCGAAAGAATCGCCCATCGCCAAATTCCCTTGATCATTCTCCACCTCCTCATTTCCTAATGAGGTTTATACAAAACCAAATCTCATGGAATCGCCTTCGAAAAGCGGAAGAGAGAGGCAACATCCTCTCTCTTCCGGAAGTAATATCGCTTAGGAAGCCAGCGTCAGTCCCGGCCTCTGCTTGAATCGTCGGATTGCCGCAGCACTATCTGAGACGGGTTGTTGGGTTGGGTCACGATGAGGAATCTGTGCGAAGACTCACCCGCAGAGGTTCCGGCCTCGCCGGCGAGGGTCTTTAACGGACCGATAGCTTGAACAGTTCCTGCTCCGTCGGGATTCGTCACTAAGTACGCCAGAGGTTCGAGTTTTCCAAAAGGCGCATCGCCGGATCCTGCGAGGTACACCTCGTACTGTGACATGGGCATCAGACCCTCCGCCGCAATCTGAACAAGGTCCAACAGACCGAGCGAGTTTACGGCCACCGATGCTTGTGCGTTTGGCAATGAACCTCCTGCCGCCTCTAGATGCAGGCGCGCAGTGTTCGCTGCTTCTCCGAGGGGCATCAGGTTGGCAGTACCATTGCCGGCGGGCACTGCATTCGGCACGTACACCAGCGCTTGCGTCGTCTGTCCAATTGGAATTTCAGCGATCACTTTGTTGCTCAACGTATCGATGGCAACGGCCATTTCACCGTTCTCTAGCGCGACATAGACCCTGGAGCCATCGCCCGACGGCCAAATTCCGTGCGGAAGATAGCCCACTGGTATTGTGGCGGCGAGTTTCGGCGTGGCACCCCTGCGAAACACCTTCACTTCATTCGCTCCGCCAATGGTGACGTAAGCAAACTTGCCATTGCGATTGTTTACAAAATTCACGTGGTTGGTAATCGGTCCCGTATGCAGCGTCGCCTTCTGATCAAACGGCGGCTGCGCGTTGAACACCTGCACCTCGCCCACGTCCTTCAGGGTGAACCACACTTCATCATTTTCCGGACTCACAGCGATGTTGGGACAGAAGGGACTGTCTTGCGGCAAACGCTTCAAAATTTCATGTGACGCCACATCAACGACGTCAAGCTCCGGTGTGAAACTGGAACAAACAAAGGCATAACGGCCGTCTGGACCGAACATGGTCATGCCCGGGCCATTGGCCAATTGGATCCGCCGAGTTTCCTTCATCCCTACCGGGTCGATGACCGAGACGTAGTCTTCGCCCCGCACTGTTACCCATAATTCGCGTCCGTCAGGCGTGAAAAATGCCTCGTGAGGCGACCGTCCCACATAAATCGTCGCCTTCACCGCGTTGGTCGCCGTGTCGATCAGCGTCACCGAATTCGAGCCGACGGATACGACGGCAACTGTCTTTGAATCGGGCGAGAAACCGAGACCGTGCACCAGGAGTTGGCCTCTGTAGAGCGGACTCAGAGCGCCAGGCACCGGATTGCCTAGTCGGATCACGCCAAGCAATTGGTTGTTGTACGGATCAATGACAGAAACGGTGTTTGAAGTCTGGTCGGCCGCATACACACGGTCGGCCTTGGAGACTGGAATGTCTGGACGCCCAAACGGTGCCTGTTGCGCGAACGCCAGTTGTGCGAACGCGCCAGATAGTAGAAACAAGACTGATAAAAAACAACGTATATTCATTAGTGCTCCTTGCTCGCGTGAAAAGCAAATTCCCTCAACTGCAATTTGGCAGTCGAGAGGTTGATGCTATAAAAAGGGACAAGTGAGTGGCATCAGTCCAAAAAACATGACCGATCGTCCAGTATTCGATCACCGCGATGGACATCGGAATTTCCATGGGGCATCCATCGAAAACCGCGAGCGACGAGGCGGCCGCACTATAGTGCAGCACCGTACGACGAAGCATTTCGCGACCACCGTACCTGGAAGACATCGCCGCACCGCTTACTTTTCGTGCTGCGGCACCCACCACTCGGGAAGGATTTTCTGGATGCGTAGTTTTCGCACAAACCGTCCCCACTGTGGTTGAAATTCAGCGGCCATATTTTGAATCGCAACGTCCATGAACTGGATTGTCATTCTTTGCTCTGCGTGTGTGAGATCGTCGTATCCACATTCGCGAGGGTAGTGGTTTTTTGGATTCGCCATACCCATACCGGCTGCGAACGCAGGGAAGATCACCGCAGGCGGTCCAAATGTTTGGTGGGCGTAGATTGTAAATTTATCGTTGAAGGACAGACGCTGAGAAGTCGTGACAGGCAGGAACAGTACGGCACTGTTTTCGGCTTGCGGATGGGATGATGAGCTCGACGGATTGCTTTGCTCTTGGGCTACTGGAATACCAGTGAGGTTGGCTGCCTGCCGTCCCTGTGTTTCCGGGATTTCTTTCCTGGCCGCCGCGGAAGGGCAAGGAAAGGTCCCGTCACAAGAGCTGCGACGGAGAGCAGCTTCATCTTTCGTTTCCTGTGAAGCAACAACCGGCGAATACGCAGCCGTAAGGCATAGCGCGATTGCCGTGCGAATTAAATGTTTAGCGCGATACGTTCTTAGAGTCATGTTTTCTCCAACTGTGAATATGAGGCTCGAAACGATAGGCGCTTCGATGCGCAGGCCCGCCAGAAACCTTGCGGAAAATGTTCAGATTTGCGAATTTGCGCAGAACCGATATTGATTCGATCAGCGTCACCGAATTCGAACCGACGCATACGACGGCAACTGTCTTTGAATCGGGAGAGAAACCGAGACCATGCACAGGAGTTGGCCTCTTAGAGCGGAATCAGAGAGCCAGGCACCGGATTGCCCGGTCTGATCACGCCGAGCAAGCGGTTGTTGTCCGGATTAATGGCAGACGCGAAATCAGTGCTCTGGGCAACAGCGCTCCCCGCTTCGTACTCGATGCGGAGCGCATCGAGTTTTGCAGTGATGGCGGCATAGGCGTCACTTCCTAAAACGATCCGATGCGGCTTCTTGTCCGCTTCAACCATCTTCACGATCACATCAGCGGCGCGATTCGGATCACCCGGGTAGAGCTCTTCACCTGCGTTCTGGACGAAGCTGCGAAATGCTCCTGACGTACTGGCGTAGGCCGCGATCTGCTCACCGAACCGATTCCGCTGGACCATGCCCGTCCGGAAGCCGCCTGGCTCGATCAGCAGGACCTTAATGCCCAGCGGTTCCATTTCCTGCCAGAGCGCTTCCGTCAGGCCCTCAAGCGCGAATTTGCTTGCGGCGTAGTAACCCATACCTGCGAAGCTTACAAAACCTGCCACGGAAGAGATATTGACGATGGTGCCGTGCTTTCGCTCGCGCATTCCTGGCAGCACCGTGCGGACCAGCGCAGCCGCGCCGAAAAAGTTTGTCTCGAACTGCCAGCGTATGGCCTCTTCCTCGCCCTCTTCAACCGCTGCCAGATAACCAACGCCAGCATTGTTGACAAGAACGTCTATCGAACCGAAGCGGGACTCCGCATGGCTAACGACACTGGCAATCTGCTGCGGCTTAGTGATGTCGAGTGCACAGACGAGCGCCGTCTCCGGAAAGGCGTCGGCCAACACTTGCATAGGAGCCGTGTTGCGAGCCGTCAAGATAACGCGGTGACCACGGTGAAGGACGGCGCTGGCCAGTGCGTGGCCGAGGCCGCTCGAAGATCCGGTTATCAGCCAAACAGGGGTGCTCGTTGTTTTCTCCAACTTGTTGGACACGTCGCGATTCTTCACCGATATTTGCATTGTTCTCCTTAAATTGGGTTCGGTTATAGTCATGTGCATTCCCTCAACTGCAATTTGGCAGATAAGAGGTAGATGCTATAAGATGGGACTCGTGAGCGACATAAGTCCACAAATCATGACCGATCGTCCAGTATTCGGGCACCGCATGGACCCGCTGTCTGAAGTCTTTGGATCGATGAGAATTCAGGAAGCGGTTTATAAGCGTTTGGAGGCGACGGCCCCATGGGGTGTTAGCTACTCGGGGGATACAGGTCCGCGGGTACGCTTCATGTTAGTGGTTCGCGGATCGGTGCTTCTAAGATTCAAGAATCACCGCCGAACCATCTCCCTCTCCGGCGGCGATCTCTTCATTTTCATCCTCAGTGATGAGCCCTTTACATTGGTGGATCATCCGCGTTCCAGCGTTGTCGATTCCAGCGAATTAAGAAAATTAGAAGTGGATGGCGTGATTCATTACGGAGGAGGCGGCCCGCTCACGACTTTGGTGGCTGGGTCGTTTGGCATGAGCGCATTCGGGGCCCCAATAATTTCCACTATTCTGCCTCGTTTTCTGCACCTGCGACTTGAACAAGATCGAAGTCATGCCTTCCAATCCGTCCTGGATCTTTTGGCGGCGGAAACCGCTCAGCCCGGTATAGCTTCATCGCGCTTGATCGGTTGTCTTTATGAATCACTGTTTGTCTACGCCATTCGGGCTCACGCAAGTAGCTCCGCGGCTCCGCCAAAGGGGTGGTTGGCTGCCATATCGGACAAGCACCTCAGCAAAGCCCTAGAGGCAATGCATTCGGGCCTTGATAGGAGCTGGTCTGTTGAGTCACTCGCTCGCGAAGCACGCATGTCGAGGTCTGCCTTTGCCTTAAAATTTAGGACCGTTTTGGGCCAGACCCCTCTCGAATACCTTACGCAGTGGCGGATGTACAAAGCAGGTGACATGATTCGTTCGAACAATACATCGTTCTCCGAGGCGGCGTCAGCCGTTGGATACGGATCGCAAAGTTCTTTCAGTCGTGTTTTTAGGCGAGAGATGGGCGTAGCTCCCAGGGAATACCGACGTAAGTGCGCACTTCTGCAATCGTCCATAGGAGAATGATTGCGGGCGAGCATTTGTGTTCTCGCGCCTTGGCGCAAGCCCGGCTCTTCTCTTCACTGACCGCTTTCCGTTGATCACTGTCCACCCTCTTCTCTCTTCTGCGAGTCACAAGTCACCAGTCTTGCGCTACACTCATGCGATGGGAATTCTGGGGCGGCTCGCACGCTGGATAGGAAAACAGGACCACATGACGCACATCGTTGCTGGGAACATGGCCGCAGGATTTTCGCTCAAGTCTCTCGACTACAAGGATTACTCGCTCAACGCCCTTTTGGCACGCGGCCCCGTCGTTGCCGGATTTTTCAAAGTGTCCTGCCCTGTCTGCCAATTCACATTCCCTTTTCTCGAACGCCTCCACAAGCGTTATGGCGGCGACGGCGTAACTTTTCTGGGCATTTCTCAGGACGACGCGCGCGCCACCCAGAATTTTGCCAAGGAATACGGCGTGACCTTCCCGCTGCTTCTCGACGAAAGCGGCTACCCGGTTTCCAACGCTTATGGCCTGACCAACGTGCCCACGATTTTTCTGATCGATACCGACGGCACCGTGAAGGTCAGTTGCATGGGCTTCGATAAGAAGGATTTGGAAACAATTGCCGCGAATCTTGCCGAGCGCAAGAAAATATCTCTGGCGCCGCTTTTCCGTTCCAACGAAGTGGTTCCCGCCAACAAACCGGGATGAAGCTCGAAAAATTAGGTCCGGTCGGGCCTGAAATTAAGTTCAGTCGAGTTCGGCTTCGAGCAATTGTTTCTTGTGCTTCGGCGGGCCTTTCCGTTTGTCAGGAATGACGCGCGTGGCCGCCGGGGCAATTCCGGACTTCCGCGCCGCTCGCCGCGCTTCGGTACCCTTGTCCAAAATCTTCTTCCGCTTTTTCATCTCGCTATTCCGTCGAGATTTTAACGGATCTAGAAATTGAAGGATACCTGCAAATCGATGCGCCGATTGGCCGTCGAAGAAGAGGAGTACGGTCCGCCGGCAAGCCCGTTGGCTTGGCCGAAAAGCGGCGAACTTAAGTTGCCGATGGGAGTGGCCAGATTGACGTTATTGAAAATATTTCGCGCATTAACGGTAAACGTTAGATTATAACGATTATTGTTTGATCCGCCGTTATCCATCCCGCGGACGCCGAAACCGCCGCCACCATGCGAGCCTCGGTCGCCCGGGCCGCGACCAAATGTGCCACCAGCACCAGGCCCCCCGGCACTTGCGTTTGCCGCTTCCGCTTTTTTGCCGAAGCCGAAGGTCTTGCTCAAACGAAGATTCAGGGAGAAGCGCCCAGGGCCTTCCGCAAAGTTGACCGGAATAACCGCCTGGCCGGGCTGCGTGGCCAAATTAAAGCAACCGTACGGGGTGGCTCTGACACCGGTTGCACCAGGCGTGCACGTGCCAAACGCCGCGCGCGTGTTGAAGATGGAATCCTGGTAAAGATCCTGGCCAGTCGTGATATTGAACGGAACACCGGATTGTGCGACGAGGAACGGGATCAGCCGAAACGCGTAAGGCAAGGCCATCGTTCCTCCGAAAAACACGCGATGGCGGACGTCGAAGGAGGCGCGGCCGTAATCCTGGCTGACGTCGAATGGATTCGAAGGAAAGCTCCCCGCGCCGGAAATATCGCTCTTGGCGTAGTTTAGAGTGTAGTAGCCAAAAAGCGAAAGCTTCGTTCCCATTCGAATGCTGCCGTTCACAATGAGTTGGTTCTGTTTGAAGATGCCTTCGGACTGATATTCGAAGATATTTTGGTTCGTACCATTGGGCCTCAAGCCAGTGATGGGATCGGCGGGGTTCAGGTTGGTGGTGAAAAACTGGTGGACTCCGCGCGAGGTCAGATAGGTCACCGATAAGTTGGCGAATTTCGTGAGCTGGCGTTCCAGGCTGATGCCGGTCTGGATGGTATAGGGAGCGCGAAGATTCGAATTGGGCTGGTAAATGGTCGGATTACTTTGGGGCAACGAGGCTGGCACCGGTGTGTTGAAGAGATAAAACTGCGGACTCGTCACGAGAAATTGCTGTTGCGTGGCGCCGTTGAGGCGCTCCTGCCTCAAAAAGAGGTCATAGGAAAAGCGGTCATAAAACATGCCAGACCCCACGCGGAGCACTGTCTTTGGGGAATTTTTGCCAGACCCGCCGATGCCCCAAGCGAGACCGAGCCGCGGGGCAACATCCGCGTGGTCGCCAAAATTATTCTGGGTTTCGAAGCGAAGACCGAGACTTAGCGTGATGTTCGGGCGAAGCCTCCAGTCGTCTTGAGCGTAGAGCCCGGCATCGAAATAAGTGACGCTGGCCAACGCGGTGCCATTCGTGACGGAATAGAAGCTGGCGCCGCCTCCGTGGGCGATGGCGTTTTGAAGATTTGCCTGTGTGTTTCCAGCGGCCAAGAACCGAAGGGTGATGAGGTAGGCATTCAGCCCGGAGATCTGCGGGCATGCCGGGGGCGGATTTGGCGCCGCGCAACCGGAAACGGTAGGATCGGGCCGCGAACCGAAACTAAAGGAGCCGTTGAAGTTGGACATTGAGTCATTCGAATCGCGATTGACGCGCAGCCGGGCGCCAAATTTCAAAAAGTGTTTGCCGAGCGACATCGAAGTGTAATTCTGCAGTTCGTAGCGATCGAGAATGTCGTTGCTGATTCCAGCGCCGTTTCCACCGCCATTGAAAGCACCCTGGACAGAAATGGATGGAGCCGTGCTCTGCGGGGTTTGCCCAATCGTCTCGCGGACGAACCTGAAACGGGTCTCGTTGATGGTCTTGGCATTCACAATCTGCGTGTCGCTGACCTGGAATTGGTGTTCGGTATTGAGCTGATTGAAGGCGAGCGACGGGAGATTGAATTGGCCAGTGCCGTTGTTGGTTTCATTTTCACGTTCGAACTGGTAGCGCACGGTGAGCGTGTTGCTGGCGCTGACTTGATAGTCGATTCTTGGACTGAGATTTGTGCGTGTGCGCGGATTGCTGACGGCGTCGCTAAATGGAACTATCGCGAAGGTCGCTGGATCAACGATCCGGGCGCTGACGATTGACAGTTCATTGATATCGCGGCGCTCGATATTGAAGAAGAATGAGGCCTTCTTGCTAACGAGCGGGCCGCCGATTTCGCCGCTGAATTGTCTGGAGTTGTAGCCAGGCGGCTGGGTTCCCGCCGGGATGATTTCGAACGGGTTGCGTGAATTGAACGCAGAAGTGTTCGCGTTCAAAGAAAACTGGCCGTGAAACTGATCCAGGCCTGGTTTGGTGAGGATTTCGACGCGGCCATAACCCAACCTATCGTATTCGGCGGAAAACGGATTCTGGTTGATGCGAATTTCGCGAATGGATCCCTTGGGCGGGAGCGTGCCGCCGGTAAATCCGTCGATGTAGATCTGGCCGCCGTTGGGGCCGGCAGACGGGCCGGCAAGGGTTTGAAGTTCGGATTGCAACTCATCGGGATCATCCGAAAGCGCTTCGAGATCCTTTCCTTGCATAACCACCATGCCGGCGTTGTTCGAAGGGGCAATGTCGACATTCGTGGAGGAATCCGAAACCTCCACTTTTTCCTCCTCCGTCTGAATGAGGAGCGCAATATTCAACCGCTGAATTTGCCCGGCGAGGATCTGGACATCCTCCTGCGTGAAAATAGC
>Ga0209131_1003664_pt1 | contig 10178 bp, 12 predicted proteins | sample GraSoi_2013_40cm_FD_185826 | JGI IMG/M metagenome (GOLD analysis project Ga0209131, IMG submission 185826) | Grasslands soil microbial communities from the Angelo Coastal Reserve, California, USA - Sample 9_17_2013_40cm (SPAdes) (version 2) | ecosystem: Environmental > Terrestrial > Soil >...
TTCAGCAGGCTGGTGTTGTGGAGCATGGAACACATGGTATTGGTAAGTACCTGATCATTCATTCTGCTGCATTGTTTAATGCAGAGTCATATGGGACTGTGGTGTGCAGCTGATGCCATTGCACTTGCAGATGTCTCACATCTTGCCCATTGCATGCTGAATGCACGCCTCTCTGCAAGATCTGGCTTCACATCATACAACATGTTGTAAAGGTATGCCCATCCAGAGCCTCCTGTTGCAAATGTATGTTGCTGTACTGAAAGCTTGGGATTTTGGCAGGCCCGTGTTGTGGAGCATGGAACACATGGTATTGTTAAGTACCCTGATCATTCATTCTGCTGCATCATTTAATGCAGAGTCATACAGGACTGTGGTGTGCAGCTGATGCCGTTGCGCTTGCAGATGTCTAGCATATTGCCCATCGACAGTTCACATGTGTCATCCATCACACAAATCTTCTTCCTGGACTCATTTGAAGCATCCAACCAAGCATCGATCATCCTGTCGTTAGCCCGGTTGAGGCACACCAAAGGCATGCCAGTCTGCAAGGTCTGGCATCATGTCGTAGACCATTTCATAAAGGGTACGTCCATCCAGAGCACTTGTCAGTGTCCTATTGCAAACATATGTTCGAAGCCCTGTGTCCCAAATGTCCTTTGGATTCAGTGATTTACCTAACACTGCTTTCACAGAATTGGCAACCTGATGCTTGATCTCCATGTAGGTGGAGATCACCCAGAGGTCCCAAACCACAATCTCAGTGGTCTTGACAGGTGTTATGTTCCTTGGATCAGCCTGGATGGGCCATTTGATGGAACCACAAACCACAAACCACACCCCACTGCTGCAACAAGAGTAAAATGGTATGCATATTCACTGCTTATTGACAGTGCTGATATGAGGGCTATGTATTACTGTCATGAAAATCCTATTCCTTGCTCCATATCTGCCTTTGCAAGCCTCTCCAACCTCATGGCATCCCCCACTTTGATACCCAAGAGTGAGTGCATTTGCTCAAAACCCAAAACCCAGTAGCACAAGCTCATCAATTGTCTTCATATTCTCAGCCTTGAACTGTGGTGCTAGGCTGGAAAATTGCCAAGGCTTGGATGGAGAGTTGTGGGTTGGGTCTTCATCAAGAGCAAGGAGCCATGTAGATATGTGAGGGTAAGCCTTACTGAATGGAAGGTTGATGCAAGTAGAGACATGCTGATACCCAATGACAGGATTGCTGGTTCTTCCCACAGTGGGCAGCTGTGCCAGAGTAGGAGGCACAGCAGGACTACATCAGCAAAAATCTTTTTGGCTTAAAGTTGCTAAAGTTAAAATCCTCTTTCCCAGAGTGCCCCAGAGTTAAAATTGTTTCCCCAGAGTGCCCCAGAGTTAAAATTGTTTCCCCAGAGTGCCCCAGAGTTAAAATCATTTCCCAGAGTACTCCAGAGTTAAAATCATTCTCTAAAGTTAAAATCATTCTTTAGAGTTCTTTAGAGTTAGATTTAAACTTTGAAGTTTATTTTATACTCTAAAGTACTCCAAAGTTTAATATTATGCTCTAAAGTCAATAATTACGCTCTAAAGTAATTCAAAGTTTACCATTATGCTCTAGAATACTTGCAAGTTTTGAATGTGTCTGAAATTTTCCAAGTATCCAAGGCTTCTATATTGCTCCAAAGTCACCCAAGGTACTATAAAGGACATTACAGGCTGTTCGGAGGACTTGAAGGCACATCTGATGAACAAGAGTCCCTCTATTACATCAAGTGGTGTAAATAATTGAAGAAGTCACCACATTACACAACTATACATTTATGCCACAGGCCATATCTGGTGTGATGCACAAACATTACACACTCTTATTTTCCCTTTCCAACCTGCTCTAAACCAGTGGTCTTAATACTGATTTTCTGCAAGCTGCCTGGTGCCTTGACACTCATACTTGCTGCCACAGCACTGCTGAAGTCTTTCTGTTCAAGCACTTTGTCATAGACAGCAGCCATCAGAAGGGACCGTGTTCTCATTACTGCTTGATGCCCATACCACAGGTGGTGCATATCTGCTTGTGTCTGCCAGTAAATGTCATTTGTCATTTGTCACATGAGCCTGAGGAGGAGCAGGCACGAACCTTGATAAGACATGCCAACAAGGTAAACAAGGCGTAAATGTACACATGCACACAAGCTCCCCTGCTGCTTGGATTGTCAATCACCTTGAGGATCTGTTAAAGGAAAAATGGCCTGGCGTAATTGAACAAGACAGCCACAAGTGTTAAGAAAGCATCCATTCTGCAAAGGGGAAAATGCATCATGTGAGCATGTGAGCAAGGGCCAAGGTCGCTGAATGACATACATCAGGTCCAATGAATTGACAGTCCATAATTTGCGTAAGGGGGTTTTTCCCTTGACACTCCTGTAGCATGACAGCAACGGACCTGCACGATGGTGGGGGGAAACCTCCCAGACATCATCCTCATTCAACGTGATGGCAGTCCCCTGAGAACACACAGTCAGTCAGTCAATATGGTATGAATGAAGGCTCCTGACAAGTCAACTCACCTTCCTGATGAGCAGAGTGGCGAATGAAAAGGACATCCAGCCCCATATACTCTTCTGGGCTGACCTCATGACCCTAAGCAATGTCAAACTCAATTAGCGAAACAAGCAGTGGAAGAAAGGATCAGACACACAAGCAGTGTGCCAAAGGTACACCATGAGGCCACCCAATATGACCACGTACATGACGAAGTACAGCCAATATGGTTGGTATCCCTAGACATAGGGTTCAGCTGAGTATACTCCATGGCTGCAGATCCTTACATAGAGACCCAACCCTGTGGGTGGATCTGTTAGTACTACTGCCGCCAATTCCATTAGACTCTGGAACTTACCAAAGCAGAGACCCCAGAAATCACTGGTGAGGATGGACATGTTGAAGTACATGGAGGATGCCATGTGGTAGAGCAATGGCACCACCACTGCTCAAACATCAGCTCTGATCATGTGATCTGGAGGCACTCACTGTACAAGACTAGCATAGTGAATGTATAAACAGCAATGAAACTGACTATGAAATAGTCAGCAGAAAAGAGTCATATAGCAAGACTGCGCTTACTAGTTTCCCCATTCCATGGCACTGACCTCATTCCCTGGTGTTCAAGGGCAGCAGCTTGGATACTGTTGATGATCATGCCCCACATACCCATTTGTCCAACGACCTACCAATGTCAACAACATGAAGGTGGACCATCATGAAACTCAAGGGCACCTTTCTCACGAAAAACTCCTCCATTGCATTTGCTGGGTACAAAGACCATCAGAAGTGATCGATAAGACTTAATGGGTACTCACATATAATGTTGCCACAGCAACCATTAGCATATCACCTTGGACATATGAGAGACCAGGACCATTTGTTGACTGTATCTGGTCAGAGCATAAACTGACCCAAATGAATGGATTCCACTTACGGTTTCCTGTATGTTGACTCGCTCACTCAGCAACTTGAGTGGGGTGATGATGATGACCCAAATCAATGCACATACTAATGCCATGTCCACCAACCACCAACCCATAGGGCGGAATGGAACCCAATTCCTGTGGTAAATGTAGGTCTTGTACACTCTTCCAGCACCATCAACCATTGCCACTGTGGCCAGAGTGATCAGGAGAATAAGAATATTAGGACAGGCATGAACGTGGATCGAAGGTGAAAGTGCAACATGAAGGGAGATGTATGCCCAAACTGATGCAATGACAAATGCAGCAATAGACAAGAAGTGTGGGGGCGGGGGCAGGGGCAGGGATGTGAGTGGGGGTTGGGGATGTGGCAGTGGCTGGGATCTGCAGCAGAAGAGGAGGCAAGCTCGTAACAGGCAATCATTAGCCAAGCAAGAGTTTCAAGAAGACAGCCAAGGAACAGGGGCACTGCTAGCCGCACTGCATGGAATTTTGCAGACTATCTTTCAACTGCGCATCGTCCGGCTGGGGAATCTTTCAAGATATCGTGGTGTGTATTGAGTGGACTCATGGGTGGCAGTGGGGTGGCTTGTTTGTGGCTGGAAGAGGTAAGAAGGTCTTCAGCCTGGTGGAGGTCAAGAAAGGGGTGGAGGCTGCAGTGGGTGCAGTGCAACCATTTCCAGGAATAGATTCCTGATGATACTGCTGGTATATGGAAGATAAAGGTGACTAGAGCACAAAGGAAGATTGAAGTGAGCACCACGATTGAGGGAAGGAGAGCACACCAGACACAATGAATGCATTTGTCATCAAGGTCATATGTGGGATTTGGGATATGTGTGGTAGGTATAATGTAATGAAAGTGGTCAGCAAACTAGGCAAGGATAGGTGAACGGATGGAGTCATTACAACTGACCAACATACAGAAAGCGATGTTTGGTTGCAGATCATGATTGTGTCACTTTCTTGAGCAGATAAGGGTAATGGAGGGATCTGAGTGTCAATAATATTATTTTTGGAAATATTAGAGATAGTTGTGTGAGGTGTGGCTGCAGCCGGTGAGTTCAAGCAATATAGAAAGGATGAATGCTGGTTGGTTGCTGGTGAGGTTGAATCTATAGTGGCCTTGAGCCAATTCTTCCTATCAAGATAGGTTGGAGGAGGAGCAGATAGTGTGAAGGTGGAGTGAGATCCAAGAGATCCTCAAGTTTTAAAGGCCAAGGAACGTAACGGAACTGCAGGCGTCATGAGTGAGAGTGAGTGCACACATTCGTCCGGTACAGTCCTGAATCAGGCAGATTCACCAAATGGGTGATTGGGATACTGGGGTACTCACCAATGCCATGCATGCCATGCTGTGCGATTCCATCCTCTCCAAGTCCCAGTGGGCAGAAGAACTCAGTGCAGCAGCATATGTGCAAAATAGGACCCTGACCAAGGCGTTAGGTGGTCGCACTCCTTACAAAATCTGCTACAGAAACCGGACATCTCCCATCTGGGTGCAGGCACATTTGGTGTGCCTTGTGCTGTTGTTGAGCTGAAGGAGAAGTTGAAGAAACTCAATGACCAGGCAGTGCTGTTGGGAACAAGGCCTGGGCCCAAGGAGGCAAGTTGTCATTGAGTCCAGGGAAGGTTTTCTTTGTAGAAGTAGAAGATGTTTCCATTGTAATGGGGTGCTGGGCATGCACAAGCAAACTTAAAATAGTGAGAGCAAGTGAATGTGGCTTGGTACTGTGGTGCTAATAACATGCAGTTTGGGCTTTGGGTAACTTATATTGGTGGTAGTCTGGGAGGTGCAACAGAGTGACTGAACGAGGACTCTCCAATAGAAGCAAATGACTATGTGTAATGACAACTATATCTATCTACTTCGCTTATTTGTCAAGGTTCGTGGCCGCAAAAATTTAAGTGGCCTTGTTTCCATATCCTCATCTGGATCAAGGGCAGCAGCATCACAACCATTGCCGCTTCCACCTGGTCCAGGGGTTGCATCTGTCATTACAAATGTTGGGTTTGTCTGTTGTACCCACGAGCATGTGCCAGTGGATGGACCAGCAAAGATGCCAGTGTCTTGCGGTGGCCAAATAGGTGTTTGAGGCACTCGCTTGGCTCTTTGCTTGACATTTGGTTGTCAGTTTGTATCTGAACCCTCATTGCCACTCAATTGAATGAAATTTGTGTAGGATCGCTTCTTAGAAATCCCAGGCTGCAGCTCCTCTTCACTGACATGGCCTTGTTCAGAGATTGATGCTTGATCCTCAGGTTTGTATTGGTCCATTGTGTTGTAAGTGCGGGGCAGCGGATCAACTGAACTCTGGTGACTGGGAGGAAGCTGGGGCTGGACCAAGACCTGGTGACTGGGGGGAAGCTGGGGCTGGACTGAGCCCTGGCAGCTGGGGGGAAGCTGGGGCTGGACTGAGTCCTTGTGGCTCAGTGGAGGCTGGACTGGGCCTTGACAACTGGTAGGTGGAGGTTGGAGCAAAGCCTGCCCACTAGGAGAATGGATGGAGCACTGATAATTGGCATGGCTGGGAGCATGCAGGCTGTGGTGTGCTGGGTTTTGATTGGGAAGGTCCAGAGTGCCTTCCAATGCAGGTGATCAAGGCTGTTGAGTAGCCAAGTGGTGAGTTGACAGTGCAACTGAAGGAAAGCAGGAGTGTGAGTGGGAGTGTGAGCGGGAGTGTGAGTGGGAGGTGGGTTGCTGAGCAGGGTTTAATGGCATATGACATCCTTGTGGGTTGAATGAAGATGAAGGAGGATGGAAGGGGAGATCATCAGCTCCACCTTCGTACAAGTAGTTGTCCCCATATCCATCAGCAGCACCAAATCCATTGGTATTATCATAGAGGTCATGTTCATCATGTTCTTGCACCTTGTTGGTACCCATATCTTGAGCTTGATTGTAGTCAGCACTGGAGTCCAACTGCAAGTCATGCCACCTGCTTGCTCTGCTCTTGCCTGTTGCACTGGTGTGTGCATGCCAAGGATCATTGAAGTCTCCGGTGTCAATATGAAGGTTGGGAATCCTGGGGATCACCAGCTTTGAGGGGTCAAGCTTTCGCTCCTTAAGTTGTGGCAGTTTTCCAGCAACTTCAGCCTCCCTCCTAGTTTGATCATGAATTATTTCAGCTCAAAGGATCATGGTGACAGCAAAGGAAGTACTCACATGCAATGATTGTAGATACTTTTTGATAAAAGCTCATACATCTGCGGAGATTCCTTGATCAGAAGCTCCAGGGCCTCCACACAATGCTGATACACAGGACGAGAGTCCTCAGCTGTAAAGCGACCTCTGTTCCAGTAACCAGTGCTGTATCCATGGAGGATACTATATGCCTTGAATGGAGGGCATCAGAAATTCAAGTAGCAACAACAATAGAACAGTCACATACAAGTGTACAAGCATAGGCAATGAGTGGTAAAGGAATGGGGTTGAATTTATGGCAGTATCATGCCAACAAACCAACACACAAGCCACCTTTTGAGAATGCAACTTTTGCCACAATTGCTGGAATACACAGGTTGAAGAATATGCATTGGATACCCTTAAAGCTTTGCAGGTCAAGATATCATCCCTAGGAGTATCATGAAGGGTCCTACCGACGGCTCTGAGGTCAGATATGCCTTGCCAATAGTCCATTGGAGGGAGTCCCCCCCCAGTTCCCGCTTGACAATCTGTTGGATCTCTGCTGGCTCTTTACAAGTCCCATAGTGGCTCTTGATCTTGTATTGCATTTCCACAATCAGAGTTGCAAGAGCAAAAGCCTCCCCACACCAGCTTGACTGCTTGCTGTTTATCTACCAGATTTGTGTTATGAAGGACACAGCATCAGTAAGATGTATCACATACTGCAGAACGGATGGCGGTTGTGATCTTGGGGGTTGGATCTTTGTGCACACACCCTCAGCAAAGCACGACATCAGGTCTAAGAATAATGTACCAAGTTCCAAAGCGTCCTTGTTCTTTTCCAGGGCAGCATTGAAGAATCCGTCAATCTTCTTCTTCCACTTTATAGCCCTCTTAGGGTTCTCCGACTTGGTGCCATCACATTGGTCATTTCGGGTGACCTCATCCATCGGGAAAGGTTCTTCCATAAGAAGGTAGACAGAAAGTGCTTCTTGTGCACTGTCAATGACCTCCTGTAATGGGCCGTCATAATGGCCAACCTTGTGGTTGTTGGAGTGCCTGTTGTGCACCCATTGCATTGCCTCACAGGGCTGGTCACTCCCTTCTTCAGTATCTTTCAGAGGACTTGCGAATTTTAGAGGCCACCCTTTCTTGACCTTTTGTTTCCCTTTCTTCACTGCATCTGCGCTCATAATCTACACATATGAGAAGGCTTAGCTGTCACAGTCCCTATTACACCAGTGTGGACCAAGGCTTACCTCAGTCTCCAGAGTAGACGGATAGTGGCTGCTTGTATCTGTTGCTAATTACCACCACCATTTCGTTAGCATGGTAAGAAGTGACAGAGTATAAACTAACCTAAACCTTGTGTTTGCTTGTGCTTGACAAGCCTGGTTTGACTACAGCTGCCGTCCGTGGAAGCCCCACTGCTGGTGCTGCCTTTGTCAAGGTTTATAAGCTCAGCATCCACAGCAGCCCTTCGGTGTTGCCCGCGCATTTTCGTCTAGCAGAAGGTCAGAGGAGAAACAGGTCAGAAAAAAGAGTGGGGGTCAAATTGTAAATTACTGACCTTCACCAGGCATGCGTGGACCTTGCAGAAAGGGCGTGGACCATGATTTCAATCCACTCAGTCTGCAGCCGAACAAGACCTCCAAACTAAATAAGGATGCAGGCAGCATAACAGTGATGGCATGGGTGGAAAGGAGACACGCTTCAAATGTGTAGCGAGAAATAGCAAGGAGTTGGGAGCTGTATGAATTTGAGCTGTCAAGAGGTGACAAGAGGTGTCGGGTCATATTGGAGATTACAATCAGCAATATAGACCTTGGCACTTGAAGGTGGTGAGGAGCTGGATCATACATGTACCGTCTGGTACTGTCTGCTGGTGGACTGTGATACTTGCAGAGAGTGAAAGTGTCCTGCTCCAATTGCCCGGCAGGTGGGAAAGGGGTCCCAACAAAACAGGAGGTACTGGCACTGACCAGATTGCATGGGTGAAGTGGCTGAGGCAGCCAGGAGACCAGAAGGCAGGTGTAGCTGATGGGATGGGGATAAAGAAAGAATATGAAGACAATGAACAACCAAGAAGGTGGCTAATGGGGGGCATAGAAAGGGGGAAACAAGGAAACAAATGAAACCAAAACACAGGAGGTAGAGCACAAGCAGAGCTCAGCACTCATATTCTCCAAAGTCATAAATACTCTTCAGATTTCCCGTGATTCTCTACGCTGCTCTATAGTTTCCTTGGAAATTCATTTACTTTCATTGAACCTAAAAGCACACAATCAACATAGAAGACAGAGTTGTACAACAGTACAATGTGAATGATTGGGTACTCACCACTGCTGTGCGCACTGAGCTGGACATGCCAAAGCCTTTGGGCTGGCAAAGGGTGTCATGTTCAACAACATGATGTGAGGGAGCTCATAGTATAGCAGGGAGAATGAGGAACCTCATGCATATCTAGGCTGGTCAGCAATGGTAGGGCTGCTCACTGTTGTAGATAGCCCCCTGGCCAGGGACATTTGGACCCATCCTAAGTGTAGAGTGCACATGCCAGGCACACATGGAACAACTTCGTACATGTTGTGAGACTTGAGGTTGGTCATCTCCTTGGTAATGGTGTCCTTCCATCCGGGGTGGCCAACGCTCGAGTATGTTACAGGGGTCGGGTATCTGAGAGAACTGGATACTGCCAGGCAAACTAGCCGAAAAGTGATCAGAGGCGATGCTGCTCCATCCAAGATGAGCATCGCGCCACTACCACTGCCTCCATACTGCGTGTGAGGTTGGAAGGGTGGATCTCACGGGGTAGTCTGGAATGAACGATATGTCATTGACTAGGCGCATGTGTGATCAGTGTCATCTCCTGAGTCGACATGCTCCTCAGATCACACCTGTTGGCAGGCTATCCCCAACGACTTGTTGTGGGCATCGGCAGGCGGCTCATTCATCCAATCCAGAGTCCTGGTGGTAAATCTATGGTGAGGCGTGGGTGAGATTTCGTCATTGGCGCATGGTCAAGCGCAAGCGGGGGGGAGGCACTGTGGACAACAAGACTGCCGAGGGTGCAACTTGTGGCATTGGCGTTGCTGGTGTTGGCTGCGTTAGCTGCGTTAGCTGTCCAGCAACATTGATGGGTACAGGATGTGACCTGCTTGCCCACGGGTTGCAGTCAGCAACTAACTGCAACCCACTGAGTGTGGGCGGCAGCAAGCCAACAAAGAAACATTCCCTTAACGACTTGCCTCCTCATTCCCGACATGACAGCACCGCCCACCACTCGGTCATAGAGTCTCTTCAACTTCTCCTTCAGCTTGACGACAGCACAAGACACACCGAATGCCAGATGGGAGAGGTCCGGTTTATCCCTGTAGATGATTTCGTAAGGAGTGCGACCACCTAACACCTTCGTGGGAATCCTATTTTGCATGTATGTCACTGCACTGAGTGCTTCTGCCCATTGGGACTTGGGGAGGACAGAATCGCACAGCGTGGCACACATGGCATTCGTGAGTACCCCAGTACGTTCTGCAGCTCCATCCGATTCAGGACTGTACCGCACTGATGTGTGCAGCTTGATTGCCTCTGTTTTGCTG
>Ga0209131_1003665_pt1 | contig 10177 bp, 5 predicted proteins | sample GraSoi_2013_40cm_FD_185826 | JGI IMG/M metagenome (GOLD analysis project Ga0209131, IMG submission 185826) | Grasslands soil microbial communities from the Angelo Coastal Reserve, California, USA - Sample 9_17_2013_40cm (SPAdes) (version 2) | ecosystem: Environmental > Terrestrial > Soil >...
AACAGGTGGTCTTGCGCATCGTCCGAACTCGAGAAGCAACCTATCTCGATGCACGTGGCGCTGTGTATCTGCGACTTGTCACTCATAAGACTTTGCCCGAGAACGACGCCCCGGGAGGATGAACCCGGGCAGTTTATACCGCCACCGCTGGCCGAGGCTTTTGTGGGTAAGGTAAAAGATGCGTTCGTACATCCTATGCACATCCTCGTACTTCCTTCGCACATGCTTCGTAAAGGTCACTTGCCATATATGCGGGTGGATATTCCACCTCCATATATGGCAAATAAAATTAGAAACTGATAAAAGTGAGGGCCGCAAATGCGGCCCTCACTTTTATTTCTTCTTTTTCTTGGCAGGCTTGGAAGTCTTTTTTGCAGGTTTTTTCTTCGCCGAAGATTTTGCTGACTTCGTTTTCTTGGCAGGCTTTGCTTTCTTAGCCCCAGTTTTTTTCGAAGCGACTACTTTCTTCCTTCCTTCTTTCTTTTTCGCCGGCTTCTCGTCGGCCTTCTTTACCTGAATATACCTCTCCACATCCCAACCCACAGCCGCGGCGACCACTTCTTCACCGGGTTTCACTTCCACCACTTCATCGCCTCTACTTGCTGCGCGCTTTCGTACAGCCGCCAGATCGAGCCGTGCAGATTTCGCCGCGCCCTTGCTCAAGTGAACCGTTGCAACGGTGTTTGGCTTACCTGAAACCACACCTGCAATCTTTGTATTCTTCGGCAGGTCCCAAACAGTGACGCCCTTGCCGTAACGTCCCTGCACAGGGAATTCCTTTTGATCGACGCGCTTGGCCTTGCCATCGTTCGTGATGATAAAGATCTCGCCTTCAGCAGGCAATACTTCCATGCCCGCGACTTCGTCTTTATCTTCCAACTTGATGCCGTTCACACCTGCGGCGACGAGTCCCATCGGGCGCACATCGTCTTCCTTGAATCGGATCGCCATGCCCATCGCAGTGACAAGCAGGATATCTTTTTTCTTTCCATCGGTTAACCCGACCCAGCCAAGCCTGTCCCCTTCGTTGACGCGTACCAGGGGAAACGCCTGAGAGGAAGGCCCGGGCAGTTCGCTGATCAACGATTTCTTGACCATGCCAAAGCGCGTCACAGTGGCGACGCAAGAGTCTGCGCCCAATTCTGATCTGTTCGAGGGCAATGCGAACACCGCCACAAGCGAATCATTCTCGCTCAATGGCGACACTTTATAGAACATCGAGCCGCCGCTTAATTTATCCGTTTCGGGAATGAGGTGCGCGACCACTGCGGCGGCTTTCCCCAACTTGCTCACAAAATAGACGGTATCTGTTGTATTGGCCTTCACCAGGAAACGCGGCGCATCGTTACCGGAATGCTTCGGCTGCTTGTCGTCATGCGTACGTGAGACCAGCCCTTCCTCGGTCACGCCAATCCACACCGATTGTTGGGGCAGGTCGCGCGAGGTCAATGTCTTCGAGCCCTTCACGCCTTCCTTCAAACTGACGATCTGCGTGCGGCGTTTATCGGCATACGCAGCTTTTACCTTCACCAATTCGTCGGCGACCACAGTGCGCATCAGTTTCGGAGACTTCAACAACACATTCAGTTCTTTGATGACCCCGGCCACTTCCTTGTATTCGGTTTCGATCTTCTTTCGTTCCAGCGCCGCGAGCCGGCGCAATTGCATATCGAGGATGGCAGTCGCCTGCAACTCCGTCAGCTTGTAGCGCTTCATCAGTTTGTCGCGCGCTACCTCAACATCCGATGCGGCGCGGATGATCCCGATCAATTCATCCAGATTCTTCAGGGCGATCAAATATCCCTCAAGAATATGTGCGCGCGCCTTGGCCTTCGCCAGGTCGAATTCAGCGCGTCGCTTGACGACCGTCAGCCTGTGCTCGATGTAGACGCGCAGCGCCTGTTTCAATGTGAGTGTGCGCGGCTCGTTATGTCCATCCTCATCGACGACCAGCGCCAGCAGATTGATGCTGAATGTGGATTGCATGGGCGTGCGTTTGTAGAGGTCGCGCAGAACAATTTCCGGGTTGGCATTCTTCGTCAACTCCAACACAATGCGCATGCCATGACGATCGGATTCATCGCGCAGATCGGATAAACCTTCGAGATGCCCATCACGCGCCAATTCAGCAATGCGCTCGATCAAACTGGACTTGTTGACTGCATACGGCAGCTCGGACACGATGATGCGGCTCTTGCCGCGTTCCATCTCCTCGAAGTGGGCCTTGGCCTGCACGACAACTTTTCCGCGCCCCGAGCCGTATGCAGACTCGATCCCCTCTTCGCCTTTCTCCTCGATAATGAGGCCGCCCGTTGGGAAGTCCGGACCCTTCACAAACTTCATCAGTTGCTCAACATCGATATCGTCCAGCTTCTCCCAGCGATCCAGCATATACACGATCGCGTCGATGATCTCGCCCAGATTATGCGGCGGGATGGAGGTGGCCATGCCCACTGCAATCCCTGTCGCGCCGTTGACCAAAAGATTCGGCAGCGCAGCAGGCAATACACTTGGTTCTTCCAGGGTATCGTCGAAGTTCGCGGTGAAGTCAACTGTTTCCTTGTTCAGGTCGAACAGAATATCCAGCGCAGCGCGTGTAAGGCGCGCTTCGGTATAACGCATCGCCGCGGGCGGATCGCCGTCGACGGACCCAAAGTTTCCCTGCCCGTCCACCAGCATGGTGCGCATCGAGAAATCCTGTGCGAGGCGTGCCATGGCTTCATACACCGATGAATCGCCATGTGGATGATATTTACCGAGCACCTCGCCCACGATACGAGCGGACTTCTTATATGCTGTATCGGCGCGAATGCCCATGTCGTACATCGCGTATAAAATACGCCGCTGTACCGGCTTGAGTCCATCGCGCGCATCCGGCAGGGCGCGTGAGACGATCACGCTCATCGCGTAATCGAGATACGCCTGCTGCATTTCCTGATCGATATCTACTTTTCTGATTAAGCCTAGGTCCATAGGAACTCCAATGCCTCACTAGACCCCCACCCTAACCCGCTCCCAATGGGAGAGGGACGAAGGCTGAGGGAGTGGAGCGAATATATGTTCTATTGCGGGGCTTATCTTACGGGGAAAGAGAAAAGGCGTCAAGGTGGATGGATTATTGTTTATAATATTCCATGATTGGTTTTATTTTGCGGAGAGCTGTTATGAATCCAAGTACCACGTTGATCATCACAACAAGTGTAACGATCGGTCTGGCCTTCATCGGATATCTTGCCACGTACATCAACAATCTGTTCATGAGTCGCCGCAAGGAGAAATTGGACAGGATCAATCGTCAGCTCAGCGAGTTATACGGCCCGATGTTCGGGATCACACACGCTTCAGACATCGCCTGGCAGGAGTTCAAGAAAAAATATCGCTTTGGTCCTGAATTCTTCAGCCGTAAAAGGAGATTAAAGTCGAAGGACTTCACCGCATTTCGACTGTGGATGACCACGATCTTCATGCCGATGAACAAACATTTATTCGATGTCATCCTCGCCAAGTCTGATCTGTTGATCGAAGCAGAGATGCCGGAAAGCATCCTGTTATTCTGCGCGCACATTGCAGCATACGAAGCCGTGCTGGAACGATGGAAGAACAAGGATTTCTCTGAAGTGAAATCCGTGATCCATTATCCCGCCAGGTTCAACGAGTATGCAAGAAAATCCTTTGCGCATTTAAAAGCCGAGCAGGATCAACTGCTCGGGAAAAGCAAGCTCGTTTAGTATTGGCAAGTCAAAATTTTTTTCAGGAGGATGACAATGGCTGCTTCCATTGACGATCTGGTCTCCATGGGAGACATAGTATCGCTATACGAGATCCTGGTCGAGGACGACGACTGGATGACACAACTCGACGCGGCTGAAGGGCTCGCCAAACTGCGCGATAAGCGCGGCCTTGAATTCCTGATCAGCGCAGAGCAAAGCGAAGAAGAGCAGATTCGGGAGGTGGCAAAAGAAATCCTGAATTCCCCCGAAATGAAGCGCCGCCTGGACGATCTCAAAGCGGATGAAGAAGAGCAACGTCAGGAAAGAATTGAGACTGCGAAGAGACGCCTGCAAAAGGGAAAGAAGGTCTTTCGATACAAAATGGTCTATATGCCGGCAGGCGATATCTTGAGTGAAGACCCGTTAAGCCAGGGATTTGAAATCCCTGCGTTGGATGAATTTGGTTTTGAAGGCTGGGAAGTCGTTAACGTCATCCCGCGCCGCAGACAGCTCCTTAGCAGCGCAGTGGACGATCACTTCACCGGGGCATACTTTCTGCTGAAGCGTGAGGTCACGCCTGATGAATCTGCAGACTTGGATAAGGCCTAAATTTTCATTCACAAATGGGACAGGTTCGGAACCTGTCCCATTTTTCTTTAAGAAGGCGCAAACTCGATTTGCTTTTTCACACACACGCCGCCCTGCACGGTTTCGGTACACACCTTCACGGTAACGCGCAGCGGATGCCCGGCCAGATTGTAACCAAATGTATGTGAATTGATTACAACGGACTTGCCCACAGGAAGGGTATCCTTTGTTGTTGCACTGCCACAGCCATCGCTGGTGATGAAGCCGTCGGTTAACTTTGATAACGTGGTATCTGTATTCTTATCCCAGACTCGAATATCAACGGATTTGAAATCGATCACGCCATCGTTCTCCAGCCTTATTTTGACCCACCAATTCCCTGAGCATGTCTCCATGCCCGTATAAGATATTTCAAAATCCGGGCCTGGCGTAATGGTTGGGGCGACAGGAGATGGAGGCGGTGTAAATGTTTGAGTAGGTGTGGGTGGCGGTGTATAGATCGGCAAGTTCGCGGTGCTGCCGGCAATCGTCGCATACTGTCCCCATACCCAGCAGAAATCACCTGGCGACTCAGGGTTGTGGATATACCAGTAATTTCTAGTCGGGTCAGCGGCGAGAACCTCAGCCACCTTCCCCACCAATAGGGCACCTGCATATGGATAAGCTTTTCCCGGGCCGCTCCGACAATTGGTTGCCACCGACACACTGATGATCGGTATCGGCGGAGTGGCTGAAAAAATCGAAGTCGCCGCGAGCGTTTCTGTAGCAGTTAATGTGGGCTGTCCGGGGTCAAAAGTAGGCGTGGAAGTCCCTGTCTCGATCGAAAGAGAAGTTCCCGGCACTGCAGATTGAGTCTGCGCGGCGAAGGCAGTCTGCGCGACAGCCGTGTTCAGCGAGTTAATATCCACTACAGGCACAGCGGTGGGAGGCGCCGCGCAAGCCGTCAGCATGCCCGCCAATAACATCAAAGAAATATGCTTTGAGAGTTTCATGCTTCCTCCTAAAGTATATCTGTCCGAGAGGAATTTCTTCTGCAGGTTAATTTTATACCCTTTTTGTGCAGAGACTCAATAGACGTAATGTACCATTGCCTGAGCCCATAAGTTTTTATGGAGGCTGTTTCCATGACTCAAAAAATTCATAAATAGGATGCCCGGGATTTACATGATGAATTAAATTCTTCGGCAGAATGGTCTGGAGCTCCCCCACTTCAAATCCCAATCTGAAATCTGTGCTGAATACGAGCGCTTCATTAAGAAACCAATTAGGCCTTTTGGGGTATTGAATATCGAATATTTTCGCAGTAACATTTTATCAATTAGCCCTCTTTTTATTAATTACCGAAGGATATTGCATATGAAATCTTTATCAGTAGCCAAAGCATTGATGGTCATTATATGCATTAACCTTTTGAGTGGCTGTGTCCTCCATGCTTCCGCCCCTAGTCCATCTATTAACGCCTTTATATATGACCCTCCTGATGGCTCGGTGGTGCAGGTAGGGGACTCCGTCAGTTTAGAGGGGCATGCATATTCCTATATTGATAGCAGAGATATTTCCCATCTGCTTTTCTTCGCCAGTGGTATATCACTTGGGGAGGCTCCTACATTGGTTCATGATACAGCAGATGCTCACAGGACAACGGGCAGTTTAGACTGGACACCAACATCAACCGGCGAATATTCTCTACAAATAATGGCTGTCAAAGCAGGTAGCTCTTTCATGTCCAATGCAGTACGAGTTTGTGTGATCGATTTCTTAATCGATCCGGGCAGTAGATATGCTGCCGCCTTTGGATACGATGGGCCATGTATGATCCCTGATCGGGACACCTCAGCCATCCCCGGAACGTTGATTCTTACAGCAAGCGCAACACCAGATCATCTGGAATACGATGCGGCTTATGGTTACGCCTGCCCCGATCCAACCCTTTCATTCACAGCTACCACTACAGATCCGCACGAGGATGTTGCATTTGTGACCGTAGCTTTGAACTTCACGATCGGTCCAGGAACAGGGCCAGATATGACTTTTATCCTCACCCCGACAAGCACCTCCCCAAGTGACAGAACATTATTCAGTGGTTCGGTGACGTACCTGTATGGGAACCTGGTGACACGCTTCGGCAGCACAGGCGGAAATGTTACATGGACAGCGCAGGCATTAGGGCGCGACGGATCAATACTGGCGACCGATGGACCATATACGATTCCCGCTAATCCATGCACGCCAGTTCCACTTAATTCAGCTTTTACGCTTCCAGCGCCAACCACGACTCCCGCATCTGCCGTGGATTGTCCTTCCGGCACATATTTCGCAGATGTAACTCACAAGTGCATTCCAATTGCCATACCAACCAAAGGCAAGCAAGGCGGCAATGGCGCTTCTACGTCGTGCTCTTCCTATCAGGGCGCTTCTGCCTGTACAACAAATGGCTGTTCATGGGATAAGATCACGAGCACATGTCATTAGGCAACGCTAATTTGAATATCAAACACGTCTGATTATGGCGAACAATATGCAAGCTTAAATAAAAAGAAGCGGCCAAATGAATGGCCGCTTCTTTTTATGGATCAACTAATCTCCAGCTACTGTTGCATCAGTTGGAGCATCTGTCGGTTCCATAGGCACTCCATTATTGTTTCCTTCTAACTCTGCAAAGCGGCCGTGGATGAAGCCCGTTCCCGCGGGGATGAGCTTGCCGATGATCACATTCTCTTTCAGGCCAAACAGCGGGTCTGTCGTTGAACCGATGGCCGCGCTCGCCAGCACCTTAATGGTGTGCTGGAACGAAGAGGCCGAGAGGAACGAATCGGTGCTGAGTGAGGCCTTCGTTACGCCGAGCAAAACTTCACCAAAGCGAGCCGGCTGCTTGCCTTCTGCCAGCAATTGTTCATTAATCCTGCGGATCTCAAGACGGTCGACTGCATCGCCGGGCAGGTATTTGGTATCGCCGGGTCGTGTCACCTGCACCTTGCTGATCATCTTGCGGATGATCACTTCAAAGTGCTTGTCGTGAATGTTCTGGCCTTGCGAGCGGTACACCTTCTGCACTTCGCTCAAGAGATACATCTGGCAGGCTTCGCGTCCCTGGATCTTCAACACACGGTGTGGGTTAAGCGAGCCTTCTGTGAGCGGCTGGCCGGCTTCCACATGTGCGCCGTCCTTGACGAGCAAACGCGATGTATTGGGGATGTCTTCGACGATCTCTTCGCGTTGTTCATAAGACACGATAACCTTGCGATCTTTCTTTTCAACAGCCACGCGTCCGCTATGCTGGGTCGTGATGGTGGCTTTTTCCTTGGTGGCGAGTATCTCACCAGCCTGCACTTCGGCCTCGTCCTTGATAACGATTTTCCAATCTTCGGGGATGGCGTATTCGTCGTGCACCATCTCGGCGTGTTCAATGCGGATCTCACGCATATCTGCATATTTCTCGGATTGATTGACGTGCAGCACGCCTCCAATCTCAGCAACTACTGCCTCGCCTTTTGGTTGCTTGCGTGCCTCGAAGAGTTCTTCCACACGTGGAAGACCGGTTGTAATATCGGCACTGGTCGCAGCCACACCGCCGGTATGGAAGGTGCGAAGCGTAAGCTGCGTACCAGGCTCACCGATGGACTGCGCGGCCACGATCCCAACTGCAGAGCCGAGGCCCACCATTTCGCCACGGCCGAGGTCAATACCATAACATTTCGCACAGATCCCATGATTCAGTTCACAGGTATGCGGCGAACGGACTTTCACTTCAGACACGCCGGCGTTTGCGATCTTGCGCGCCAGGTCGTGCGTAATAACGTCGTTATATTCGGCCAGGACCTCACCGGTTTTTGGATCGATCACACGATCTGCAATAAGCCGGCTATAGATGCGGTTGACCATGGATTGGCCGGCAATATCGTCCGATTTGCGAATCAAGATACCATCGTGCGTACCGCAATCATATTCATTGATGATGATATCCTGTGCGATGTCCACGAGGCGGCGGGTTAAGTAACCTGCATCCGCAGTACGCAGAGCAGTATCCGCCAGACCCTTTCGCGCGCCGTGCGTGGAAATGAAATATTCCTGCGCAGTGAGTCCTTCGCGGAAGTTGGACCGGATTGGCATGGGGATAATGCGACCAGATGGGTCAGCCATCAAACCGCGCATACCAGCCAATTGTGAGATCGTCGAGAAACCACCTTTGGTTGCACCGGAGGTTGCCATGGTGGAGAGGTTGCCATCAGGATCCATATGCCTCTTCACGGCCTCGCCCACCTTTTCAGTGGTATCCTGCCAGATCTGGATCTCGCGTTCGTTCTTCTCCTGTTCAGTGAGCAGCCCACGACGGAAATCTCGCAGGACGACTTCGACTCCCTTGAGGGCTTCGTCAATGATGCCCTTGCGCTCCGGGGGAATGGAGATATCGGCAACCGCAAGTGTGGTACCGGAGATCATGGCATATTCAAAGCCGATGCTTTTTACACGATCCGCTACATCGGTGGTTATTTCCTGTCCGCATAGTTCATAGACTTCAGCAATCAAATCTTTCACGCCGCCTTTGTCCAGTTTCTCATTTACGAACTGGACTTGCTCAGGCAGGACGCGATTGAACAATGCACGGCCAACAGTTGTTTCAATGACGCGTGTTTGAACTTCAGGCATGCGATCTCCCTTGTCGTCATACCACGTCTTCACCTGTAATTTGATCTCGCTATGGACTTCAACTTGATCGAGCGCATATGCGAGTTCAACTTCATCGATATCAGCAAAGGCGCGCCCATCACCGCGATGCACAGCTTTCTGCGCCATCGTCAGGTAATACACACCGAGCACCATATCCTTGGAAGGTGAAATGATCGGCTCACCGTCTGCAGGTTTGAGCAGGTTCTTGGAAGCAAGCATCAGTTCACGCGCTTCCTTCACGGCCTTTTGTGAAAGCGGAACATGCACGGCCATTTGGTCACCGTCGAAGTCCGCGTTAAATGCTGTAGTTACGAGCGGATGCAATTGAATTGCAGATCCTTCGATTAAGATCGGCTCGAACGCCTGAATACCCAAACGGTGCAGAGTAGGTGCACGATTCAATAACACAGGTCTTTCGCCGATCACGCCTTCGAGTGCTTCCCATACTTCTGGTCTGTTGCGTTCGATCAAACGACGAGCACCTTTGACATTTGCAGCATATCCATTTAATACGAGGCGTGCGATCACGAATGGCCGATACAACTCAAGTGCCATGCTCTTGGGCAGACCGCATTGATTCAATTTCAATTGAGGGCCGACCACGATCACAGAACGACCGGAGTAATCCACGCGTTTGCCCAACAGGTTGCGGCGGAAGCGCCCCTTCTTGCCTTTGAGCATATCGCTCAAGGATTTAAGTTCGCGACGGCCGCGGCGTGAAAGCGCCTTGCCGCGCTGTGAATTATCGATGAGGCTGTCGACCGCTTCCTGTAACATGCGTTTTTCATTGCGGATGATGACATCCGGCGCGCCGAGTTCGAGCAATCTCTTCAAGCGGTTGTTGCGGTTGATCACACGACGATACAGGTCGTTGAGATCGGAGGTCGCAAAGCGCCCGCCGTCCAACTGCACCATCGGACGCAGGTCGGGTGGGATAACAGGCAATACAGTGAGGATCATCCACTCGGGACGATTGCCGGAGCGCTTGAACGCTTCCACAACTTTCAAACGGGTCGTGGATTTCTTGCGCTTCTGCTTGCTCTTGGTGGTGCGCACCTCATGCCATAATTCTTCAGAGAGCTTGTCGAGGTCGAGACGGCCGAGAATATCAAAGAAGGCTTCAGCGCCCATATCGGCACGGAAGACCTGTCCCCAACGCTGTTTCAATTCACGGTAGCGAATCTCGCTTAAAAATGTGAAGGGGCGAAGCT
>Ga0209131_1003666_pt1 | contig 10175 bp, 8 predicted proteins | sample GraSoi_2013_40cm_FD_185826 | JGI IMG/M metagenome (GOLD analysis project Ga0209131, IMG submission 185826) | Grasslands soil microbial communities from the Angelo Coastal Reserve, California, USA - Sample 9_17_2013_40cm (SPAdes) (version 2) | ecosystem: Environmental > Terrestrial > Soil >...
AGCAGACGATTGGCACTCCGTACGAGATCGATACGCGGGACGCGATTCTTTTCCTCGAAGAGACCCGCGATCCGATGTCTGTCGCGGACGAGCGGCTCCTGCACCTTCGCGCAGCGGGACTGCTGCACAATGTCCGGGGCATCGTCTTCGGCCAGCTCTCGCTCGATCGCTCGGAGGAGGACGAGTTCGAAGATTTCCTCGTCGACCTCGTCTCCGATCTCAAGGTCCCGATTCTGATGGACTTCCCCGCCGGCCACGAGGTCCCGAATCTCACGCTCCCCCTTGGAACCGAGGTGGAGCTCGTCGCCAATGAAACGACGGGTTGGCTTTCCTATCGCGAGGACGCGCTCGCGTTCCCGGAAGAGCGACCGCGACTCAGTTTGGTGTAACGCTTAGAGTCCGCCTGCTTTGACTGTCGCATCGATAGCGATGCACCAGACGTGAATCAGCATCAGATGCACTTCCTGGATGTAGGCTCCTTCTTCGCTCGGCACGGCGACGACATGGTCGGCGTCGCCACCCTCCAGACCTTGCCTCCCGCACAGCGCGATCGCAATCGCGCCTTTTTCCTTCGCGGCTTTGAGTCCGCGCAGCACGTTCTCGGAGCGACCGCTCGTCGTGATGCCGACGACGGCATCACCCATTACCGCCAGTCCCTCAACCTGACGCTCGAACAGCGCGCCGTATCCAAAGTCGTTGGCGATGCAGGTGACGACTCCTGCGTCAGCAACGAGCGAGATCGCGGGCAGGGGCCTTCGCGTCTCCTTGAAGCGGCCAATCAGCTCTTCAACAAAGTGACTGGTTTGGGTCGCGCTGCCTCCGTTTCCGAAGGCGAGAATTTTCCCGCCGCGCGCGAGGCAGGAGATGATAGCCGCCGCGGCCGCGTCAGACGCGGGCTGGAGCGAAGCGATGCAAGCATCGATGACTTTCTGATGCTCGGTGAAATGCTGGGCGAAAGGTTGTGCTGGCATGCGCGGATTATACGGGTGAGAGCAAGCGGCGCCAGTGCGCGTCGCCGCTAGCGTCCACGGCGGCGGCGCCTCGGATCCGAGTTTCTACCTGGACCACGAGCGTGTCCGCCTTCCTTGGAACCGCCGCGCCCGCCGGAACCGCCACGAGATCCGCGTCGCGCTCCGTGCCGGTGATCACCACCTCTTCGATGCCGCCGAAACTCACCCGCTATCCGCCGCACCTCGCTCTCGGCGTGCGATAACATGCTCCGATCGTCCTGCGTTTCTTCGACTTCGTCCGGCGACCACGGCTGCTTGAGACGCTCCTGTAGCTCGTCGAGCGTTTCCGCGCGCACCGCGCCTCGCTGCCCGCGGAGCACCACGAAGCGCACTGGGCGATCGAGGTCGGGGATTTCCGCGTCAGTGAGTGTGCGGGCGATCTTTTCCGGGAGACGAAGCCGAACCACGCCGCGACGCTCGCCATCACGATCCTCCACGTCGTAGTCGATCTCGACCTCGCGATCACGGATCGTCACCTGGTTCGGCAAGCGCTCGAGCCGCTCCCGGACATCGAGCGGAACGAACTTGTCCACGTCCACCGCAAGCCTGGCTGACCGAAAGTCATCCATTGAGCTGATGCCAGCCAGTTGCTCTTCGTACAATGCGATGAGCTCTGGCAAGCCGAGCCGCTTCGTCTCCCCACCGGAGCGCTTGTAGGCTTCGCGGATCTCGTCGATCGCCCCGCGATTCTGTTTCACCGCAAAATGTCGGGCTTCGCCGCGAGCCAGCGCTTCCGCAAGCGCATGCCGCGCTTCCCTCGCCAGGGCCGGTGGAAATTCTTCCACCGTCTCCACCTCGCTCTCGAGCTCGAAGCCGAAATACTCCACCGTTCGCTTCAGCATGAGCGGGCCGTGCTTGCGGCGCGGATCGTAGACCACCTCGACCTTCCCACGCGTCGCATAACGTCGGATCAGCTCCATCGGAATCTGGGTGCCTTCGATCGCTGCGCGGGGAATGCCGGAACGATCGGCGAAGTAGCGAAGGTCGCCCGCAATCGCTCCCCAGCTGCCCGCCACACTCGTCTTGGAGACGCGCGCCTCGGTTCCGTCGGCCGTGTGCTCGTCGATGACGAGATCGAAAGGCATATACTGCGCGAGCAGCTCCGTGAATTTTCGATAGGTGTGATCGCGCGCATTCACCATTTTTGTCGGCAGCTCCATGCCGACCGCGCGATAGACGCTCGCGGTCGCGAGCGCCGCGTCTTCGATCGCTTTCACGAGCACCCCGCGCTGCTCGGCCCAGCTTTCGATGCTCTCATCGAAGAGATGGCGCGGGAGGCCATACACCTCCCCGATGTACCCACAATGCGAGAACGCCTCGGCGTAGAGGTTGTACGCGGTGAGATGATCGCTGCCCGGCACGATGACGCCCGAGAGATCACGCTCCTCGCGCGTCATTCGGTGGAGCGACTCGATCGAGCTCATTACCGCCAGGTATGGAACAAGCTCGTCGTCGGCGTTCACCAGCAGCTCCGCCCATGGACGATCCACTGGCATCGCTTCGACGGATTTACCGTAGCGCGAAAGCCTTCCGTTCTCGATTATGCCCCGCTGTTCGAGCAGCGACACCGCTTTGCGATAGGCGACGCGATCGAGTGGAACAGGCAGATCCAGCTGGTCCGCCGCGACGCCAAGGTCCGCGCACGTCATCGCGACGCGCTCCGAATCTCCCGCCAGCTGGAACTCGGGTGCGGTCGGTCTGAGCGAGGAGAATTGAATGTCGCGATCGGAGAGTATGAACACCCTTCCGCCGGCGACGCGACCATGAACGCGGCCAGCCATCTGCAGAATCTCGTTGGCGCCGAGGTGCAGTCGGGTGAGGACGTTCTTGCCGCGCTCGATGACGTTGCTGAAGCGAGTGTCGTCGATGACAACCGTGTCGAGGCCTTGCACGTTGAGCGCGCTCTGCCCCGCCGCCGTCATCGCCAGGAAATACGGTTTCTTCTCTTCGCCCTCGAGAAATGGGCGAATTATCCTGATTGGTTCTCCACCGTGATAGAACGCGCTGTTGATTCGCGGGAAGCGCACGCCCACCAGCTCCGCCGCCTCCTCGACGCCCGCTCGCGTCGGAAGGAACATCCCGACCCCGCGACGCTCCTTCACCACCTGCTGCAGAAATCGGTCGTCGAGAAATGTCCGTGGATCCTTGCGGACGATCTTCACATCAGCCGCCTTCGATGGATCGAACGCGGAAGTTTCCAGCACGGCCGCGGCGTTCAGGTAACGGGCGTAGAACGTTGGATCGACCGTCGCGGAAAGCCAGATGAACCGACACCCGACTCGCTTTCCGAGAGCGAGACAGAGCTCGAGCTCCGCTGACGTCTGATGTATCTCGTCCACGACTAGGGTATCAGTGGGAAGTATGTCTCCGTCCTGGAACCACCGGCGCGCGATTCCGGTCGTGACCACAATCACGTTCCAGCTCGGCGTCTCCGGCGTTGCTTCACGCTCACGGTTCACGACGCCGACTTTCAAGGTGTTGGTGCCGAGGATCGTCTCCGCGATCGGGCGGATGGAGAGTGTCTTACCGGTACCTGTGCCGGCGACGATCCCAAAACCTTTTCCGGCGGCGGCGAGATCGCGGATCTCAGACCCGTGCTGCTTCTCGAGAGTCGTCGCGATTCGCAGGCCGAGGGCTAGCTCAATTGTCTCGCAGGCGGCGCGAGTTGGCGCTATTACGATCAGCCGCCCGGTCGGCGGCTCGGCTGCGACGTAGGCCGCGTGGTCGGGCGGGAGATACCTGTCGGTGACGGTGCGCTGCATTCACCGTGGAAGTTGCATACATCGCTCCCGATGCGAAACGGCCCCGGGAGATTTTACTCGCCCGGGGCCGTCGCTATTTCAGGGGCCTTTTAGTCGTTGCCCTTGTGCTTGCCTTTGCCGTTGCCATTGCCTTTTCCATGTCCGTTGCCCTTCGCTTCCGCGTTGCCGGCGACGTAAGAGCGATCGTCGCCACTCACAACGCCCTGGCGATTGTCGCCGTTGTCATCGTTGTCACCGCGCGACTTCTTATACTGCTTGTCCTGTTCCTTCTGCTGCTTCCGTTGCGCCTTCCGCCACTGTCTGTCGCTGTTGTCGTTGTTGTCGTTGTAGCCGCGGCTGCTGAGAATCGTAAAGGTGCCGTTCGAATTACGACGGGCGCGCTGGATCACCAGGTTGCCATTTGCGTCGCGGACGCGGCGCTCGTAAATCGAGTTGTTGTCGCGGCCTCTGCCGACCTGATACCAGCCACCATCGACCCGATTACCGACGTCGTCGCAGTTCACGTTCGTGTTGGTGCGACCGAATATGATGTCGCCGACGGTGTTGGTGCTCTGAGTATACGCGCAATTATTGCCTCGATTGCCGTTGTTCCCAATTGTGTTGGAGCTGATGATCGAACTATGATGTTGCCGTTCCTGTCTGTGGTACGGCGCTCATAGATCGTATTTCCGTTACCATCGCGACCGACAACGCGCCACGAGCCATCGACACTGCCGATGACACTGGTGTTGCCCACCGTATTGGTGCTGATGATCGACATGTTGCCGTAGGAATCGCGTCGCGCGCGTTGAACTACGATGTTGCCGTTACGATCCTGCGTACGGCGCTCGTAGATCGTGTTTCCGCTGCCATCGCGGCCGACCACTTGCCACGACCCATCGATCCGGGCGTTGGTATTGGTGACGGGCGTCGGTAGGCGCGTGCCCAGGATCTGCGCATCGACCGGTGCGGTCGAAGCGAGTCCCGCGAGCGCTAGTGTGATGATGACTGCCTTCATTTTGAAATCCTCCGAGTAATTAGATCGACAAGCTGGTCCGTTGTGCTGGACTTGCTCTTGTCTGATTTTCCTTTCTTGGTCTTTGGCGGATCGTCCCCGAAGAGAACCCTTCCATTGGCCGGACGGTTTCTCACCGCCGAAGCGCAATCGGTTGGTGCCGGCTGTTGCCCTGCTGGCACGCCGTTGATCCAGATGCGGCACATGCCAGCTGGCGGAAAGAACCCAGGCGGCACGATCTGTTCCCGAAGCGACCGCGATTGCTGTGTCGCAGGCACTTGGGGCTTCACCGGAACGGGTCTCTGCGCTTCCGCGACTCCCGCTGAGACGATGAGTCCCAACACGGCGGGCATGGCGAACCGCAATAAGAAAGAGGCTGAGATGGAGCTGGAACGGGGAATCATGCCGTAATGGGGTGCACGTGGGGTGCCATACCCAGTCAACTGGGCTAAGTCATTATTCCCACGAGAGTTACAACCGCCCATCCGGCTCGGATTGGGCCCCGGTGTCCTCTCGAAGGGACGGGTGGGCGAGAGATTGATACACATTTGGTGCAGCCCCCCAAACCATTGTTTCAAGAGGCCAAAACGAGCCCTCCAGCACGTCCGCAGTCCCCGAAGGAAATACCGATAGCCCGCGCCGTCAATACTGTGTCGTGATCGACACCGCGTTGAGCGCCGGCGCGTCACCTCCTCCGGTGGACAACGAGATTCTCATGATTTCACGATTCTTCTAGTAGTGATATCACTTCGCCCGGTTTTGCGTGCCGCCCTGTTTTCGATTTTTCGTAAATCGGCTTTCCGTCGGCAATGATCTCGAACCTGCCTCCCCTCGAGGGAATCATCTGGATTTCCGCATCGGGGAAGCGCTGGCGAATCTCAGCCGCCAAACTGGCGGCTCGCGGCTGGTAGTTTCAAACGACGCAGTATTCGATGCTGATCTTCATTGGGTTGTCATTGGTGTTGGGCTCTATTGAGCCGTCGGCGCGTATTGCTGCACTAGCTGAAGCGCTTCCGGCGTTCCGACAGCCTTCAGCGCATTGATTGCCGGTGTGCGAATCACGTTCTGCCAGACCTCAGATGCCATCATCTGCTTCGCGAGCGGAAGCGCTGCGTTTTTCTCGAGACGAATGTCCGATCCGAGGGCCGCACCGCGAACGATGAGACTCGGATCCATTCGCGCGACTACTCGGAGACGCACGCTCACATCCCGTGCGGTGGCTCCGCTCAGCGTCAAGCGTCCGAGCGCCGTCACGGCTTCCTGCCGGACGCGAGCATCTGGATCGCGAGACGCGGCCACGAGAGCCGCAGCGACGTTGCGCATCGGCGCGATTGTGGCCCGGCTCGGATCACTTCCCCAGATACCGATCGCATCTACTGCACGAGCACGCACGGCCCAGAATTTATCGTTGCGGGTCGAACCGATCAGGGCGTTGAGCGCCGCAAGATCGGCGGGCCGCTGCGCCAGGATATCGACTGCTTCGATGCGTCCCAGCACGTCATCGTCATAGACGAGCTCGTATCGCAACATCGCGGTGGAGCGTGGGAAATCGGTGAGATCGAGAACCCAGTTTCCTTTATCCCACCGAATAGACCGGGGCGGAGCCTTGAGGTTCGTTCCGGCTTCTCCAGTTCCGTTCCGAACCGGCACGACGAAGCGGACGACGCCGCTGTCGGTGCGCGCCTCGACATCGACGTCGACATCGAAGAAGCCGGTGAGACTGTCGCGCGGCTGCACCTCTTTCGCGCTGATTACAAGCCGGCGGGCAGCGCGATCGTACAGTGACGAAACCTGAAACACCGGATAGCCGGCGCCGTAAACCCACTGATCGAAGAAGGCCTTGTAATCCTTGCCGGTCGTTTCCTCGAACGCCTTCCGCAGATCGTTCGTGACGACGTTCCCAAAGGCGTTCGCCGTGGTGTAGTGGTTCATCGCCTTCCAGAAGAGCTCATCGCCGAGTTGGTGTCGAAGCATCTGGAGGACGGTCGCGCCCTTCTGGTAGATGTGTCCGGTGAAGAACACCTCGATCGGATCGTTCACCCATTTCCCCCACACGATCGGACGACGCGCGCGACGATCGGCTTCAAGTGCTTGTTCCTGGGCACCGAGCCGATCGATAGCGCCCTCATCGATTCCGAGATCCTCCTCGCGGAAGATTTGCTCCATGAAAGTGGCGAATCCTTCGTTGAGCCAGACGTCGGCCCAGTCACGGGTGGTGAGGAGATCTCCATACCATTGGTGTCCGAGCTCGTGCGCCATGAGTCCCACCGAATTGGCCTGCGGCTCCGACCAGGCAGGGTGGAGGATCTCGGCATCGTTTTGCGAGGTCGCGGTCACGTTTTCCATTCCGCCGTACTGGAATTCCGGAATCACGATCTGGTCGTACTTATTCCATGCGTACGGGTAGCCGGTTTTTCGAGAGAACACATCGACCGCTTGCGGAGTCTTGGCGAACCCGCGCCAGGCGGCGTCAACCGAATCGGGATAGGTCCAGTAGCCAATCGGCACGTTCCGCCACGGGTTGTCCCGCAGCAACGTGTACTTGCCGACGACCGTCGTCATCAGGTAGGTCGATGCGGGCTTGTCGAGAATCCAATGCCATTCGATGCTGTCGCCCACGGCGCGAGATCCCGCCAATCGACCATTGGAGAGAGCGCGCTCGTCTTTCGCGGTCCAGATGTAGAACTCCCAGGTCGTTTTGTCGTTCGGAAAGTCGTAAGTAGGGACCCAGTAGTGAGTGTCTTCGGTCTCACCCTGCGTCCAGACGATGTGCTTGGCGGGCCTGAAATAGGCGCCCTTTGACCGATTGACGCCATCGTAGTCGATCGTGATCGATGTCTTTTTGGTGGACCGCAGTGGCGTTGCGAGATGCACTGTGAGCGCGCGCCCGTCGTAATCGTATTTCAACGGCGCGGATCCGGCAGTGATGTCCCTGAATGTCATATCCCCGGCATCGATCACGATATCCGAGAGCGGCCGAGCGTCGGGGAGTCCCTCGATCGAAAGCGTGGTCGTTCCAACAACCGCCTGACGCGACCAGTCGAAGCGGACGGTCGTCACCTGGTGCTGAAGATCGTACGTCCGTACTCGCTCCGCATGTGCAGCTCCGTCGGGCGGCGGACCCCAGGCAATCAGTGGCGTTTGCTGAAAGGGTGGAACGCGATCGATGGATCGGCTCGTGTCCATCTGGAAAGGAGGAAGAACGAGCGGTGGATTGGGCTGTGGGATCTCGGTCGAGGGAATCCTCGACGTCGCCGGCGGCGGAGTGCAAGCAACCATGAGCGCGCTGGCAGCCGCGCCCATGAAGAATCTGCCTTTCATTTTAAGCAGGAACGAGATGAATACGTTCGAATGATTCGGGATAGCCGGGTAGCGTTTTTTCATGATATGGTATCTAACCAGCCAACCCGGCGGAAGGATAGTCACGCATGCGACACGCGTTCACCATCGTCGAGCTCACTGTCACGATCTGCATTCTGGGCGTGATCTCCGCCATCGCCATGCCATCGGTCGGCAAGCTGCTCGACAGTATCCACGTTCACGGTGCGGTGCTGGAGATCGAATCACTGTTCAGCGGCGCCCGACATATTGCGATCGCCCGGTCCGCCCAGGCTACTGTCGATATCGACACTGTCGATCAGGCGATCTACGTCAGCGTTGGAGTCGACACGCTTCGAAAGCGGGAAATAGGCAAGGATCACGGCGTTCGGCTTTCAGCGACTCGTGTGCGGATGTCTTACTCGGCGACGGGCATGGGGTACGGTGCCGCGAACCTCAGCGTCTCCGTGCGACGGAGCTCGTTCGTCGATACCGTTTTTGTGTCGCGACTGGGTCGCGTGCGGCACTGATTGGCGGCGTCGCCATGATGTCCACGGGATCCGACTCGGATGCAACTGGGACTGGCGTGTCCGATGTCGTCCCGAAATCGTAGCCCGGAACTGAAATGCGCGGAATCTGCTGACCGATCATGCGCTCGATGGTGCGTACCATCGCGATCTCGTCCGGCGACATGAATGTGTACGCATCGCCCGTGGCAGCCGCACGCCCGGTGCGTCCAATCCGGTGCACGTAATCTTCCGGCTGCTGCGGCACATCGTAGTTGATCACGTGGCTGATGCCGGACACATCGAGCCCACGTTGCGCTATGTCCGTAGCCACGAGAACGCGGATTTTGCCCGACTTGAAATCCTCGAGGGCCCGAGTGCGCTCCCCCTGCGATTTATCGGCGTGCATCGCTGTCGCGGCGATTCCAGCATCCTCGAGGTGCCTGACGACGCGGTCCGCGCCATGCTTGGTGCGGGTGAAAATGAGAACCGAATCCATCTCCGCCTTCTTCAACAGCTCGACCAGCAACGTGCTCTTTCGGTCGCGCGGCACCGGATAGACCGCGTGGGTCACGGTGCTGGCCGCCTCCGAGCGGCGTCCGACCTGAACGACAACGGGCTTTCGCAGATACTTTCGCGCGAGTGCTTCGACTTCCGGCGGCATGGTCGCGCTGAACAGAAGCGTCTGCCGGTAGGGCGGGATCTCGGCCACGATCCGATTGAGCTGCGGCGCGAATCCCATGTCGAGCATTCGATCGGCCTCGTCGAGAACCAGGACCTCGAGATCGTCGAAAGAGACGTTCTGGCGTTCCATGTGATCCAGCAAGCGGCCGGGAGTCGCGACCACCACATCCACTCCGCGGAGGAGCGTCTTCGACTGAGGCTCGATGCCAACCCCGCCGAAGATCGGGACCACGCGCAGGTCGGTGTATTTGCCGTACTTCCGAAAGCTTTCCTCGACCTGTGCGGCCAGCTCGCGCGTCGGAGTCAGAATCAAAACGCGAACACGGTGAACAGGCTCACCGCTTGTCCCTGTGAGCGGAGCGCTGATCAGATTGTGAACTATGGGAAGAGTGAAGCCCGCGGTCTTTCCGGTTCCGGTCTGGGCGAGACCGATAAGATCCCGGCCTGCCAGGGCAAGGGGAATCGCCTGTTGCTGGATCGGCGTGGGATGCGTGTACCCGGCATCGCGGACCGCATGGAGAACTTCGGGGGCGAGGGCCAGCTCCTCAAAAGAGAATGGGGCCTCGGGAGTTGGTTCGATCATCTGGTTCTAATATACCCACAGGAGGTGAAGGCTTCGGCGAAAACTGCAATCGAACGGGTGCCAGCGATCAGTGACAGAGATGCGAGTTCAATAGTTCACTACGCCCGGACTTTTCTACCGCGGATCAAGCGACAAGCAACTCCGTGTGCCCTGAATGCCACAGAGGCAAGTCCGGGCGTCGTGAACTAATCACTCGGAACTACGCTACTGAGGTCTGGCACCCGTTCAGTTTGCAGTTCTCACCCGTTCAGTTGCAGTTAATTCCGGTAGATGTCCCCGAACTGCTTCTTGAGGTTTGCGACCTTCGGCTGATCATTG
>Ga0209131_1003667_pt1 | contig 10174 bp, 8 predicted proteins | sample GraSoi_2013_40cm_FD_185826 | JGI IMG/M metagenome (GOLD analysis project Ga0209131, IMG submission 185826) | Grasslands soil microbial communities from the Angelo Coastal Reserve, California, USA - Sample 9_17_2013_40cm (SPAdes) (version 2) | ecosystem: Environmental > Terrestrial > Soil >...
TGTTCCAATATTTTGCGCAGGCTTATGTTTTCCGGGGAACAGAAGGCTTGGGATCGCCGTTGAACTCCACGCTTTTTTACAGCGTTTATCTATATCAGGCTGGTTTTCAATATTTAAAAATCGGTTATGCTTCGGCAATGGCTTGGGTGTTATTCATCATCATCCTGCTTTGCACGCTTTTGTTGTTAAAAGTCAGCGACCGTTTTACTTATTATGCAGGGTAAAAATATGAATAATAATATTCCTACACAGGCCGCGAACATTGGGCAAGTCATATCGGAGGAACGGCGCACCAGCCTTCAGCGTAAAAAGATCCGTGATTTTTTCCAATCTCTTTTTAGCCACACAGCTATTAACCTGGTTGGCTTATTTTTCCTGATCCCATTCATTTGGATGGTGGTGACAGCATTCAAATCTGATCAGGATGTATTTCACACACCGCTGCGTTGGCTGCCATACGATAATGTGACTGTCAATGTAAATGGACAGCCACTGCCACTTTATAACGTTCAAACACCGGACGGAGTTAAACAATTGGCGCTTGTAAAAATTGTCGAGGGCGTGGGAACATTTGTTGATCCAAAAAATCCAACTCAACAAGTGGATTATAAGATTCAACAAGGCACGACAAAAATCGCTGAGGCGATCTTGCACATCTCTTTCCGCTGGCAAAATTTCCGCGATGCAATGAGTCGCGGAAGTCGACCGGGTGTGGGTGCGAGCTTTTGGGTTTATTTCAAAAACAGTTTGATCATAGCGTTCTTTACGATCATCGGCACATTGATCTCGAACACACCAGTCGCATACGCTTTTGCGCGAATTAATTTTCCCGGGCGCGACATCCTATTTATTATCGTTCTGGCAACCTTGATGCTCCCCTATCAGGTAACAATAATCCCGCTATATCTCTTCTTCAACGATTATCTGGGCTGGAAGAACACCTTCCTGCCTTTGCTTGTACCTGCTTTCTTTGCCAACGCCTGGGATGTGTTCCTGTTGCGCCAGTTTTTCAGAACCATCCCTGAAGAAATGTGCGATGCCGCGCGCGTGGATGGCGCATCAGAGTGGCAGATCTTTACACGGATTGTTCTGCCGCTTTCGGTACCAGTGCTTGCTACAGTCACCGTGTTTACCTTCCTTTATACGTGGAATGATTTTACCGGTCCCTTGCTCTTCCTCGATAAGCCGAGTCTGTTTACCATGGCACTTGGCTTGCGTGACTTTCAAAGTCAGCGCACCATGATATGGAATCAACTGATGGCCGCTTCAGTGGTCTTCACGGTGCCGATTGTTATTGCATTCTTTTTTGCACAGAAGACTTTTATCCAAGGGATTAAACTCACGGGCTCCAAGGAATAGTTTATGTACCATCGTCAACGCTGGACACCCGAAAAGGTCAAACAAAGACTCGAACTCATCTCGCCACTGGTTTATATCAAGCGCAAGGCATTGCCTTCGTTCAAATATCGCGAATTGGCAAATCCATTAACGTCTCCGCCTATTGAAGTCAATGTGGACGATTCAACATGGAAGGAAATTGATGCAACCGATTATTGGGGCTCATGGATTCAGGATTTCGTGTTGCGCACAACATTCACCATTCCTGAATATATGGACCCCACGCAGCCCATCGCATTGTTTTTGCCCCTGGGCGAGGCTGGCGATTTTTCGCACCCTGAATGTTTGGCGTACATTGATGGCCAACCTTACGCCGCATGTGACCGCCATCATCAGGAAATTTTACTTAAGCCTGAATGGCTTGATGGCAAAGAGCATGTACTCGCCCTCCACGGCTGGACAGGTCTTGGTGGCTTCGCAAGGAGCGAACCATTCACCAAGCTATACATGAAACAATGCACAATCGTTCAAATCCACCAACCCACACGCAACTTCATCGTACTTTCACGTATTGCTCTCGAAACCACAGATAATCTCGATGACAACAATCCCGCAAAACACCATCTCTTCAATGCGCTCAACGAGGCTTTCAACGTACTCGATACTCGTGATCCTATTGGTGATGAAAGATTTTATTCAAGTATTGAGCCCGCTGTACAAACCCTAAAATCGGGAATCGGAAAAGCAGGCACGCCGCTGGATGCCATTATCCATGCCACAGGTCATGCGCACATCGATGTTGCCTGGCTATGGACTCTCGGTCAAACAAGAAGAAAATCTGAACGCACTTTTCATAATGTCATCCGTTTGATGGAACAATTCCCTGATTACCACTTCTCGCAATCGCAGCCGCAGTTATATCAATATACAAAAGAGGATCAGCCTGCACTTTTTGAGTTAATCAAAGAAAGAATTAAAGAGGGACGCTGGGAGCCGATGGGCGGCATGTGGGTCGAAGCGGATTGCAATCTTAGTGGAGCAGAATCGCTCGCGAGGCAATTCCTGCTCGGTCGCACATTCTTCCGTAAACACTTTGGCAAGGATGCAGAGAGTCCTGTCTTGTGGTTGCCAGATGTATTTGGTTATGCGTGGGCGCTTCCGCAACTCATTCAGCAGGCAGGTCTGAAATATTTCATGACCATCAAGATTGGTTGGAGTCAATACAACCGTTTGCCCTATGACACTTTCATGTGGCAGGGCATCGACGGTACACAAATCCTTACGCACTTCAGCACGGTCAAAGAATTTGGCAGTGAATATGCCAGTACCTACAACTCGATGGCAAATGCCAAAGAAGCGCTCGGCACGTGGCAAAACTTCCAACAAAAAGAATTGCAAAAAGATTTGCTCATGGCATACGGCTTCGGTGACGGCGGCGGCGGTCCAACACGCGAGATGCTTGAGAACATCGATGTGATGAAAAACTTTCCATCACTTCCGCAAGTCAAGCAATCGGGTGTAAAAAAGTTTTTCGAGTCTATCGCGCCACTCACCGAATCAAAGATGATGCCGGTGTGGAACGGTGAACTTTATCTTGAATATCATCGTGGCACCTACACCACGCAAGCCCGCAACAAACGTGCCAATCGCAAAAGCGAGTTCCTCATGCACGATGCCGAATTCATCGCCGCGCTCGCATCGCTTCACACTGATCATGAATATCCATCACAACAATACAACGATGCCTGGCGCACCATCTGCCTCAACCAATTCCACGACATCATCCCCGGCTCAAGCATCGGTCCCGTTTACGAAGAGTCTCAACAGCAATATGCCGAACTCACCACAAACGTCACTCAACTTCGTGACAACGCGCTTGAGTCGCTTACTCAAAAATTGGACGGGGACTTGATCCTCGTCAACCCGACTTCATTTACACAAAGAGGCTTGATCTTCGTCCCCAGTGACTCATTGCAGCGCTTCACTCTCGACGGGAAGCCTGTTCCTGCTCAACAAACTGACTTTGGCTGTTGGCTGGATGCGGGCGAACTCGCGCCGTATAGTGTGATCGCTCTGCAAAAAGAGTCGCAAGTCGAAAGCTCCAGGTCGCAAGTTCCTAGTTCTATACTGTTGGAAAATGATTTTCTCCGCGTCGTATTCAACGACAACGGTGACATCACACGTATCTTCGATAAAAAAGCCAACCGCGAAATTCTTCCACCCAATACAATTGCCAATCAATTCCAAGCCTTTGAAGATAGACCCAAATCATGGGATGCCTGGGACATGGACATCTTCTATGATGACAAAATGTGGCTTGCTGAACCTGCTTCATCTATCAAAGTTGTTGAATACGGCGAGTTACGTCAGACGATTGAGATTAAGCGCAAGATTCAGAACAGTGAATATACGCAAAGAATTTCTCTCAGTCACAACTCTCCGCGCTTGGACTTTGATACCCGCATCAATTGGAATGAACGTCACACGATGCTCAAAGTCGCGTTCCCTGTAGATGTACTATCTCCGCAAGCCACATACGAAATCCAATGGGGCAATGTGACTCGTCCAACACACCGCAACACGAGTTGGGACTGGGCACGCTTCGAGACCTGCGCTCAGAAATGGGTGGACCTGTCTGAAGGCGATTATGGTGTCAGTCTGTTGAATGATTGCAAATATGGACATGACATCCATGACAACGTGATGCGCATTACCCTGCTTCGCTCCCCCACCATGCCCGACCCTATGGCAGATTTTGGCGAACACGAATTCAAATATAGTTTGTATCCTCATGCAGGGATGTGGAATGAAGAGACACAACGAGAAGCGTATTTGTTGAATGATCCGATCATCGTTTACAGGTCAAATGTCGAAGGTCTAAAGTCGGAAAAATTAGTCACCAGTCTTCAGTCTCTAGTCTCTGTTTCTTCGCCCAACGTGATCATCGAAACCATTAAACGCGCTGAGGATGGCAACGGAATCATCATCCGCTTGTATGAAAGCCAGAGACAGCGCGGACGGGTTCAAGTCAAGTTTGGAAGCGCAGTGGATTTGGCTTGGGTGACGAATCTGCTTGAGGAAAACGAATCCGCTTTGAGCGTGGAGAATGATTCAATCAGCCTGAATTTGAAACCGTATCAGATCATGACTCTACGGGTGAAATTCAAATGATGAACGAAAAAGAATTTCTCGCATTTTTGGATGCGAATGGTTTTGTGTATGAGCGCGTCGAACATCCCGCTGTGTTCACATGTGCGGAGTCAGAATTACATCGCCCGGCCGCGCCAGCAGTGAGTACCAAAAATTTGTTTCTGTGCGACAAGAAGGCGCGGCGCTTCTTTTTGGCGGTGACCGCTTGCGAGAAGACGGTAAAGTTAGACAGCCTTGCCAAACAATTGGGCGTTGCGAATGTGCGGTTTGCATCGGAAGAAAATTTGGGACGAATGCTTGGTGTCACGCGCGGCGCAGTGACCATGATGGGCTTGGCGAACGATGTTGAGCATGCTGTCGAGTTGTGGATTGATGCCGAGATCTGGCAGGGCGACTATTTTCTGAGTCACCCGCTGGTGAACACGGCGACGTTGATTTTGGCAAAGCCTGAACTGGAACGTTTCTTTGTGTTGACTGGCCACGCGTTACATCTTTTTGACGAAGGGCACAATGTATGAGAATTGCATTTGCTGGGACGGGATACATCAACAAAGTCCACGCGCAAGCCGCACAGAATTTAGGATTGGAATTGGCGGCGATTGTCAACCACAAAGCGGACTCGATGATCGAGTTCGGGAAACGCTTTGACATTGTTCGCCAATACGAAACTGTGGAAGCCATGCTGAAAGATGGAAACGTGGATGCGTTGGTAGTCTCAACACCAAATTATTTACACGCGCCGCAGACGATCGCTGCACTGAAAGTGGGCGTGCATGTGATGGTCGAGAAGCCGATGGCAATGAACGCACAAGAAGCGGAGCAGATGCGTGAAGCTGCAGGAAAATCTGGTGCCACATTTATGGTGGCACATTGCTGGCGTTTCGACCCCGATGTGTTGTGGCTGAAAGAACAATCAGTGAAGTTGGGAAAAATTATTCGTACAAAAGGATACGGTGTCCACACGCATTGGGGACCATCAGGCTGGTTCACGCAAAAAGAATTTGCAGGCGGCGGCGCGATGGCAGATATGGGCATCCATGCGCTGGATACGGCTCGCTTTTTACTCGGCGACCCAAAGCCTGTTTCTGTGTACGCAAAGATTGGAACCCACTACAAAGACTTCGATGTAGATGATACAGGAGTCATCATTGTTGAATGGGACAACGGCGCGACATCGTACATCGAGTCAGGTTGGTGGCAGCCGCATAGTGATGGCCCCGAAGCGGCGACACAGTTGTATGGCACACAAGGCTTCGGTCAGTTATTTCCAACTCGCGTGGAAATAAGAAAGATGAAAGAAGAAAGAATTGATGTTGTGGAATCAGGGTCTGAATTCCCACGCAAGGAACATTGTCCACAAAGTTTGTATGATAACCAGTTGAGCTATTTTATTGAATGTATTGAGAAGAAACAAACGCCAATTCCTGGCGGACTCGAAGGATTGATGAATATGAAAGTTGTTGATGCGGCGTATGAAAGTTCAAGAACAGGAAAAGTAATAGAAATAAAAGCGTAACCCGGTGGTCGAGTAGCGAGCGATTATTACGAGTATATCGAGACCACCACTAATAAGAATTGTTTTGCTTACCTGTTGGTCTCGGTGGATGCTTCGCACTACTCGACCACCGGATTAATTTTTGAAAGGAAAATTATGACTCCAAATCCATTTCTCAAGAAGTTAGGCTTTTCAGATAACGATCGCGCCGTCATCATCCACACCGATGACATTGGCATGTGCCACGCCTCGGTCCAGGCGTTCAAGGACCTATGGACGTTTGGCACGATCACCTCTGGCGCAACGATGGTACCCTGTCCGTGGTTCCCGGCGGTGGCGCAAATGTGTCGCGAGAATCCCGAAATAGATATGGGAGTCCATGCGACGTTGAACGCGGAGTGGGAGAGCTTTCGGTGGGGACCAGTCTCGACGCGGGAGCAGGCTTCGGGCTTGATGGATGCGGACGGTTATTTCCATCAATGGCATACGGCTGTCTATCAAAATGCCAAGCCCGAAGCTGTCGAAAAAGAAGTCAATGCCCAGATCGAAAAAGCGTTAGCGGCGGGCATCGATGCCACGCATGTTGATTCACATATGGGCACGATCATGAATCCGTTGTTCATTCAATCCTATGTGCAAGCCGCAGCCAGTAGACTGCTGCCAAATATGTTGCCGCGTTTGAATGCCCAAGGCATCGACATGATGGGTGTAGGTGAAAAAGAAAATGACGCGTACGCACCGATAATGCAACAAATTGAAGCGATGGGCGTCCCGATGGTAGATGGGATTCTTTCGATGCCGCTTGAACATGGCAACGACCATATTGGCGTTGCGAAAAAGTTATTTGATGAGGTGCCGGTTGGCATCACCCATTTTATTTTGCATCCATCCATTGATACGCAAGAGCTGCGTGCCATCGCGCCCGATTGGCAGGCGCGGGTTGCAAATTACAACGCGTTCATGAGCGACGAGTTGAAAAAGTTTATCGAGCAGGCTGATCTCAAATTGATCGGCTATCGCCAAATTCGGGATGCGATGCGGGCTTGAGAAAGCGTTTGACAAAGCAAATCTTCTCGCCTTATCGCATCTGTCCCATCGGCGCGCACATTGATCATCAAGGCGGCGCAGTGGTGGGCCGCACCATCAACATCGGCACGACACTTGAATATGAATCGCTCGATACCGATGAGATTCGCATCACAAGCGATCAATTGGGCGAAAGCAAATTCCTGATCGGTGACTTGGATGTTATGCATTGGGCGCGTTATGCACAAGCCGCGGCGCGCGTTCTAAATCCAAAGCGCGGTATGCAGGCGCATGTTAGCGGTTCGCTCATCGGCGCGGGCTTGAGTTCCTCTGCTTCAGTGGGCTTGGCTTATCTCAAGGCGCTCGCTGATGTGAACGATATCGAATTATCGAATGAGCAATTGGTTTATTCGGATTACGAACTCGAACACGGACAACTCGGTCTGCAAAATGGACTGCTCGACCCAATGACCATTGTCTACGGAAACAGAAACGCGCTTCTTTTCATGGACACAGTAACTGCTACCGTTACCCCGATCTTTGACTCTTCCTCCAGCGACTCCGCATGGATTGTGGCGTATTCAGGTATCTCGCGTGAACTCACCAAAAGTGGATTTAACATCCGCGTGGCGGAATGCCATGAAGCTGCTTCTACTTTGCAAAATGGTGCGTGGAAGTTATCTGATGTATCGCGCGAACTCTTTGAAGCAAAGAAAATATCCTTGCCCGACAACTTGCGCAAACGCGCAACCCACTTCTTCACCGAAGTGGAACGTGTCTACGCTGGAGCAAAGGCTTGGGAAGAATCCAGTCTTGAATTGTTCGGGCAGCTGATGAACGAGTCTTGTTATTCATCAATCAATAACTACGAATCAGGAAGTGACGTTCTGATTCAACTGCATGAAATTGCCAGCAACACAAATGGTGTCTACGGCAGCCGCTTCAGCGGCGGCGGGTATGGCGGATGCGTGGTCGCGTTGGTAAAACAGGATTATGCAGAAAGTGCGTGCGTAGAAATTGCGGAGAAGTTCTTAAACCTTCATCCTGAGTTACCATCCAAGGCTTTTGTCGCAGAAACTGGAGATGGCTTGCGATGATCAAATCCGCTGTTTTACTCGCGGCAGGACGTGGCAAACGTCAACGTCCGTACACTGATGTCACGCCCAAGCCGTTGCTGGAAGTGAACGGTCGCGCCACATTGGATTATGTTTTAAGTGCAGTTGCTCGCGCAGGCGTAGAACGAGTTTGTATTGTGACTAATCATCTTGAAGAAAGAATCTTTGAGTATGTAGGTGATGGCTCAAAATGGAAGTTAAATGTGAAGTTCGCTCATCAGGCCGAATTGAATGGCAGCGGTGGTGCGTTGTTGTCTGTGCCGGAAGATTGGATTCAAGGTGTGCCGGTGATGGTTGTGGCGACTGACTATATTCTCGAAGAGAACTGTTTACTTGATTTGGTCAATGCACACGAAAAATACAATGCAGATATCATCATGAGCTTGAAGGAATGTTCGGTTGAAGAGTTACTGTTCCGTTCGAGCGTGGATGTGGATTCAGATTGGCATGTGAAGCGCATTATCGAAAAGCCAAAACGAGAAGAGATCATGAGTCCGTATGCGGCTTCGGTATTATTTATTTTGCCTTACGAATTCTGGGAATATTTGCTGAAGATACAGCCATCACCACGCGGTGAAGTTGAAATGCAATCCGCTGTGCAGATGATGATCGAAGATGGATTTAAAACTTATGGTTCGCTCCAGGCTGCTCCGCAGGAATGGGCGCCAGAATTAATGAATAACCCGGTGGTCGAGTAGGGCGAGTGCTTTCTCGTCCGTATCGAGACCACCAATGGAAAGCAATTATTTAATTTCATAATATGGTCTCGATACTTTCCTCGCTATCGCTCGGAAATACTCGACCACCAGATGCAAATGGAGATGTATGAAGTATTTTTTGGGAATTGATGTCGGTTCATCTAAAACACATGCATTGATTGTGGATGAAACAGGTCAATGTGTAGGGTTTGGCAAATCAGGTGGCGGCAATCATCAAAACGCTGGTTATGATGGACTCGCCGATGTTTTGAGCGAGTCTTTTGGGGGCGCGTTGGAAATGTCCGGCGTGTATAAGGCTCAGATCGTTGGGGCAGGTTTCGGTGTGGCCGGATACGATTTTCCATCCGATCGAGAAGGTCATTTAAAAGCAATATCCGCCTTAGGATTATCGTGCCCTGTTGATGTTGTCAACGATGGCATGAATGGCTTGCTAGCGGGTGCCACACGCGGCATTGGCGTGAACGTCACAGCAGGCTCATCCAACAATGCGCGCGGACGCGGCAGAAACAGTCAGGAAGGTCGCATCGTTGGCAATGGCATTGCGTTCGGCGAATTCGGCGGTGCGTATGAGATTGCGGCGCGCGGACTTCAAATGGTGAATTACGCCTGGATCAAACGTATCCCACCGACAGCGTTGACACAGATTTATATCGAAGCGCTTGGTGCAACCAATGAAATTGACCTGGTCGAGGGAATATCCAACGGTCAATATCATTTGTTTCCGTATCTTGCGATCAAAGTGATTGATGCTGCGCGCGACGGCGATGCGGCCGCGTGTGATGTGGCACGCTGGACAGGCGAAGAATTGGGCTGGTTGGCTGTATCGGTAGCGCGCCAGATCGAAATGGAAAATGATGAAGTGGAAGTCATCCAATCGGGGAGTGTTTTCGAGGCGGGCGAACTCATCACGAAACCAATGAACGATCTTGTTCTTCAACATTGCCCGAAGGCAAAATTGATTCGGCTTGATGGTCCGCCAGTAGTGGGTGCAGTGATTCTCGGCATGGAGCAGGTCAATTTCGACGGTTATGCCATTCGCGATCATATGGTTCGTACTGCAAAAGAAATTGTTAAATAAATCGTAAATATTATATGGAGGTTCAAATGTCTGAATTAGCAATTCTTGGCGGACCAAAAACACGCACGGAACCATATCCCGCATGGCCCGTATGGGATCAACGCGATATTGATGCAGTAACTGAAGTTATTAAATCGGGTCGTTGGGGCGGGTATCCGTATCCGGGACCGAAGACAGCTGAACTCGCAAAGAAATTTGCAGAGTTACAAGGCGGTGGTTATGCCGTACCGATGGCGAATGGCACAGTCACCAT
>Ga0209131_1003669_pt1 | contig 10173 bp, 10 predicted proteins | sample GraSoi_2013_40cm_FD_185826 | JGI IMG/M metagenome (GOLD analysis project Ga0209131, IMG submission 185826) | Grasslands soil microbial communities from the Angelo Coastal Reserve, California, USA - Sample 9_17_2013_40cm (SPAdes) (version 2) | ecosystem: Environmental > Terrestrial > Soil >...
GCTACTGCTGATAAAGTAGCAAAGCATGCCCAGAACCTTGCAGAGTGGGAGCTGAAGTGCCTTGCACTTCCCCCAGGTGCTTGAAAGCCAAGGAAACCAACATAACCAAAGTGTGTGGACACTCCAGCATGATTTAAGGCTGTTAGCAAGTGAAAGAAACCAGCACAGCAACAGATAGTTGGAGACAGTGATGAGTGGGAGTCTGGTGATGAAGCTGACAAAGCTGAATAAGGCTCAGTAATGATTCTAATCATGTTAAACAAATTTAGGTATTTTTTTGGAACTCAAAAAACAGTCATGAAATGGCCCAGGGAGCAATCAGCCAAGGAGTGTCTTGAGGCATAAATTGAAAGTGGCGCAGCGGGTTCATTTCTCAACCGATTTGGCTCAAATTTGGCACATGAAATTGGAATTGAATATATAATAGTTTGTGTATATTAACTAAGTGGTGCTTTTTACATGAATGGCCCAGCAGATTGGTTGGCCAAGGACCATACATTGCCTGTAGTCCCTGTGATCCACTGTTACATCATTCCCCTAACTTGGAACATGAAGGAAGGACAGTTCCAACCCATGGCTCAATTCACCAGAATCATCTGCAAATTCCAGCTAGAACCCATCCCTCAGATCCTACTCTCTCCAAATCCCATCCACTGTTCACTTTATTATTTGTCCACGGCCAATGACAGGACCATGCAGATCTCTGAGCACCTCAAGCATGTGCACAATGCTAGCAACTCTCAGTGAAACAGCAATACCATCCCGTCACACACACCAGCATGGCACTCGAACCACAGCAAGCATCAGTCCCACCAGGCCAGCTACCAATGTGGTTTGTTAGTCTGAGTGAGAAGGAGTGTGAACAGTCCCACAGATTGCTCCAGTGGCATCAAAAGCAGTGCCCCTACATCAGCGCCCCTTGGAAGGACACCTACAACATTCCAGCAGTCAGATATGCCAAGTGTGTCACCCTTTCCATTCCCATTGCCAGAAGACTTCCTGCAGATGGACAAGAACATACCAAGCACAAATGTACCATTGATATATCTTCAATGGCAGTGCCCGATATGCTTTTCTGGAATGCCAAATCTTGAGTCTTCCACATGCATCTTGAATTCAGAGGTTTACAATAGCATGGAAACTGACATATCCATCAGTGCCCAGGCCATTGTCTGTGTTGACACTAATTTTGCTCAACGAAGGCACCATTTGCAACATCCTGATCCAGTGGATCCACATCCCAACACTCACTTCCTCTTGGTGGATGATGTTGAATCAATGAAGTGTGCAGTGGAACATGCAAGGCCCTCAGACCCCAAGGCAAATGCCAAATTGTGGGCCAGATTACCAGACAACACCCTTGATGACTGCGAGAAGGCATTCACTGCCACACAAGGTCATATAGCAATGTCTAGCAGTACTATATTTGCAGATACTGCATTGATGGCCCTTCTGTGCTGTCATGACTGTCCATTGTTTCTTGTCAACATGACCTCAGCTGGCAAACAACAGTACCACACATTGGCACTCATCAAAGCTCTCTTTTGGCATCTCCCTGATGGCTGGGTCATTGGTCTTCTCTACAATGTGGCATGTCAGCTTGAACACAGCATGTGCAAGGTATGTGTATCTGATGCTATCACAGTCCCAAGGCTGAGTCAGGCTTTAGCACAGCTTCTTGGCTGAATACATTGATTGAATTACATTTGCAGTCTTGGTATTTCATGCCTTTGGCCATCAATGGGCATGTCAGCTCATCTACCACCTGTGAACATACAAACTATCCTCACAAAGCAGAGGGATAATAAAATGTACACCACTAAAAGTGGTCCAGTCTTGATGGTTGAGAGTGCTGATGAACTCTGAGTATTTCATCACCTGCTTCTCAAAATGTTCATCAGGAAGTTTAAGGAAAACATCAAGCTATCAAGATGGTAAATCAATAGAGAACAACACAAGTTACATATGACTCACCTAATTGTACACATAGCACACTATTCTGCTTTCCTTAGGGTGATGTTTTGTAACTGCCTCAACCCCACAGCCTTTCAATAACATCTTGTGAAGTGGGTGGACCATTGTTTCATTCTTGAATAGCTCATGATCAAGGAGTGTATAATGATATGCCACTTCACCCTGAGTGGCCTTATAGGAGGCATACTCAAATGTTGGCTCTGTAACGTATAGGATTGTGTGGCATTCCTGTGATGGGAGAGGTGATGGATATATTAGAGTGGTGGTTGTACTTGTCACAGATGCAGACATTGATGTGGTAGCCCCAGGTGCCAATAGAACTGGAATGAAGCCTAATATCAAGGGAGTCAAGGAATTAGACAAGGGCGAAGGTAATGGTAACAAACTTGGTTCTGCTTTAGACTGACCCCTTCTCTCTTGGTTGTATTTCCTCCCCAATTCTCCCCTTCCATTGGGACAGTCTTGACACTTCAGGATTGAGTGAGCAGGGCAAGCTGAAACTGAACATTGGGATGCTTGGTATGAAACTGCTTGTGCCCAAGGATGGAGCCCAATTTCCATCCTTGTCATGCTTGCAGTCTTCCCCAGAACTGCATGTATGCCAACATCCATACCAAGGTCCATGTGTATCATGGCATACTATGATACAAGGTGGGAGAGTTGGTGCAGGAAGTGGAGGTTCAGGGATATGTGGGGTTGGAACTTGTGACACTGGTTTATTGTGGCAATCAGCCAACATCTTATTAGTGTTGAGTACTACTATGTACACTCTGTCTGTTCTGTTCTGTTTCTCCTTGTCCTGTTCCCCCTATGTCCCTCCTGTTCCCCTACGTTCCCCTATGCCCTGTTTTCCCCTGTCTGTTCCCATTATGACATGGCTTGTCCATTCTCCTGTCCTCTCTATGTTTTCTCCTGTCTGTTGCCTTTATGACGTTACCTTACTTGCATGTATATATAGTCTGACATTGGGTCAGGGATCTCCTCATGGTTTGATCCCTCACCCATTGTCATTTTAGGTTTGTCTATATATCCTTACAGTTTGATCCCTCACCCATTGTCATTCTAGCCTTTATCAATTAGTGTCTGTTGCACAAGATGGTGTTTTGCCAGCACAATCCTAGAAAGAGACAGTTAGAGGCAAGTCCCAAGCCAAGATTTTGATAAAAAGGTACCTCACTATTTAGTGTTCATTTCTGTTGTGAACCAGAGGCAAAATGACCAGGGACCTGTGTGTACATTTTCAATTTGAGTTTACAGAAAGTGTTTTGGAAGTTCAAAGGGATTTGGTCAAGGTAGACAGAGAGATGGGAGCCAAGATGGTAGTACTAAGTTCTATCACTTCTCCTTGTCACTTGCCATCCCCATCAAGATGCTGGTGAATCACCCACATGTGCATTGTGCAATCAAAGGCATAGGGTTCTCTGAACTACTGCATGTAGGCTAACAGTTTATTTTCAAGGTGGTGATTGGGTGGTTATCCCTGTAGGACAAAGGTGATTGCAAACTTGAGTGATAGTGTAGCCCAAGATGGAGGTTGCTTAATGACCAGTCAATGGTAAGAGTGGAAAGCATGCACATTCTAATCCAGTTGGTTCAGCATCTGCAGTATCATGAACCAAGACAGTGTTGTATCAGCCATTTGGATATTGCTTGCTTGGTGGAAGGGCTTGAATAGTGGGGTGGTGTTGGCATTGAGATCTGGATCTTGACCCAACCTGGTATTTAATCAGAAATGACTCCATACATTGATGTGTGGCCTTAATTTCAAAGTTTTGAGGAAGCTTGCCAGAGAATGGCAAGGCTGCACTTGAAGCAACAAATTCAGGTTGATTAGAAGGAAGGTAAAGAATGGATTGGAAACACCAAAGGGCTGGGATGAACACATTCCAACCAGAGGCTGGAGAAACTTCAGACAGAGACCATATTCTGCAACTCTGATTAATCTTCTAGTCCATTTGTGAGGAAGGCATGGATGTGGAGATGACATCAGTGGATGAGGTGAGTGAGTGGCACCCTCTCTGTGGCTATTTGGTCCTGATCACAAGCTGGTGTCAGCAGTGCTGCTGGACTGATACATTCCTGGGCAGTTTGTCACTTCTGTTCTCTTTTGAATAAACCAGATCACAGCTTTTTGTTCTCTGCATGCACTAATGACAACTGTGAGATCAATGTGGTGCAATCCTGGATAAGATTCCTTGAAAGCTCCTTAACTTGCTTCATTTCCTTTTTAAGTGATGTTATCATTGCACAGAGCTCCACTTTTGTCATTTTATCAAAGGGAATTGAGTCTTCACCATTGTCCAAAGTGTCAAGGTTGAGAATGTTGGAGAGGGGAGGAAATCAGAGTGGTTGAAATTCATTTGCTGAGGATGGGGTGGAGCCATCAAAGAGGAAAGACACACAAGTGTCTTGGAGCATTTTTGCATAAGCCCCCCATGGCACGTTGCAGGTCACTGGTGAGTGGATTTGGGCTGGTGGAGTCAGGGGAAGAGGCTAGGCTAGGCAATAGGGCAGGAAGCCACAACAGTACTGTGTTGATTACCTTCACAGGTGATGTTGGCAAAATGGCTGCTGCCCCACATGAGGAAAGCCCAATTCGGGGTGCAGTCTGATCAGGGGTGATGGTATTACAATTGACTGGCCATGTTCCAGTGATTTCAAATGCCTTGCAATGTGTTCCTGACTAAAGGCTTGGTTGTACACCACCTCGATTGCCTTCAGAAAGTCTGCATGAGTGAAGTGACCTCCACATTCAGATGCCAGGTTGTTGGCAAGCTTCTGGTAAGCTGTCTTGAATTGAGCAAAACCAAGTACATCCAAGGCTACAGAGCATCCTCAGATTGAAAATAGATGGGTATAATCAGCATACTCACTTTGCAGGATGTGAGTGGTATTGGAGGGCAGGCACAGAACCTTGATTTTGTTATCCTTAGTATACTTTAAGAACTCATAGCTAAAATGGGAGCAGTGCCCATCAACAATGAGTCTGTAGTGATCACCAGCCAAATTGCAAGTTGCTGGATCAAAATCTTGTGAAATCCACTCCTTCCCAACTACACCATTCATGTAGCCCTTCTGTGAGCATTGAAGCCTGATGAAAAAATTAGCTTCTTACCCAGATAGCTAAGGGCAACTTACAACACACCAAGAGGATTGGGTAATTCTGCCTTTCCTTTGATTTTCTTTCCCTTGAAAATCACAGTGGGTGGATATACAGTAATTGACCAGCTGCCGAGACAAGGGGGAGAGTGATTAATTCTTGATTCTCATCCTTGAGTGCTATCTGTGCATGCTGTTTGGGGCATCCTATAACCTTGAAACACCTTGTTGATTTCAATGAAACAACAGGTCTCATCCATGGCAAAAATAAGCTCTGGCACAATTGAAAACTTGGCAATTGTTTCAGAGAGTGAAAACCAGTGATCAATGGTCTCTGGATCAGCTGCACCTCCTCTGAGGGTAGTCTGAGAGGTTCCCCAGACACTGTTGAGTGTGTCTGTATGCCTCTCAAGGAAGCGATCCATCCAATTTTGTCTGATCTTCACCATTGAATCACCAGATAGATTTCAAAAGATATCCAATGCATATTTCTTTTGCTGTCTCCTTTGTCTCAGGGAATCCCTGGCATGCTGCTTCCTGCAAGAAGGGGACTAGAGCATCTTCAGCCTCAACAGGCAAAAGCTGATGCTTAATACCATCTTCTTGTTTAGATATATGACCATTAAACTGATGTCCAAGGGTTGAACAGGACACATTGAACTCTTCAGCAAGTTCACTGAAGTTTGGGTCCTTGCCACACCCTTTAATCTCATGTACCTTCAGAAGAGCTAGCTCTAGTCTATTTTGCTTTTCTTCATTTTCAGCCCTGGTCAGTGCCTTCCTTAGGGCAGCAGTATATCTCTTGGAGGCCATGTGGCATTGGGAGTGGGGGGGGAGAAATTATAAGAAGATGGCTCTCTCTGATGAGTTCTGAGAATATTATTCACCTTTGTGGATGCCTCACCAGAGGTTCATGGCCTCTCCACTTACCTCCACCCAAGTTGCAAAACTCAGGCAGGGCTGTTTTCACACAGCCACTGACCACAACCTGTGTTGACAGGCAGGGCCTCTCAAATGCAGGCAGGACAAAAAGTATGGTATTCTCTATATTTAAACAATTAACAAGCTATGTACAGTGTCTCTGGAGTCCCCTGCTCAGTGACCAGGGAGTGCTCAGTGAGCTGTTTGTTACAGTGATGTGTCAAGGGGTTGTGTTGTGATTGCTTTCTTGTTTGGTTTGTAGGAGAACTACTCATGTATTTATATTGGGCAATGAGGTAAGAAGGCCCCTTCATGGTTTGTCCTCACCTCCTCATCCAGTATGTATGCTGCTCTTGATATATAGCTCATGATTCTTCCTCACCTCCTTGTCTGATAGCCCTTCTACAATACACTGTGAAAAGCATATGTGGTGAATTTCACCAAGGTGAAAACACCACATAAAACACCATATGTTGTGGTGATCAAGCTGTGGTGAAATTGATGTGAAGTTGTGGTGCAGATGTGGTGGAGTTGTGGTGGTTTCCAATATAAAATTTGGCAGACTTTGTGGTGATTCCTTGGGCTGGTACTTGTGGCAATACTTGTAGTGATATTTATAGTGAATTCTACCACACAAAACACTATAAATATAAGTCGATTTTCACCACATTTATGAATAGTCAGAATCAAATTTTATTAGTGAATTTTACACAACAACACACTACAAATCTATGAACAATGGAATCAACCAAAACAAACCACATATGACAAGGATCTGGCAAGAAGTGATGCCATGGGAAGCATCCTTTGCCACTTGGCCTGCCCATGTGCACTTGAAAACTCAACTGCTTGACAGGAGGTGGGTGGGTGGGATGATGTGCAGGAGATGCTGCGATGGTGTGGACACATTGTATGTGGTTGATGTGCTGAAGCAAGGGAGTGATTGTGTGCTGGGTACAGGGAGGGGGATGAGGGGGATGAGGGGTTGATACCCCTAGCATGTTTGTGAGTTTGGCAAGTTTGGCTGGTGTGACAGGAGTCTGTGAGTGTGCAGTGCCGAAGGGCATAGAAGAAAGCAGAGAGAGGGGCTTCAGTCCTGTGGTTGGTGCTGATGCTGGGGCTGGGGAAAGTGGCATACTGCTCAATGGTTGTGGATTTGGCCCCAGCAGCATATCTTTCCATGAGGCTAAGGAAGGTACAGGTGCTGTGGTCATCCAGGACATTGCAGGAATATTGATATTATTGTAGGATTATTGACTGGGAGGTGCAGATGAGAAGTCAGACTACAGGGTTGTGGCCAGGTGAGGGTAAGGGAAGGGCCATCAGCAATATTCATTGAAGGGAAATGTATGACCTTGCAAGGTCATCATAAATGTAATTGGGGATGTACTTCAAAATTAGGCTGACCTGTGAGTTAAAAAAAATGATTAGAGGGTTAATCACCATGATGTCTGATATGAGAAGGAGAAACATCAGGGAGAATGGATCACAGAACAGAGGAGAAAACATTGGTTTAAACAAGAAATAAGAGTATTGACTGGGAAGGTGCTGCTTCTCACCTTTTGAGTGAGAAGCCCTTGTCCTTTGGCTCTTGGGTCATTGGCTATCATCACCAAGTTGCTTAGGGCAGGCCTGCACCATTTGGTTTGCTTTGGAACCAAGTATCTTTTGGGACAGTGTTGGGTTGTGAGTATGTGTCTGGGGAACAATGCTGCTTGATGCACAGCCCATTGGTCAAGATTGGTCTAGTTGTACCAACACAAGTCGAGTGCAAATGGGGGTGTACCATGTTCTTGCTTGTGGAATAATGGCTGGCACCCACTGCATCACAGGGAATTGTCTCCAGCAAACAGTGCTGACAACTCCATTAATGTGCCAGGTGGCAAAGGTGGATATACAGGAGGCCAGTGCTGAGCTTCAATAGGGGAGTGAGATGGATGATGGAGATGCAGGTGAGAGGAAGGACAACTGTGGAAGCAGTCATCAAGGTATTGTAGTAGAAATCCCTTGCAAAGGACAGAGTTGGAAGTGTGGTATGAATGACAGAAGACACTTTGTTATGTAAGTTGGGAGTGCTTGTTGAAGTGGGAGTGCTCCCTAGCAGAGTACTAGTGAATGTAAGGCAGAAGATAGCAGCCACCATAGAGCTGTGAGCAAAGTGATCAACATTCTGTATGCAATCCTGCAGAGAGTGAGCCTGGTACTGCTGCTCACTGGTAAATGAGTTTGGAGCCCACTTCATGGCATCTGATGCCCCACTGTTTGATAATCCTTGTGGACATATCCAGAGAGGGTGCCCTCTCCATGGGGCCTAGGTTGTGATCATGAGGAGTTTGAGCATGTCATGATGTGTATTGTACCTATTTAAATCCACAGAGCATGTTAGCAAGCCCCAGAAACAGCCTCCTGGTCCATGATCCTAACTTGAGCTGATGTGTACCAGCAGTTGCGGCAGCTGTAGGAAAGCTGCATCACACTCACCAATAGAGTAGAGCTTGATGTTGGGAGTGGAATGGAATGGAGGAAAGTTGTCAGGAAGTCACAGTTGTGGAAGGGGTTCAAGTTTGGGGTTGCAGGGTTGTGTGTGTGTATCCCAACTTGTGGTGATTTGGACTTGGAAAAAATTGGCACCAGATATTGTCTGGCCATCAGCAAAAGCACCCAGATACAACCTCAGAAAATGAAAAGGGCAATGTTCACTGTTGTTATGTACCTTTGTGCACAAAGTCAATGCACTGCCGCACCCAAATAGGCACTGGCAGGCTCAAACAATTGTATTGTGTTCTTTTTCCTGACCCTTATCAGTAACCCTTCACCTTAGGGGACTGCTGGCCACTGCCAGACTGCCAGGGAATGCACTCGCATTCTGGTGCCACTGTGCCCATGGATTTATTCATACAATTTGACATAAATTTGTGTATTATTTCCTGCTAATAACAACAATATTAAATATTTATTTTCAGTGGGTTTCCATTACAAACTGGACAGCCCACAAATACTTGTGGCAAAAACTGCCACAGGATTTGTGGTGATTTGGACTTGTGGTGAAATCCACCACAAAATCACCACATATACTTTTCACAGTGAATATGCACAAGCAAGTGATTGAAATAGTGTCAGCAAAAGTCACTTTCAACATGTTCTCAATGATGTGACCCTGTAGTTCAGAAGATAATACATTGATTTCAGTCAGTCATCATTACATTTTCAGACCCCCCTCTCCACCTTTTCCTTTCAAGGCATTGAAATCAGTGCCCAATATGGTGTAAGTACTCAACTGCAAGGAAGATATTGAAACACCAAGTTGTTTCTGCAGTACTAAACTCTCTGGCACACAACTTTGATGTCCATTTCTCTCCCAGCCTGTAAAGGTGTTTGAATGGATGAATACTGGAGGTTGGTGAAGCCCAGATATCTAAAGGAATGCCAACTTGCATCCTGTGGCAATCACAAGCATATGAGTGAGAGGGTTAATGTGCTGAGCAAAGCAGTGATAGAGCCATTCCATGGTAGCCCAGTTGACAGCAATGGTGAGGTTGTTTCCAATATTGTACCCATGGTGAGCAGCCTCAACATCAGCCAAGATGAGGTCACCAGGTTTCTGAATTGCAACTGAAAAGGAATCAAGGCTGGATTTGATGAGTTCCACTAGGTTGAAGAATAGTGACTTGTGCCTCTGGTGGCATTTGTGAAGCCATTTTGTAGGGCGTAAAGTTAAACTGTCTCTAGGTGACACTATTTATGGCTCACCTTCAAAGTGCTTCTGAACAATCTGAGTCTGTGAGGCATTCTTGAATATCCATACCTTGGGGTAGCCAGCAATGAGAAAGTTGGCTGAATTCAGATCACCATCCTCCTGGTGATCTGGAAAAACAGTGCCCTCTGCACCCCAATAAGTCCAGGGGGTCACAATTCCATTGTAGTCCTCAGCAATAGACAACAGTGGAGACATAGGGTGTCATGGGTGAATATTTGGTACCTGGGACTTCAGAAAAGGAATCCAGGGGCTGGCTGTAGTTTGACTCTAACAAGGTATTTGGTATGATTTCCACCAGGGACTGGTAGCAAAAGTCAGGCTCCTATTGTACAGGCTATCTGTCTACTGACCATGGGGACCAGAGGTAGGATTATGCCTTAAGAAATCTCTCACATTGTTGAGAGTCTCTTCTGGTCCATCCA
>Ga0209131_1003670_pt1 | contig 10171 bp, 8 predicted proteins | sample GraSoi_2013_40cm_FD_185826 | JGI IMG/M metagenome (GOLD analysis project Ga0209131, IMG submission 185826) | Grasslands soil microbial communities from the Angelo Coastal Reserve, California, USA - Sample 9_17_2013_40cm (SPAdes) (version 2) | ecosystem: Environmental > Terrestrial > Soil >...
GTCGAGCGGCTCGCCGGCGAGGAACAGATGCTTGAGCGAGCCCAGGTGGTATTTTTTCAGGAACGCCGGATCGTGCTTCTTCAGCACGCGGATCGCGGTCGGCGCCGAGAACATCACGGACACCTTGTAGTCCTGCACGATCTTCCACCACACGCCGGCATCGGGCCGGATCGGCACACCCTCGTAGAGGATGGTGGTCATGCCGGCGATCAGCGGCCCGTAGATGATGTACGAGTGCCCGACCGCCCAGCCGATGTCGGAAGTGGTGAAGATGGTCTCGCCCGCCGCGCCGCAGTAGATGTGCTTCATCGACGCCGCCATTGCGACCGCATGGCCGCCGACGTCGCGCTGCACACCTTTGGGCCTGCCGGTGGTGCCCGAGGTGTACAGGATGTAGGACGGCTCGCTCGACTCGAGCCAGGTGCATTCCACTTGGGCTCCGGCGTGCCGCTGTGCGAGATCCTTCCAGTCGACGTCGCGGCCCTTGACCATCGGCATGCCCGGGTCGAGGCCGCGGTTGAAGATCAGCACCTTCTGCGGCGGATGCTTCGACAGGCTGATGGCTTCGTCGACCAGCGGCTTGTAGCGCACCACCTTGCCCATGCGGCTGCCGGCATCCGCGGTCACCATCAGCGCCGGCTTGGCGTCGTCGATGCGCGCGGCGAGGCTGGCCGCGGCAAATCCGCCGAACACCACCGAGTGGATCGCGCCGATGCGCGCGCAGGCGAGGATCGCGAATACCGCCTCCGGCATGTTGGGCAGGTAGACGATTACGCGCTCGCCGCGCTTCACGCCGAGCGACTGCATCATCGCCGCAACGCGGTTCACCTCCGCGTGCAGCTCGCGGTAAGAGAAGCTGCGCGTCGCGTCGACCTCGGTGGAGATCCAGACCAGCGCCTGCTGTTCGCCGCGCGCCGCGAGATGCCGGTCGAGCGCGTTGTGGCACAGATTGGTCTGGCCGCCGACGAACCAGCGCGCGAACGGCGGCCGCGAATAATCGAGCACCTGCTGGTGGGGCCGGCGCCAGTGGATCAGCTCGGCTTGCTCGGCCCAGAACGCTTCGCGGTGCTCGATCGAGCGCCGGTGGAACTCGCGATACGTCCCCATCGCTTAGTGTAACTTTTTCGCGATGCGCTGAAGGCGCTTGAGCACCTGTTTCATGCCGCGCCCCAGCTGCGCGACGTCGGCCTTCTCGAGCACCTGCAGCGCGCGCTCGACGTCGGCGGGCAACAGATGAGGCGCGCTGAGCTCGGGAAGGAGCTTGTGACCCGAGCTCTTCAGGCGCTGCAACGCGGACTTCAACAGTTCCTCGATCGAGTTGACGTTATCCAGGCTGAGCGAGGCGACACCGAAGCTGGTGACGAACCTGAGCGGCTGGCCGCGATAGGTCACCTTCGCCTCGTCGAGCTCGCGCTGCAGGCGCTGGGCGAGGAGCAGCATTTGCGGCGCGGCGGTGCCCGCCGCCACCACCATGAAGGCGGCCTCCGCGGTGCGCGCCACCGAATCCTCGGTGCGCACCTTGTCCATCAGCAGCTTGGCGATGCGCTTGACCACTACATCGGCGACCTCCTTGCCTGCCGCGCGCACCACCTCGGCGTAGCTGTCGATGCGCAAGGCCATCACCGAGAGCTGGCCGCCATGGCGCCGCGCGTGCGCATAGTGCTTGCGCCCTTCGGTCATCAGGTAGTGCGCCGTGAAGGTGCCGGTGAGCGAATCATGCGTGCTGGATTCGTCGAGCGCCTGCTTGGTCGACTGCAGTTCCCTGCTGGTGGCGACGAGCCGCAGCACGTTGTGCAGGCGCGACAGCACCTCGGTCGCCTCGGCGGATTTGGAGATGAAATCCGTGGCGCCCGCCTCACGCGCGCGCTCCTTGCTGCCCGGCTCCTCGTTGCCCGAGATCACGACCACCGGCAGCTCGCGGATGCGCGCGTCGGCCGATGCGCGAATGCGGCCGATCAGCCCGAAGCCGGTGAGCTTCGGCATGTCGAGGTCGGTCAGCACCATCACGATCGACGGGTCGCTCTCGATGGCGAGCCAGCCCGCTTCGCCGTCAACCTCCTCGCGCACGGCGAATGACGGCCGCAGGATGGTGGCGAAGGTGGTGCGCACGAACCTGGAGTCGTCTACCACCAGCACGCATCTTTGCGGCACCTCGGTCGACTGCGCGGTCGACTGCGGCACCGCGGCTCACTCCGCCAGGTCGACTACGACGCGCCGGCTGACCTTGGCGTTGATGAAGTCGTCGAACACGCGCGGCAGCTCGCTGAACGGGATCGTGCGCGCCATCTCCTTGAGCAGCGGCGGCTTCAGGTCGGTGGCGAGACGCTGCCACACCCTGTCGCGGATGTCGTTCGAGCTGTCGCCCGAATTGATGCCGAGGAGGCTCGCGCCGCGCAGGATGAACGGCATGACCCAGGTGTGGAGCTCCGCGCTTTGCGCCAGCCCCACCGCGCCGATGACGCCGTTCTCCTTCATGGTGCTCGCCATCCACGCGAGCACCGGGCCGCCGAGATTGTCGACCGCGCCTGCCCAGGTCGCCTTGTCGAGCGGCTTGATCTTTTCCAGGTTGAGGCTCTGCCGGAGCAGCATCTCCCTGGCGCCGAGCTTCTTCAGCCAGTCCGCTTCGCTCTCCTTGCCGGTGAGCGCGACCACGTGATAGCCGAGCTTGGCAAACATCGCGATCGCAACGGAACCGACGCCACCCGTAGCGCCGCTCACCACCACCGGACCCTTCGCAGGGGCGAGACCGTTGTGCTCCATGCGCACGACTGCGATTCCCGCCGTATAGCCGGCGGTGCCGAAAGCCATCGCCTCCCAGAGCGAAAGGCCCGGCGGCAGCTTGGTCAGCCAGTCGCCCTTGACGCGCGCATACGGCGAGTAGCCGCCGTCGTGCGACACGCCGACGTATTCGCCGCTGGTCGTCAACACCGCGTCGCCTTTCTTGAAGCGCGGGTCGCTGGACGATAAGACCGTGCCCGAGAAATCGATGCCGCCGATGCACGAGGGGCGGCGCAGGATCTTGCCCTTGCCGGTCGCGGCGAGCGCGTCCTTGTAGTTCACGCTCGAATAGGCGACCCGGACGGTGACGTCGCCCGGGTCGAGCTGGTCGAGCGTGGTGTCGACGAACTCGGCGCGGATCTTCTTGTCCGGCGTCTCGGTGAGCCTGTAGGCCTTGAAGCGTTCCATGATTTCCTTTCACTCTGCCTTGATGCCGGCCTCTTTGACGACGCGGGTCCATTTCGCGGTCTCGGCGGCGACGAGGTTGCCGAACTCCTGCGGCGTCATGCGAAGCGCCTGCGCGCCTTCGAGCTGGAAGCGCTTCTGCATTTCCGGCGACTCGACCACCGCCTCGATGTCCTTCTGCAGCCGGGTCAGCACGGCCGCCGGAGTGCCAATCGGCGCGACCATGCCCCACCAGTTGGTGGCCTCGGCGCCGGGGAATCCGGCTTCCGCGAAGGTGGGCACGTCGGGCAGCGCAGCGATGCGCTCCTTGCCGCCGACGCCGAGCGCGCGCAGCTTGCCCGAGCGGACGTGCGGAATGTTCTGCACCGCGCTGCCGATGTTCATCTGGACCTGGCCCGCGATCGTGTCGGTCAGCGCCGGGCCGCCGCCCTTGTACTGCACGATGACGATCTCGATCCCCGCCTGCAGCCGGAACAGCTCGGTGGCAAGGTGCTGAAAGCTGCCCGGGCCGGCCGAGCCCGCGTTCAGCGCGCCAGGCTTGCTCTTGGCCAACCCAACCAGCTCCTTCACCGAGTTGACCGGCAGGGAGTTCGGCACCACGAGGAGGCTTGGTCCGGTGCCGATCGGCGCTACCGGCACGTACCACTGCAGCGATTCCTCCGGCATCCAGCGCAGCGCGATACTCACCGGATAACCGACAGAAATGAGCAGCAGCGTGTACCCGTCCGCCGGCGATTTGGCGGCAGCGTTCATGCCGATGGTGCCGCCGCCCCCGCCGCGGTTGTCGATCACGACCGACTGTCCGAGGCGCTCGCCGAGCTGCGCGGCGATGGCGCGGCCCACCACGTCGTTGCTGCCGCCGGGCGGGAAAGGAATGATCAGGCGCACCGGCTTCGCCGGATACGCCTGCGCCTGGGCAAACGTTGCGGCGATCGCGAAAATTAGGCCTAGCAGAGCCTGCATCGCTATATTCTTGCACTGCCCATGGACAAATTACCGAACTACCGCACCGACTTTCGCAGCATCCGGGACGAAATCACGCCCGATGAGTGGCGCCAGCGCGTCGAGCTTGCCGCCTGCTATCGGCTGGTCGACCTCTACGGCATGACCGATCTCACCTATAACCACATCACGCTGCGGGTGCCGGGGCCGGAGCATCACATTTTGATCAATCTGTACGGCCTCACCTACAAGGAGATCACCGCTTCCAGCCTCGCCAAGATCGACCTCGACGGCAACGTCATCTGGAAGCCCGACACCGACTACTACGTGAACAAGGCCGGCTACGTGATTCATGGCGCGATCCACCGCGCGCGGCCCGACGTGCGCGCCGTGATCCACACGCACACGCGCGCCGGCATGGCGGTGGCGGCGATGCAGTGCGGCCTGCTGCCGATCAGCCAGACCTCGATCCGCTTCGAGAACCACATCGGCTACCACGACTATGAAGGCCCGGCGGTCGACCTCGCTGAGCAGGAGCGCCTGGTGCGCGATCTCGGCACGCACAACGCCATGATCCTGCGCTCGCATGGGCTCCTGACCTGCGGGCCCAGCATTCCCGAGGCATTCAATACGATGTACCAGCTCGAGCTGTCGTGCCGCACGCAGGTGGATGCGATGGCCGCGCGCACCGAGCTTGTGGTTCCGTCAAAAGAAACCCTGGAAAAGACCGCCCATCTTTACCAGCCCGGCACGCGCCGGCCCTACGGCGTGCTGGAATGGCCGGCGATGCTGCGCCAACTCGACGCGGAGCAGAAGAACTCGGCGTTCCCGCCGTACTGGCAGTAGGTCCTACTCGGCCTTGAGGTTGGCTTCGCGCGCGAGCTGCGCGAAGGCGGCGACCTCGTGCTTCATGAAGGCGGCGGCTTCGTCGATCGACGCGCTCGACTGCAGCTCGATGGCACGCTCGAGAAAACGCTTGCGCAATTCGGGTACCGCAACGGCGGCCGCGACTTCGGCGCGCAACCGCTCCACGATCCCGCGCGGGGTGCCGGTCGGCGCCAACAGCGCGTTCCAGGTCACGTCCTCGAATCCCGTCATGCCCTGCTCGTCGATCGTCGGCAGCTCGGGCAGCAGCGGCGAGCGCGTGCGGCTGGTTACGCCAAGCGCGCGCAGCTTTCCCGCGTTGACGTGCGCGAGCGAGGTGCTCATCTGGTCGAACATCACCTGCACCTGCCCGCCGAGGAGATCGGCAAGCGACTGCGCATTGCCCTTGTAAGGCACGTGCAGCATGCGAATCCCAGCCTGGCGGCTGAACAACTCCATGGCGATATGCCCGGTCGAGCCGAGGCCCGAAGTCGCATAGGACAGCTCGCCCGGTCTCGCCTTCGCCAGCGCGATCAGCTCGGGCACCGACTGCGCCGGCACCGAAGGATGCACCAGCAGCATCTGCGGGATACGCGACACCAGGCTGACGGGAACGAAGTCGCGCACCGGATCGTAGCCCGCCGCCGCCACCAGCGTGGCGGCGCGCGCGAAGGTGGTCGATACCGACAGCAGCGTGTAACCGTCGGGCGCCGAGCGCGCCACGAACTGCGTGCCGACCAGCGCGCTCGCGCTTGGGCGAGCCTCGACCAGCAGCGGCTGAGCCAACCTTTTCGCCATCTCTTCGGCGACGGCGCGAATCGTGATTTCCTGGTTGCCGCCCGCCGCGACCGGCACGATGACGCGGATCGGCTTCGCTGGATAGGCCTGCGCCAGCGCAGCGACCGGGACCACTACACACAGGATGAAAAGCACCGCGCGCATCGCCTATCTCCTTCGCTCGGTCTGCAGGTACTCGACCGACTGCATCTCGTGCAGGCGGCTCACGGTGCGCTGGAACTCCGCGGCCTGCTCGCCGGCGGTGAATAACTCTTCGGGCTCGGCCGCAGCCGAGACGATCAGGTTCACGCGGTCATCGTAGAACACGTCGACCAGCCAGGTGAAGCGCCGCGCGGCGTCGGACTCCTTGGGCGACATGCGCGGGATGTTCGACAGCATCACCGTATGGAAGCGCTTCGCCAGATCGACGTAGTCGGCGTACGAGCGCGCGCCGCCGCACAGCACGTCGAAGTCGAACCACACCAGGCCGCCGGCGCGCTTGCGATAAGGGATGCTGCGGCCTTCGACGTCGAGCGGATGGTCCTCCTCCTCGACGTCTTTCAGCTCGGCGAAGATCTGAGCCAGCGGCGCATCGTCGCCCACGTGGTAGACCTTGAGCTTCTCCATCTTCAGCCGCCGGTAGTCGGTGCCGTTGTCGACCGCGACGACGTCCAGGCGCTGCTTGATCAGCTCGATCGCCGGCAGGAAGCGCTCGCGCTGCAGCCCGTTCGGATACAGGCCGTCGGGCGGGTAGTTGGAAGTCATGACGAACTCGACGCCGCGCGCCATCACCTCCTCGAGGTAGCGGCCGAGGATCATCGCGTCGGCGATGTCCGAGACGTGGAACTCGTCGAAGCAGATCAGGCGGTATCTTTCCGCGGTGCGCTCGGCCACCGCCACCAGCGGATCCTCGGTGCCGCGCAGCTCGTCGAGCTCGCGATGGATCTCGCGCATGAAATGGTGGAAATGCACGCGGCGCTTGCGCACCAGCGGCACGCACAGGAAGAACGCGTCCATCAGGAAGCTCTTGCCGCGCCCCACCGGTCCCCAGAGGTAGACGCCTTTCGGCAGCTCGGGGTGCACCAGCAGGCGCTTCAGCGCGTTGTCGCGCCGCCCCTTGTAGGCGCTCCACTCCTCGTAGAGGCGTTGCAGGCGCTCGACCGCGCGCCATTGCGCCGAATCGGAGACGAAGCCGCGCTTCGCCAGGCTCTGCTGGTAAAGCGCAACGACGTCCTGCGTCACGGCAGCTTGGCGACCAGATCCTGCGCCGAGCGCTCGAGCAGTATGTGCATCGTCACCGGCTCTTCGGTGGTCGAATCGCGGGAGATGCGCAGCTCCTGCATGCCTTCCCACGCGATGCTGCCGTCGCGGCTGTCCCAGATCTGCAGATACACGCGGATATCGCCGATCAGCGTCTCGACCAGGCGAAGGCCGAGCAGGCCGAAGCGGCCTTTCGAGCTCTGGCCGAAGCCCTGCAGCTTGAGCTGCGCGACGTAGCGCGTGCCGGTCGCCCGGGAGACCCGGCGCAGCGTATCGCTCGAGAACAGCCCGGTGTCGCGGTAGTCGTCATACATGCGCTTATAGGGCTCGGCGAGCCCGGCGCGGTTCACCGCGCTGAGCGTCTCGGCGAGCGTGGTCACCTTGAGCCCGGGCCGCTGCTGCTTGAGGACATCGGCAAACGCGAGCGCCACCGCCTGCTTCTCCTGCTCCTGGCCGGTGACCGTCGAAGGCGTGATGAACGCAATGCCGGCAGATTCGAGGTCACCCTTGCGAAGGGCAATCGCCTCTTCCTTTTGCGTCTGGTAGTAAGTCGGCTGCAGGCTGCAGCCGGCGAGCGCTACCACCAGCACGATTGCCGTAGTGCGTTTCATATGTTCAGAGCGCGCTTGTCGACGGCGAGCGCCGCGTCCTTCATCGCCTCGGAAAGCGACGGGTGCGCGTGGCAGATCATGCCGATATCTTCGGCCGAGCCGCGGAACTCCATCGCCACCACCGCCTCGGCGATCAGCTCGCCGGCGAACGGCCCGATGATGTGCACGCCGAGGATCTGGTCGGTCTTCGCATCGGCCAGGAATTTGACCAGGCCACTGGTGTCGCCGAGCGCGCGCGCCCGGGCGTTGGCCGAGAACGGGAAGCTGCCCGAGCGGTACTCGGCGCCGCGCGCTTTGAGCTGCTGCTCGGTCTCGCCGACCCACGCGATCTCCGGCGTGGTGTAGATCACCCAGGGCACGGTGTTGAAGTCGACATGCGGCTTCTGGCCGACGATGCGCTCGGCCACCGCCGCCCCCTCCTCCTCGGCCTTGTGCGCGAGCATCGGCCCGCGCACTACGTCGCCGATCGCCCAAACATTGGGCAGGTTGGTGCGGCAGTCACCGTCCACGGCGATGAAGCTTCGCTCATCGACCTTCAGGCCGACGGCGACAGCGTTCAGCCCCTCGGTATTGGGCAACCGGCCGATCGAAACAATGAGCCGGTCGCATTCCAATGTTTTAGATGAGTTATCGGACCCAGTATACTGAACCTTAACGATTTTCTTTACATCAACCGGGCCGATTTTCACGCCGAGCTCGATCTTCAACCCCTGCTTGGCGAAGATCTTGGTGGCCTCTTTGGCGATGGTGTCATCGACCGCGCCGAGGAACGCCGGCAGCGCTTCGAGGATGGTCACCTCGGCCCCGAGGCGGCGCCAGACGCTGCCCATTTCCAGGCCGATCACCCCTGCACCGATCACCCCGAGCCGCTTGGGTACTTCGGGGATGGTCAGCGCGCCGGTGTTGCTGAGGATCAGCTTTTCGTCGAACGCGGCCCCCGGCAGCGCGCGCGGCACCGAGCCGGTGGCGACGATGATGTGCTTGCCCTTTACCGTCTCCTTGCCCACTGCGATCTCGTAACCGTCGGCCCCGCCCTTGGCGAAGCTGCCGCGGCCATGGAAGAACTGGATCTTGTTCTTCTTGAAGAGGTAGACCACGCCGTCATTGCTGCCCTTAACGACCTTGTCCTTGCGCTTCATCATCTGCGCGAGGTCGAGGTCGAGCCCCTTCACCTTGACGCCGTGGTCGGCGAACTCGTGGCCGGCCTGCGCGTAGTACTCCGACGATTGGAGCAGCGCCTTGGAAGGAATGCAGCCAACGTTGGTGCAGGTGCCGCCGAGCGCGGGCTTGCCGTCGGCGCCGCGCCACTCGTCGATGCACGCGGTCTTGAGCCCGAGCTGCGCTGCGCGAATCGCCGCGATATAGCCGCCGGGCCCGCCACCGATCACCACCACATCGAAGGAGTCCATGGGCTAGATCTCGAGGATCAGGCGCGCGGGATCCTCGAGCGCATCCTTGATCGCCACCAGGAACAGCACCGCCTCGCGGCCATCGATGATGCGGTGGTCGTAGGACAGCGCGAGGTAGTTCATCGGCCGGATCACCACCTGGCCGTTTTCCGCGACCGGCCGGTCCTTGGTCGCGTGCACGCCGAGGATCGCCGACTGCGGCGGGTTGATGATCGGCGTCGAGAGCATCGAGCCAAACACGCCGCCGTTCGAGATCGAGAAGGTGCCGCCGGTGAGCTCTTCCAGCGTGAGCTTGCCGTCCTGCGCGCGCTTGCCGAAATCGCCGATCTTTTTCTCGATCTCGGCGAAGCTCAGCCGGTCGGCATCGCGCAGGATCGGCACCACCAGCCCGCGCGGGCTGCCCACCGCGACGCCGATGTCGAAGTAGCCGTGGTAGACGATGTCGGTGCCGTCGATCGAGGCGTTGACCGCCGGATAGCGCTTGAGCGCATGCACCGCCGCCTTGACGAAGAACGACATGAAGCCCAGGCGCACGCCGTGCTCCTTCTCGAAGCGCTCCTGGTAGCGCTTGCGCATCTCCATCACCGGCGCCATGTTCACCTCGTTGAACGTGGTGAGGATCGCGGCGGTCGACTGCGACTGCACCAGCCGCTCGGCGACGCGCTGGCGCAAGCGCGACATCGGCACGCGCTGCTCCGGGCGGCCCGAGAGCAGCTGATCCAGATTCGCGGGCGGCGCCGGCTGCGGCAGCGGCGCCTTTGCGGCGGGCGTCGGTGCGGCGGCCTGCTGCAGCACATCGCCCTTGGTCACGCGGCCGTCGCGGCCCGTGCCTGGCACGTTCGACGTGTCGATGCCCTTTTCCGCAGCGATCTTCTGCGCCGCCGGCATTACGGCGGGCTGGGTCTTGGCTGCGGGCTGAGCCGGGGCAGCGGCGACGGGTTTCGTCGACGGTTGAGGCGCGGCCGCTGCGGTGGCGGAAGCCTTGGCCTCGGTGTCGATCTGCGCGATGACGTCGCCCGAGCCGACCGAGTCACGCGCCTGCTTCATGATCTTGACCAGCACGCCGTCGGCGGGCGCCGGCAGCTCGAGCACCACCTTGTCGGTCTCGATGTCGATCAGGTTCTC
>Ga0209131_1003673_pt1 | contig 10165 bp, 11 predicted proteins | sample GraSoi_2013_40cm_FD_185826 | JGI IMG/M metagenome (GOLD analysis project Ga0209131, IMG submission 185826) | Grasslands soil microbial communities from the Angelo Coastal Reserve, California, USA - Sample 9_17_2013_40cm (SPAdes) (version 2) | ecosystem: Environmental > Terrestrial > Soil >...
CGTCCGGGCCGCTGGAGATGTGCCCGACGCACTGCCGCGCGATCGGCTTGTCGATGGGTTGGCCGCCAGCGCTGTCGTCCATGGGTTCGTCAGCCACGGCCGAGTACCGCCTTCCGCGCGGAGTCATGCGCGGGCCACAGGCCGTGCCAGCGCAGCCAGTCGATGCGCCGCAGCTCCCAGCCGAGCGCCCAGTAGGCGAGCGGGTACGGCTGCCAGCCGGGTGGGCGAACCCAGCGGGCCGGATTGCCGTTGGTCATGATCTGGTCTCCTGTCAGACGTGGGGCTGCCACGGGGAGACGTCGCGCGGACGCCAGCTCGGCCAGCCGACGTCATCGTCGCTGTCTGTCTCGCCAGTGGCGATCTGCAGCCACTGGTCGGGATCGCGGCTGATGCACGCGCGGGCGAACGACCGCAGGTTGGTGATCGGCTCGCGTGCCCGGCGCTGTAGCTCCTCGATCACCCGTGCGGCGTCGTCTGCGTTCAGCTCTCGTGCTTCGTCGGGCCGGTAGTCCTTAAGATCCCGATGATCATCATCTGATCGTCGTCGGGCACGAGGGCGAGAGCACGTCGGGCGTCGCGCGCGGATGATGACTTAGGTCTCTCTTGAGAAGGTCTCTCTTGGGCTACCTCTCCTGCGGAGTTGGGTCGGCCATTTTGCGGAGTTGGGTCGGGCCGTTGCGGAGTTGGGTCGGCTCCAACTCCGCAACGCTGCGGAGTTGGGTTAGGCGCTGTAGCTGCCACTCCGATGCTGCCGATACGCCGTTCTTGATGCGATGGCCGCGCGCCGCCCGGTGCACCAGAAGGTTCCGGCGCGCCCAGTCCAGCGCCCGGTCAACCGTGTCAATGCCGACCCCGGCGTCTGCCGCGAGCAGATCACGCGAGGCGTACCCGCAGCCGGTCCTGGCGTCCATGCGTGATGCCAGCATCCAGAGCACGCCGAGGTAGCCGCCAGGCGGCTTCGGTGTGATGTCGCGCACGGTCCAGCTCCACTCGGCCAGGCTGACCGGGGCATGGTCGCGGCTGCAATTCCGGCAGGCCATCAGGCACCGGCCTGCCGCTGGTGGCTGGCGCAGTACTCAGCGCCGGGCCGGGCCAGCCGCGTGCACCGCTGGCCCTGCCTGGCGCCGCTGGCGATGATCCCCTGGCACTGGCCAGGCGCGGGCTTGGCCAGCTCCAGCTTGGACGGCGTGACCAGCTTCGTCACCTGCGGCTGCCGCTCATGCCAGCACGGCCGGTCGAACGTGGCCACAAGCAGGTCTTCAGCAATCCACCCGGCTTCAACCGGGTAGCCGCGCCGCCCGCACGTGTTGCAGACGATGATGCCCGCGTACAGCAGCGGGTCCATCACGACCCGCGCCGCGCGGGGCAGCCGGTCAGCCGGCATCGCGGGCAGCGGCGCGGGGCTGGATCAGCTCGTCCAGCTCGTCCAGGTCGATCATGGTGAGCTTCGGGCCAACGCGGTACACGGTCAGCAGTCCATCGTCGCCCCAGCGGCGGATGGTGCGCGGGCTGACATTGGCGTACGGGCCGGCGGCCTTGAACGTCGCGAGACGCTTGGGCTTCCGCCTGGTGCGAGTGGTGGCGGACATGCTGATGCCTCCAGAGTGAGTTACCTCTGGAGGCAATGGCCTCCACGGATCGATCCTGTCTGCGGCGAAGCTATGCGGCCTGGCCCTGTCTGGTCAATTGCGACACGCCGACGCGTTGCCACGCGGGCGGGGCGGGATCGGCGGCCCAGATGCCTAGATGACCTCGACTCGTGTGGCACGTGTGTGGCACGGAATCGAGCCGGTCTTCGTGATCATGCCTCTGACCTGCGGTTTTACTGGCTCCCGCGATAGGACTCGAACCTATAACCTGCCGGTTAACAGCCGGACGCTCTGCCGATTGAGCTACGCGGGATCGGTGGTGACCGCGGCCCGAGATCAGCGATCCCGGGTGGTTTTCACCGCGGGCACAAGGGTAGCGCACCTGCGCGGATGCGCGCGCCTGGCGGTGCCCCCGTGGTCGCGCGCGCATAACAATCCCCGTATCGGGCATGTACAACGAGGTCAGTGCGGCGCGTGAGGTGCGCAGGCCAACGGGGGTCCTGCCGGCCGCGACCTGACCTTCGGGAGAGGCCCAGATGCGCTTTTATCGATTCAGCTTCCTTAGCGGCCTGGCCATCGGCTACGTGCTCGGTACGCAGGCAGGCCGCGAGCGCTACGAGCAGCTGAAGCAGCTTGCCCGCAAGGCCGCCGAGAGCCCGGCCATGCAACAGACCGCTGGTGCATTGCAGGCACAGGCTACGGCTACGGCCAAGACGGCGAAGGACAAGGCAGCGACCGGCATGCGCAAGGGGGCATCGAAGGTCGCTAGTCGGACCAGTGCGTCGGGCAGGTCTGGCTCGAAGGGCGAGACGAGTTCGTCAACGTCGACTGTTTCCGGCAACGGCGCGATGCCACGGACGGATAGTGACGACAACCGCCCTTTCGTTCCAGTTAACGGCAGCTTCGGCGAGCACGACCTCGGCTAGGCCGACCGCGCTGCCCTTGGCCGTAAGTCAGGTACTCAGGCCAGGTACTCACGCAGCATCTGGGCCCGGCCTGGGTGGCGGAGCTTGACGAGGGTCTTGGATTCGATCTGCCTGATCCGTTCCCGCGTCACCCCGAAGTCCCTGCCGACTTCTTCCAGCGTGCGCGGATGGCCGTCGAGCAGGCCGAACCGCAACTGAATGATGCGCTGCTCGCGCGGTGTGAGAGTATCAAGCACCTGCTCGAGCTGATCTTGCAGCATCATGAAGGCCGCTGCCTCGATGGGCACCACCGCATCGGCGTCCTCGATGAAGTCGCCGAGGTCCGAGTCTTCTTCGCCGATCGGCGCCTGGAGCGAGACAGGCTCCTGCGCGATTCGCTGGATTTCCGCGACCCGTTCGGCGGGGATGCCCATCTCGGCAGCCACCTCGGCAGGCGCGGGTTCACGACCCAGATCCTGGTGCAGCTGGCGCTGGATTCTTGCCATCTTGTTGATGGTCTCGACCATGTGCACGGGAATCCTGATCGTCCGCGCCTGATCGGCGATCGCCCTGGTGATCGCCTGCCTGATCCACCAGGTCGCGTACGTCGAGAACTTATAGCCCTTGGTGTAGTCAAACTTCTCCACGGCCCTGATCAGGCCGAGATTGCCTTCCTGGATCAGGTCAAGGAAGACCATGCCGCGGCCGATGTACCGCTTGGCGATGGAGACCACGAGCCGCAGGTTGGCCTCGATCAGCCGCTGCCTGGCCCGGTCGCCCAGATCGGCGATCATGGCGAGCTCTGCGCCGTTCGCGCCTGCTCCGACCATCTTGAAACCGCCGTGCAGCATCTCCCGGGCGAACAGCCCGGCCTCGATGGCCTTGGCGAGCTCGACCTCATCGTGGGCGGTCAGCAGCGGCACCTTGCCGATCTCGCGGAGATAAATCCTGACCAGGTCCGATGTTCCTGACCGGCGCAGCCGATCCGGGTCGTCGGCCCGGCGCGTCTCCTCGGCGTCGTCCGAGCCAGAGTCGACGATCTCGACGCCGTCTTCGGCCAGCATGCGCATGACATCGTCGATGACCTCTGGCATCAGCTCGCAGCGGTCGAACGCTGCGTTGAGATCGGCGAGCGCCACGGTGCCGTTCTCCCGCGCTCGCGAGATTATTTCGGTGACCTGGTCAGCGGATGCTGTGAGCACAGAAGTCATGCACAACAGTGTGCGACAGTTAGCCTGCGGCGGATGGAGCGAAAATTGTCACCCGATGGCAAGTTTGGCGGGGCATCAGTTCAGGTAGATACCTATGTTCACACACCCCCGCCGCGCTCCAGCAGCAGCTTGCGTCGTTGCTCTAGTGCGACGAGATCGCCGAACATCCGGTTGTAATCGGCCTGCTCGACCGGGTTCATTCGTTGCAGCCTCGCTTTTACCGCGACGATCTGCCGGGACACGGCAAGTTCTTCGATCTTAGTTAGCACGTCATCGGCGAACTTCGCGTCAGGCTCGGCGTCGGCTCCCGGTGCCTCAACCGATTCAACGGCCAGCCTGGTCAGGAACATGCGGGCAGTATCGTTCGGGGCCGCGCCGAGCAGCCGGTCGATCCACTCGCGCACCGGGCCCGCCGTCGCGACGCCGCCGCAGCCGGCGATCAACTCACGCACCGCCCGGTGCGGGGGGGCCGTGAACGCATCGGGCCCCATGCTGTCGAAAGCGGGCCCCAGCAACGCTGGCCGCTGGAGAGCCAGCTTCAGCACCTGCCGCTCAAGGTTGATCACCGGGTCCGCCGGATCGTAGCGGGCCAGTGCTGCCTGGCGGCTCGGGTCGGACGTGCCCTGGCCGCCACTGCGGTCCTGGCCGCCTGGTGCCTGGCCGGATTCCCGGCCGGGCGGCCGCGTCCTGGCCGAGTGGTCGCGGCCATGCCTGCCGGGGATGTGCTCGGCGATCCGCTTCAGCACCAGGTCCTCGTCCATGAGTCCGAGCCAGCGGTCCACCTTGATGGCGTAGACCTTGCGGAGCGCGTGATCCTTGATCTTGGCGACGATCCGCGCGGCGGCGTCGAGCGCGCCGATCCTGCCTTCGGCGGACTCCAGGTCGTAGTCGCCCATCGCGGCGCGGACCGCGAACTCGTACAGCGGCAGCCTCCTTGCCACCAGGTCCCTGACCGCGGCGTCGCCTTCCTTCAGTCGCAGGTCACAGGGGTCAAGTCCGTCCGGCTGCACGGCGACGAAAGTCTGGGTGACGAATCGCTCCTCCATCCCGAACGCCCGCAACGCAGCACGCCGACCCGCCTCATCCCCGTCGAAAGTGAAGACCACCTCGCCCCTGAGCTGGCTGTCGTCCATCAGCAGCCGCCGCAGGATCGCGATGTGGCCTTCGCCGAATGAGGTTCCGCTGGTCGCGACCGCAGTGGTCACCCCGGCCAGGTGACATGCCATCACGTCGGTGTATCCCTCGACGATGACGGCCTGCCTGCGGTGGGCGATGTCACGCTTGGCCAGGTCGGCGCCGTAGAGCACGGAGCTCTTCTTGAAGATCGGCGTCTCCGGTGTGTTCAGGTACTTCGGGCCGTTGTCCTCGGTGGCAAGCTTGCGGGCGCCGAAGGCGATCACGTCTCCGGACAGGTCCCTGATCGGCCAGATCAACCTGCCGCGGAACTTGTCGGTCAGGCCATGCCGTCCGCGGCCCGCCAGTCCCCCGGTGAGCAGTTCCTCCTCGGTGAACCCCCGGCCCCGCAGGTGCCTGGTGGTCATCTCCCAGTCGTCGGGGGCGTAGCCGACGCCGAATCGCTGCGCATCGGCCATCTCGAATCCGCGGGAGGAAAGGAATTCCCTGGCCGGACGGGCAGCAGGGGTGAGAATTTGTTGCGCATAAAAATCCGCGGCGGCCCGGTGCGCCTCGATCAGCCTGCGGCGCCTGGACTGCTCCTGGCCGGGAACATGCCCGCCTTGTTCATAACGGAGCTCAACGCCGGCTCTGGCAGCCAGCCGCTCCACCGCCTCAGTGAATCCCAAGGTGTCGATCTTGCGGATAAAGGCGATGACGTCGCCACCCTCGGCGCAGGAGAAGCAGTACCACAGGCCGCGGGCCGGCGTGACATTGAACGACGGCGTCTTCTCCTCGTGGAACGGGCAGAGCCCCTTCAGCGAGCCGCCGCCCGCGCTACGCAGCTGGAGATACTCCCCGACTACTTCCCCGATGGGTGAGCGGGAGCGGACGAGCTCGATGTCCTCGTCGCGTATCCGGCCTGGCACCTTGGCGAGTCTAGTCCCGGGCCGCCCAGGCCGGGGGCAGCCCAGGCCGGCGCTGGTAATCTCGCTGGGCGTGTCCAGCTTTCTGGTGCTCTGGGATGTCGACTACACCCTCGTGGACGCCCACGGAGTGGGCCGGCACCTCTACGACGCCGCGTTCACCCAGCTGTTCGGCAGGGAACTGCCGGCGGCGGCCGCTGCGGCCGGCATGGCCGGGCGGACCGACCATGCGATCGTGCTCGAGGTACTCGAGCTCGCCGGTGTAGCCGATCCGCGTGGGCAGGTGGGAGCCTTCGAGGCGGCCCTGGCCAGCCTCGCGCCAGGGGTGGCTGGCATGGTCGCCGAAACGGCGAAGGCGCTGCCCGGCGCACACGCCGCGCTCAGCGCGCTGGCTGGCGTGCCTGGCGTCGTGCAGTCCGTGCTGACCGGGAATGTGAGGCAGGTCGCCGAGGCCAAGCTGACACCGCTCGGCCTGATCAGGCATCTCGACTTCGAGGTGGGCGCGTACGGGAACGAGCACGAGGTCAGGGCTGAGCTCGTGCCCCTCGCCAGGAGCCGGGCCGCGGCGGCCTACGGCGCCGAGTTCGGTGGCGAGGCCACTGTGCTGGTCGGGGACACGCCGCTGGACGTGGCGGCGGCGCTGGCGAACGGAGCGAGGGCCGTCGCAGTCGCAACTGGCCAGTTCCCCACCGGCGAGCTTGAGGCAGCCGGAGCGAGCGCCGTGCTGGCCGACCTTAGCGGCACGGCTGAGGTCATCGCCGCGGTACTAGGCGACCGCGACCGCTACCAGCCGCGGCCCGCGTAACGCTGCTCAGGCGGGAGCGTACTCACGTTCAGTCCCACCATCGGCTCGCCCAGGCCGCGCGACACCTTCGCGATCACGTCGGGGTCATCGTGGAACGTGGTGGCCTTGACGATCGCGGCAGCCCGCGCGGCGGGGTCGCCCGACTTGAAGATCCCTGAGCCGACGAAAACGCCGTCGGCACCGAGCTGCATCATCATGGCCGCATCGGCGGGGGTAGCCAGGCCGCCGGCGGTGAACAGTACGACGGGCAGCTTGCCGGCCGCGGCCACCTCGGCGACGAGCTCGTAGGGAGCCTGCAGGTCCTTGGCCGCCGCGTAAAGCTCCTCCGGCGACATGCCGGCCAGCTTGCGGATATCGGCCCTGATGCTGCGCATGTGCCTGGTCGCCTCGACCACGTTGCCCGTACCTGCCTCGCCCTTGGACCTGATCATCGCGGCACCCTCGGCAAGCCTGCGCAGCGCCTCGCCCAGGTTCGTCGCGCCGCAGACGAACGGCACCGTGAAGGCCCATTTGTCGACGTGGTGCGCCTCGTCGGCGGGGGTGAGGACCTCAGATTCGTCGATGTAGTCGACGCCGATAGCCTGCAGTACCTGCGCCTCGACAAAGTGGCCGATCCGGCATTTGGCCATCACCGGGATCGAGACGGCCGCGATGATCCCGTCGATCATGTCGGGATCGCTCATCCGCGCTACGCCGCCCTGCACCCTGATGTCGGCGGGCACCCGCTCAAGCGCCATGACCGCCACTGCGCCGGCGTCTTCGGCGATCTTCGCTTGCTCCGGGGTGACCACATCCATGATCACGCCGCCCTTGAGCATATCGGCCATGCCCCGCTTGACCCGCTGGGTACCGGTCACCGGTGCGGCCGCCGCAGCCATGGTGTCGGGATTGTCGGTAGAGCCATGGACTGACACGGGAGTTCCTTACGTAGTAGCACCGCTTTGATATCCCCATGGTAGGCGGTGCCGGAGTTCTGATCAGCCGGCGAGGTGGGGCATATCCGTGCCCTGATCGCCCATTCCGTTGCGCGCGACGGCGTCGTCGATCTCGAAGAACTCCGGCAGGGGGGCACCCCCAGCCAGCCGCAGCGTGCGCGCCAGCGGTCGGCGTCGTGCGGCAATCGTCACGGCTACGGCATCGTTGTAGAACTTCCTGGCGATGAAGACCTGCTGCGCCGTCGACTCGAGCTCGGCGACCATCTCGTCGGCGCCCTGCCCAGGCTCGACCGAGTCGCGGAAGTCGGGCCCGCTGAACACGGTCCGCAGCGCCCTGGTCAGGTCGCTCTCGGCCAGCTCCCGCCCAGACTGTGCCGATCTCGCGTCATGCGCCAAGTCGGCGAGCAGCAGGCTGGCCGCCGGGTCAAGCAACCCAGACGAGGCGATCTCCAGCGCCACGGAGCTTCGCCTGACCAGCGCGGCGTCCAGGGCGGCACGAGCGGTCTCGACCCTGGTGTGCAGCCGGTCAAGCCGGCCGGCTCGCCAGGAGACGTAGACACCGGTAATCGCCACCACGGCGACCACGATCAGGAGGACAATCAGGCTCATCACGCGCTCGCGGCAGTGGCCGTGGTCGAGCCGGCCGGCAGCACGGCCTCATAAACCTTGACCACGTCACGTGCGATCTTGGTCCAGTCGTAATCGCGTACCGCCGCCGAGGCGGCCGCCGACAGCACCGCGCGGCGCTGCGGATCATCAAGCAAGCGCCCGATGGCAGCTGCCAGGTCGGCGGCGTCGCCGCTGGTGAACAGCTCGCCAGCCCGGCCGCCGCGCAGCACCCGCCGGAAGGCATCCAGGTCGCTGGCCACGATCGGAGCGCCTGCCGCCATCGCCTCAGCCAGCACGATGCCGAAGCTCTCGCCGCCGGTATTCGGCGCGCAGAATACGTCGACCGAGTGATAGACCTGCACCTTCACGGCCTCGCTGACCTGGCCGAGCAGCACGACCCTGTCCCTGAGCGACGCGGGAACCCTGGCGGCGACCTCGTCGGTGTCACCAGGTCCGGCGATCAGGAGCCTGAGCCCCGGCCGCTCGGCGCCGATCAGGCAGAACGCCCGCAGCAGCACGGACAGGCCCTTGCGCGGCTCATCCATCCGGCCGAGGAACCCGATCGCACCGCCCTCGCCAGGCCAGCCCGCGAGCGGCTCGGCTTTCTCGAACCTGGACACGGTCACGCCATTGGGTATGAGCACGGCATCGCCACCCAGGTGGTGGACCAGTGTGGTCCGCGCCGCCTCGGACACCGCGATCCGTCCGCTCACCTTTTCCAGGGCCGAACGCAGCATGGGCTCGGCCGCATGGAGCGCCCTGGAGCGGGTGGTAGCGCCGTGGACGGTTGCCACGATGGGCCCGTCGAAGACCCAGCAGGCAATCAGCGACAGGCTAGGCGCCGCGGGCTCGTGCACGTGCAGGACGTCGAAGCTGCCGTCCCTGAGCCACCGGCGCACCCTGTTGGCCGATAGCGGGCCGAAGGACAGCCTGGCGACCGAGCCGTTGTAGGGAACGGCGACCGCCCGGCCGGCCGGCACGACGTAGCCGGGCAGGGCCGCGTCATCGTCTGCCGGGGAGATCACCGACACCGTGTGGCCGAGGTCGATCAGCGCCTCGGCGAGGTCCCTGATGTGCTCCTGCACGCCGCCGGGCACATCCCAGGAGTACGGGCAGACCAAGCCGACTCTCACGGGCCACCTGCCACGGTATCGGTGGCGGCCGGGTCACCCGACGCCGCCGGGCTCGGCTCGGCGCCGTTCTTCCGCGCCGCGCGCGCCCTGGCCGCAACCCGCGCGCGGGCAGTGGCGAGACGCTGGGGATCGAGGTCTGCGACAAAGACCCGCTGCAGCATGTGCCAGTCGGCCGGATGCTCCCTGATCCCCTGCTCGAAGACACGCGCGATCTGCTGCGTCATCGCGGCAGACTTCTGCCACCGCTCACCGGCCTCAGGCACCGGGATCTCCTCGTGGATACGGACGCCCCACCGGTCACCGTCGAACCATAGCGTCGCCGGCATTAGTGCGGCACCAGTCTGCACCGCCAGGGCGGCCGGCCCGCCCATCATTAGTGCTTTTTCCCCGAAGAATTCCACCTCAATTCCGCCGCCGGTCACATCGCGGTCGCACGGCAGCGCTACCAGCTTGCCCGCCCGCAGGCGCTGTGCCAGAACCCCGAACGCGTTCTGCCCGCCGCTGGCCGGGAGCACCTCCATCCCGATGTCCTGACGGAATGCCACGAACCGTTCGTATACCGCTTCCGGATCAAGGCGCTCCATCACCGTCGTGAACGAACCTCCCCCGCGGCCGATGATCCATGCCGCAGCCTGATCCCAGTTGCCCATATGCGGCAGGGGGACGACAACCCCGCGACCGGAGGCCATTGCTGATAGCAGCGCGTCGACCTCACCGGTCTCGACCATCCCGCCAACCAGCCGCTCGGTTGGCATTACGGGCAGCCTGAAGATCTCGAGCCAGTACCTCGCATAGGACTGCATCGAGGCGCGCGACAGGGCCCTCAGCTCCTTGCCCGTGGCCGCGGGACCGAGTACCCGGCGCAGGTTTCCTTCGAGCACCCGGACCCGGGGACCCTGCCGACGCCATGCGATGTCGGCGAAGAAATTGAAGGCCGCG
>Ga0209131_1003674_pt1 | contig 10164 bp, 13 predicted proteins | sample GraSoi_2013_40cm_FD_185826 | JGI IMG/M metagenome (GOLD analysis project Ga0209131, IMG submission 185826) | Grasslands soil microbial communities from the Angelo Coastal Reserve, California, USA - Sample 9_17_2013_40cm (SPAdes) (version 2) | ecosystem: Environmental > Terrestrial > Soil >...
TGGGGTCACAGGAAGAATCGACTCGCTTCGTACTCGGGCTTCGTCACGAGCGGCCAGCTCATCCTCGCGTTGCTAAACGTCCAATGAGCAATGTCCTGAAACCAAAAAATGAGAGAAAGAAAAAAGGCGACATACCTTCTTCTTAGCAGCCAGGCGTATCTTGGTGAAGTCCTTGTGTAATCCACACTCGGTCTTCCCCTTCCCTGCCCAGCGACCTGCTCGCTCACTCGCGTCCCCATCGGCCGAGGCTGGCAGTGTGCTGTGCCAATCGCCAACACTTTTATAACCCTTGGATAAGAGGGCGTTCCTGGGTACGTTGTGCTCGTCTATGTAGGCCTTAACTTGGGCGAAGGACCAAGAGAAGAAGGGATTAAGTTTGAGCAAGCCGGTGGAGTCTACTTCGAGGGGCTGAAGAGAAGCGCGATCGGCACCTTGGGAGGCACGACGTCCAGTGATGACGGCACGAACGTTGTGTTCGTTGTAGGCTCGGGAAGCGGGTTCGACCTGAGGTAAAAGATAAGCGATAACAAGGGCGCGAAGGCAGGCGGCCATACTTTGACGAGATAGTCGTATGAGTCCTCATCAGTCTCCCACAAGCGCTGGCCATGGAGGGCCTCGAAATCCTGAGCAGTCTCGCAAAAGTAGGGCTTGTAGACGTGGACGTCGATGTGATACCGTTCCCTGACTTGCTGGACGAGGTCGAGGGTTTCCTGGAAATGATAGAGAGTGTCGAGGAAGATGAGGGGCGGGGGGCTGGGGGATGTTTTTGACAACATGTCGATACCGACGAGGCCTGTGAGACCAAAAGCAGTGGTCTGGTATAATCCAGGGAGGTTTTGAACAGCCCATTGCAAGATTTCAGTCGGTGGGAGATTGTGCAAGTGTGCATTGATAGCATCGAGCTGGTCTTGGGAAAGAGGGAGTTGGAGATTGGCCGGGGCCGGGGCCGGCGATGTCGACGACATGTTGGGTGGAGAAGGAGAGTAAGTGACTGAGAGATCAGCCGTGGTTGTTGGGTGTGTATCTAGTGCCTATGGCGTGCTCCTGCTTTGTATGGCACGCGTTGGGCTGACACATACACTCGTACTCAAAACTCAAACTCAGTAAAGGTTACCTCACTTAATTTTTTGGGGTGTCGTTATCGGTATCGGTATCCTAATCAAGACCCGACCATTCCCGCGTCCCGCGTCCCGCACGGACATCTTCCTCAAAGGTACCTCACTCTTTGGGAGGATGCAATCCATACTCCCCAGCGTAACGCAATACGCGGTCTCGCGGAAAGCAGTACTGGTGGAAGAAGGGAACCAAATGCTGCTTTGTCTGCCCGGTTAGTCCCACAGTTGGATGCCGACAGACAATGGTAGCCCATCATATGGGTCGACATACACAACACATGCCAACGCGGAGGTTGAGGAGTCCCTCGGGACGGTGAGGGAAGGACGGTTCTCTCTTTTCCCCATTTGATAATATGAATCACTTCGAACATATATATCCACAGCCTGTCACCTCATTCTGATTCCAAAGCCCCTCAGAGGCCCAGTAGCGACCTCGACGCGCTGAGTATCCCTACCCAGTAAAAGCCGTGGCTGTCAGCCACTCGACAGGACCTAGTTTATTTCCCGGCTTCATAACACCCAAACCTACGCCTCGGACCCCGGACCGCCTAAGTTAACTTCTCTAGTGCAGATTCAAGGCAAGGTTCCAACCTTCATGGGCGTGAGCGTCACGGCACGAGTTTTGAAGAGCGAATCAATCGCGTACACTGAGTAAACGAGTGAAATCAAGCAATCGGGGGGGAGACTGTGAGAGACTTTACGATAACACAACGTGGTGGGTGTACCTACCACCTATGCCAACCTTCAATTTACACCGTGGGCGAACTGCATAAATGTTGGCGGGCCAATTATATTTCCCAGCAACGAATCAACTACCCAGCAGACAATGAATCTCAAAGGTTCAAGATGATTTGATGCCACCATTGCAAAGCTAAAGCAAAGAACTTCCATTTCACCAAAGTATGCACCCCTATAATCCTTACAAACCTTGTCGAACATACACCTCCCCATTTGACCAACGATAATGAGTCAGATGGCCGAAAGTCATCTTTTTAAGGGAGGGACATTGTCCCCGCGCATCAGCGAACAGGCGAAGTTCAATCTCTCGCCTTCGTTCTGCGGTACCGGGGACCTTACGTTCCATGGAGCGCGAGAGGTCGGCATATTTGCAATCAATGAAGGGTAAATCCGGCACGTGCATGTACCGAAGCCTGTGAAATTTTGATATCGCCGAAAAGCTTGCTTCCTAGGCAATTGTCAGCTACTTTTTTGAGGGGGTTGATACCTCGGGAAGACGTACATTGGGCGAGCTGCCTGCAATGTCAAGTGTTTCCAAGTTGGGTAACTGGAACGGGACGTTAAGCACGACCCCGGCTGCGACGAACGTGAGGTGTTTAATCTCTGGATAGACTTTTGTCCTCGCCTGCCGCGTCGTTCGACCCGTCGTGTATTCAATATCGTAGTGTTCACAATTCCCGACTGTGAGGGAACGTAGCGAAGGACATAAGTCGACTAGCATCGTAGGGTCGAGATAGGACTGAATAACCAGTTCAGTAATTTGGGGGAGTGGTTCAACACCATTCAGCGCAGATCGAAGAGCAGATTGAGCGGTTGTTGGGATGTTAATCTTAATGGAGTGCAGAAGGGGACTCCTTTGAATGACAAGGAAGAGTCTACGAAAGGTCGGTTCTGCGGTGGTTTCGCCGAGGGTTGTTATTAAGATGGAAAAAGATCTATTTCAAATGGTTAGGTCTCGGAGTGGACAACGCAGCGACTTTTCTACCTGATAAAAATAAGCAGTGCAGTCTTATGTTCAAGCAAATTGATAGCAATCTCGTTGGCTAAGTGACATGGGCCTTTGATCCGAATGTGTCGCACCAGTGCTGGAAAACTGGCGTCTCGTATTCGGCGGTTTGTGGAAGCAAATGCCACAATCGGAAGGCGAGGTACTTGGAAATGAAAGACTGGATTGGGTGGGAGGTTCCGGATGAATTGTGCGATTAATTCGAGAACATCAAAAGGCAACTCAGGAAGGCGCATGGGCATGGTAGGGAGAGAGAGGGCGAAGGTGGCGTTCAAGTCCCGTCAACGAGGAACCCCGAAAATACCAAATCATAAGTGTCAATCGGTGAGCCTTTAATCGTCCATTATTTCAATTGTACCTGTCATCTCGTGGTTGAACCTTTGTTAAATCGTCGTACCAGATTCGGAGGCAGATGGGGAGAGGGACTTCGAGCGCAACTGCTATACTAGGTGATGACACGACATGTGATACAGGGATGCCACTGTTACTCATTGACCTCGAATGCGCCGCGCCAGTTGAATATCGCGTTGCATGATCGTTACACGTTTGGCGTGTATAGCACAGAGGTTCCTAAATGGAGTAGAAATTCAGTGACTAAAAGGGCCTGCTTGAACGCGGAAATACGCACGCGTCCTCGAACAAATGGACCAGATATGCCTCCGCTGCTTCCTGCAAGGCGAGAAGAGCTGAAGTCTGCCAACGAAGAAGAGAGCCTTCTTCATATCTACCGTTCCCTGTCATCATCTCCAAAGAGATTTCCCGGACCTAGGGCAAGGGCAACTGGTGAGCCAAAGGGTGGCCCGACGCGTTTCTGGATGCGTACCACACGTGTAAATGGCAACTTGGCTAAGAGAAGATCGGTTCTCTTCTGATAATGCCGGATCTCTTTAAGCGCCACAGTCCCTGGTCGAAAGCGTCGTTTCCGCGGTGCAGGCGCGTCTGGGTCTCGGTCTGCGTTGCCTGGTTGGGTGAAATAGAGTTGTTAAGTAAGTCATGACCCAATACGGTCGCGCAAGGATTGCAGCTGACGATTGGTAGACGGCAGAGTTTTCTTTGGGGCCTTTCCACCAGTCGACTTGCGAGCAGTCGCCTTTGACCTGGATGGAGGGCCACCACCGGATCCGCGTCTGTTCGCTGGAGCGGCTTTGGTCGCTGTCGAAGTGACCATCTGGATTCAACAAGACGAGCGGTGCTAGACGAAATAACGCGTCAAATGGGTTGTCGTCGTCGTCTGTGAGTTCTGGGATATGGTTCAAGCACCGAAAGTCGTGAAAGGGTGAGCAAGAAATCGTGTGGCTGGTTCGAAAGGTAGAACAAAGGAGGACCTACTTTCTTGCCCCCCTTCTCAGGAGCCATGTCTGGTCCACAGCGGCAGCGATCCTTGTCATCGTCACATAGATATGACCCACGTGTAGGTCGTGATCAGCGCGATCAACGCTCGCGACCTTCCCACCCTGGCCTTCTGCAACAAGTGGCTGCATCGCAGAGGCCAGGAAGTCCTCGTGTGATTGCCTTGCGAGTCAACTGTTATCCTATCACACAGTTACCTCAGCACCAGGCCTTTCAGTACCATCGTACGTCTCCTCTTTCCGCTCCACGCCACCCAACTCACTTTCTACCACAGTTGGTCAGTCTGGCTCCGAATCAGCTCCCGACATACTCCTGACGCTGTGAAGACTTCTTCAAGTACTCTCAACCAAGCGGTACATCTCAGGAAAGGTCACTCAAGCCTCTTCCTCACAGTAGCCGCTTGTCCGTCTTCGACATGCTGCAACGGCAAAATCCAGAGTATTTCAACCCGCGATGGGCTTTCGATACTCGCTCAATTGCTTGGGGCACCAAGCTGCTCCCTTCTTCCGTAGGTTACGCTCCTTGGTGCTCCCTTCCTTCCGCGTAATCATCTTTCCAGTCCACCTCCTTTAACGTCACCGCGAATGATGATCAAAGCATCTTGCTCTACATGGTTCGCGTCCAATATGCGGCTACAATCAACCCGGAGTGAGTCTATCAGAGCACCTCCAGTTTCCACGGCTTAAATTTGGTAGTCATCTGTCCGCCGTGATTGAAGGCCAGAGCCCACTTACCCCTGAAGCCCTGCATGCGCGAACCTACCTGACAGCCCTCATTCAAATGGCACCAAAAAGGTAAGTTGCCTCGAGTAAACAATATCAATATGTACTAAACTGCGCGGCAGTGCGGAAAACTTCCCACGGACCGCAACTGCAATGTTCCTCAAAAGCTACAAGCAAAGTCAGGACGGCCTATTTGACTACTGGCTCGGCTATCACATGTCAGATTTCCTATCTTCGTGGCTTCGTCTGAGCTCACTGTGTTCGTAGGGCTGTCAAGCTCGCAAGGAGCAGGGCACTCATCAATGTAAACATGTGTCTTGCACCGATGTGGGTAACCCAGCCTCCCAACACCTTCATCACTTAACATCGCACATCCCAGGTATGCTCCGCGTCCACTCCCAGATCTTCTACGGGGCAATCCGGATTTCTTCCAGTTCCTAAACTCATCCGCCCGTTCAATGTTTGTCGGCGATCGTCATCGTAGGGCTATCGAGAAATTCTTGAAACCAATCAAAGTCACTTTACGGCATCAACAGGACAAACGACTTCGCCCGATATTAGGTATTGAGTGGAAAACTCCTTCACAGGTTATGTTTGTCCTCAGGAACCAGGATGAGGAGATGTCCGGTGGAATGCGAGAGAGCCGGAACGAGGAGATGTCTGTTCAGGTAAATGAACACTGCACAGCGAGGATCCCGCAATGGACCGAGCTCATTAGTATCCCCTCAGACATACCTAAAACAGTATCACAACTATACTGTAAAATTCCATCACTGGCCCTGCGTTAAAATCAGTCGGAATGCCATCGTCCCAATGGAATTGTGTGAGGTTGTTGAGGGACAGCAGTTTCGCGGTGCCCTCAGTGACGCTCACAGGTCTGAGATTTTGAAGTTGACAACACTCCGACCCTCAGAGCGGTTCAGTCGGATTGAGGGTAGTGAACAGGTCAGCTATTCTTCGGTGAGCTGGGCTTAGCTAACTCCAAATAGTTTCTACGATTTCAGTCATCCGATTTCATCAATGCTACGGGGATGCGAGTCGCCTCTGGAATGCTTACTGTAGAGGGTCGTGTCCTGCTCCACCCAGCTTTAATGGTAAAAGAGAAGGCAAATGGACAAGCATCACACATCGACTTGGTGAGTAGGCATACCTGGGTGCCATCCTCAACCGCTGATGAATATGTACGTGCCAGAACAAAGGCAGACAAGGACCGACAGATGCTTGGAACATGATGGACCATAGGGTTGCCCAGGCCCCAACACACCCTACTACGGTTGCAGTCGCTTATACGGACCGGTCTCAAGAAGCCGACATTAATGCCATTCTCTTAAGCGAGGCGTTCGGGCGATGTCTACAGGATCTCGGTCAGTGTGCGCAATCAGGTTATATGATCAATGCTGATTGTTACTTAAATCAAAGGGATTCGTATGTCTGTTCCGAAGAGCATCACAGCTTATTGAAATTTTCATTCAGAAGTTACCGGGCGACCAGCTTGCGGCCTCGTAAACCCTCAAGCTCTCAAAGACCAACTTATGGAATTCCTTCGTTCAAATGTATTGAACCGTCTCCCATCCGTGCAGGCCGCTTTGCTCATCGAAGCTGCAGTTCAGCACTAAGCCGAAAAATCTTATTGTGATAGTCGTTATTCCCCGTCGTAGTGACCTCCAAAGGGCAATCAAGCAGTGGGGAGATATCATGTGCGGTATTCCCACCCAGATCGTCAATGCAGAGACCCTGGACAGGACGTCTAAACAACGTCCAGATCAGTTCCTTCGTAACCTTGCTCTCAAGTGAGTCCCTTCCTTGTCACGTAGCTTTCCCACTCTTGACGGGCTCTAGGATGAATCTCAAAATGGGCGGGATCAATAATGAACCAAGCAAGGAGGATCTCAGGGATAAGATTCACAGCGAGACGATGGTATCCCAGTGTCGGGTACGATCCATTCGTGGTTCTGACCCTCCCATCCCATAGGTTATGGGTATTGATTCTTCCCACCCTGCGCCCGGAAATGGTCACCGTCCCTCCGTGATTGGCGCAGTCTGGAGCACAGACCGACTCCTTACGCGTTATTGTGCAACAATCCTGCCTCAAGTCCCAAGGGTGGAGATTCTCAGCCGGACGGATATGGCCACCATAACCAAGGTACAAATGAGCTTTTTGCGCAACGTTGTACTGATGGTGGGTCTAGGAAGCCATCTCAAGCTTCAAGAGATTGAGAGGAAGCGACCCTGCGCGGATTATTGTGTATCGGTGAGCTGGGAGCCTTAATGGCGTTTCCCACTTAAAATCTTTCTGTAGGGATGGCGTCTCTGAGGGAGAATTGGCACGTGCGAAAACGGATGAAATTGAAGGCGTCAGAGGTGAGAAAAGATGCCTCGTTTACAATGCACCACTCATAGGCTTTGGCAGACGGAGTCACTGAAATGGTGGCTGAGAGTGATGCAACTCTTATAACTTATGTCATTGTCACGAAGCGGCAGTGAGTACAGACATACGTTGTTACAGTCTCATTGCCTCATTTCTGGTTTCTTAGCCACATACGGTTCCAGCCTGTCGACGAAAGGGATGGAGGTAGGACTGGAAACGCGCCTTCAGGGACTCTTGTCAATCGCGATATTGTCTCACCAGACAGAGACCAACCAGAATTCTATCTCTTGAGCCAGGGGGGGCTCCTAGGGACATCTGTCCCTGCACGCTACACAGTACTCCTGGATGAGCAGGTCAAACGGGATGAACAAGGCAACAAGCTTAGAGACGCTAAAGGCCTTCTTATGAAAACCGCTCTTGGACCACAGCAAACTCTCTACCAGCTCTCTTATCTGCTGTGCCACACCCAGCAGAGAGCAACGCGAGTTGTGTCTCTGCCAACTCCCGTATACTGTGAGTGGCTTGGTTATAAGAGCGTTCAATGTGCTTAATTATCCTCGTAGATGCGCATGTAAGTGTCAGGACGTTATCTTAGCGAGCTGGCATGTCTAACGCTGAATAGCTCGTCGCTGCAAGAGGCGATTTTCACTTCGACTGTTCGGATGAAGAATTCCCTCAAGACGATCATGGTAATCCGGCGCCTCAGACTCTGGATTGGTACCGTCATCCTACCCGATTCCTGTCTGTACACGGCGCTTTGAAAGGGTCGATGTATTTTGTAAGTCCCTGAGGTCTCTAGTCATTCATCGATTGTGCGGCTTACAGCAGGTCATAGACTTAGCAAAACCTTTGTTGTACTCTCGTATGACGTTATTGTAACTAAGCTGTTGTCTGAATGTACTTCATGCTCAACTCGCAAGAGTTCATGTTTTGTCGTACGGTACGGGTCAAATGAAATGCCGAAAATAGCTCAGTACATGGGACATGGGGACGAAGGCGAAGTCAACAACTTTCAAGGAAGTTTAAAAGACCTTCAAGGATCATTTTCTGAGACAGTCCACGCTCGTCCTCGACCATACTTGAATCCATCGCCCCCTCGGCAATATTATCATGGTAGGCTCGTAGCACGTCCACAACGTCCTTCAACACTTGATCCCGCCGTGCGAGCATGAACTGGATATGTGCGCGGATCTACAAGAGATGCGTCAACGCCAACCGCAGGGATCACGGAGAACAAGCCTTACGCCATCATCTTCCATGCATATCCAGCCGATAATATAATCAACGATTTGGAGAGTGAATAATCCACCTTCCAATTTTTGGGAATACCATTCATCATCTTCCTCCTCTCCAATGTCCTCCCCCTTTCGTTGCATTTCCTGTTCGTCAAATAAGCACGACCGATCATCAGCCACGGGCACATGAAATTCATCGAAATATTTTTTACCTTTTTCTCCTCTTCTATCGTCCTCTCCACCATCTTGAGTCGCACCCTGACGCTTTCCCGGACATCAAGAAGCCGATCCACTTTCTCATAGTTGGTTTCGACAAATTTGGTTAATAACCGCATCCGGGCAGGAGACTCGGAAGCTAAGTTGGTGAAGAGCGACGCGATGATACCCAGAATATGCGAGGTTTCTTCCGACGCGGGTGCCGACGGATTTGCCCTTTGCTTTTTGGATTGCTGCAGGTCGAGACGAATGTGAAAAGAAGAAAAGCCCAAAAAAATAGCGTTTACATACCTTGCCCATGAAAGCTGCGAACAACGTCTTGAGACCGCCAGCTTCTACAACGAATGCCTCACAATTCGCTGTCCCTGATGACTCAGCAAGGGCGTGGTCAAGCACCTTGATAGCACGACCTCGGGCTAAGAGTTTTTCTCTACATTACGAGAACTCGGGGGTTAAATATACCGACGCCATTAGCTAAAAAATCGGTACGTACTTCATCATAATCAGCATCAGATCGACCCCTTCGGCTTCATGGAACTGCTGCTTGATTTCTGGCTCTAGTAGTGCCGAGCAGAGTGTATCGAATAGATTCTCCATAAATTCCTCCTCTTCAGCGCCGTCAGGGTCTCTCTTGCGGTAGTTCTGGTGGAAGTCCCTTCAGCCAAATGTAAACGTCTCATGGGCCAGACAGGAAACAGACGTACTACAAGCGATTGCAGGAGAACCTCAACGCCTCCCTCTTTCGCAAATACTAGCCGATTCCTTCGACTACTTTGCAGGAGAATCGAGAGTAGCTCCGAAGCGTACCCCCGGTTTTCATCGTGGGTCCTGGCTTGTACCCGCTCGAGCAGCCACTTGAGGAACTGCGTCTTGTCGACTATTTGCTCTGCCAGCTCTGGGCTGACACCCAAGAGGTTCTCGAATATGGCTGGATGTGGGGGTTATGAACACGCCAATTTTTTATTACCGGAAGAGAGAGGCGCACCGAGAACATGGAAGAGACCTTGTCGATCGGACTCGTCCTCTTCATTGAACCGACCGAAATTCTGGACTAGCAATTCTAGAATGGATTCCTTCAACTGGAAACGTGAAAGTTAACGGGGTGGGAGGAAGACAAAAACTGAATTGTGACAAACAAGAGCATCGATAAGTAGCTTCATGCCCAGGTCCTTCATGCTCTGGCCCGTCTCTTCGTCGACATCAGCTTCTTCGACTTCGTCGGCTTCGCCCCCCACATCCTCATCTGTGAGCTCACGGATAACCTCGACCACATCGATCACAATGTCCATATTCTCGTGTGACAATAGCCCGACGAGCATCGTGATAGTCCCCGTCTTGACAATTTCCGGGTACGCGAGCGCGGGGACTTGAGAGAGTGGCATCAACGCTTTGATGGCGATGTCCAGATCCGCCT
>Ga0209131_1003675_pt1 | contig 10161 bp, 10 predicted proteins | sample GraSoi_2013_40cm_FD_185826 | JGI IMG/M metagenome (GOLD analysis project Ga0209131, IMG submission 185826) | Grasslands soil microbial communities from the Angelo Coastal Reserve, California, USA - Sample 9_17_2013_40cm (SPAdes) (version 2) | ecosystem: Environmental > Terrestrial > Soil >...
TTCGCCTTCAACCGTTTCACCAGAGCCGCGAGGCGTGACTTCTGCCGCGCGGCGTTGTTTTTGTGGATCAGCCCCTTGCGGGCGGCGCGGTCGAGCACGCTGGCGGCGAGCATGTACGCAGCCGCGGCGGCATCGGCGGTCGCAGCTGCGCGCACGTGCTTCAGCGCGGTGCGCAGGGACGAACGTTGAGCTTTGTTGCGAATGGCACGCGAGCGCGCCTGGCGCATCGCTTTCTTGGCGGATTTGATCTTCGGCATAGGCGCGGAAAGTAGGCGGTAAGTTGCATCGGGTCAAGACTATACATATCTTTTGCCGTCACCTACCCGAGCACGCGCTATCTCCTTCGAGTTTCTGCTTTGGGCCCCTGTCCTGCTGTTTTCGATGGTGGCCCACGAGTACGCCCACGCGGAAGCGGCCTACCGCCAGGGTGACTCCACCGCCTACATGCTCGGGCGGCTGACGTTCAACCCTCTCAAACACATCGATCCGTTCATGACGATCCTGCTCCCGATCATCACCGCCGTCGGGTCCGGGGGCCGCTGGGCATTCGGGGGGGCGAAGCCAGTGCCTGTGAATCCGCGCAATTACCGGCACTACGTACGTGGAGATATCATCGTCTCCCTGGCCGGCATTGCGGTGAATCTGGTGCTGTTCCTCATTTTCACCGCACTCTTTGCCGCGGTCGGGACCATCGCGCCGGCGTTGCCGTCCCTTGCGCCGACGCTCGAGCTTCTCCAACGGGTGATGTACTATGGCCTGTGGTACAATCTCGTGCTGGCGTTCTTTAATCTGATTCCGATCCCGCCGCTCGATGGCAGCCATGCGTTCTATCACCTGCTGCCGCCGGCGGCGGGGATGCAGTACCGGCAGCTCCAGCGCTTCGGCTTTCTGCCCATCATGCTGGTCAGCTATATGCTGCCGGGGGTCGTACAGTTTTTCCTGTGGCCAGCGTACCAGTTACGCCTTGTCGCACTGCAGATGATCTGTCCCGTGGCGTTGGGACACGGTCTCCCCCCCTACGTCATGTGTTCATGACCGGGCCGATCATGCGGGAGCAGGCAGCGTTCGTCGTCGAGCTGGAGAAGTTTTCCGGCCCGCTCGATCTGCTGCTGCATCTGATTAAAGAAGACGAAGTCGACATCACCGACCTCCCGATCGCGAAGATCGCCGATCAGTTCCTCGCGGTCATCCAGGACTTGGGGCTCAATCAGGCGGCGGACTACCTCGAAATGGCGGCGCGGCTGCTGCGGATCAAGGCGCAGATGCTGCTGCCGCGCCGGCTGGGAGACGACGAGTGGGAGGACCCCCGCGCCGAGCTGGTGCGCCGGCTGCTCGAGTACCAGCAGATCCGCGAGCTGGTCGACTGGCTCGGGCACGCCGCCGACGTGCGCGCCGAGCGGTTCGGGCGCGGGTACGAGGCGCCGCCGCCCGATGCGCCCCCCGCGCCGCTCCAAATCGATTTGAACGACCTGCTCGGCGCGGCCGAGCGCGTGATCTCGCTGATCCCGGAGCCGATGCTGCATCGCGTCGTCCCGCGGCCGCTCGACGTCGAGGGCGCGACGGCGAAGATCACCGCCCTCCTCGCCGCGCGCGAGCAGTTTGGCTGGTCCGACATCGTGGGCCGCGGCGCCACGATCGTCGATGTGCTGTCGGCGTTCATCGCCCTGCTCGAGTTCGCCAAGCGCGGCCTGGTGACGCTTGCCCAGCCCGAGCCCTTCGGCCCCATGGTGATTACGCGTGCAACCCCTCGCGAAGCTGCTTGAAGCGGCGCTGTTCGCCGCCTCGCGCCCCCTCACGCTCGAGGAGCTCGCGTCATTGGACCCAACCGCCGGCGAACATGCGGTCCGTGCCGCTCTTGCCGCCCTGCGGTCGGCGTACGCCGAGGACCACGGGGTCGAGCTGACCGAGATCGCCGAGGGATGGCAATTCCTGACGCGCCGCGAGTACGCCGAAACGATCGAGCGCGCGCAATTCGCCCTGCGGCCCAGGCGGTTGTCGCCGGCGGCGCTCGAAACGCTCGCGATCATCGCCTATCGCCAGCCGGTGGGCCGGCTCGAAGTCGACGAAATCCGCGGCGTCGACTCGGGCGCCGTCATGGACAAGCTGGTGGAGCGGGGCCTCATCGAGGTCGTGACGCGCGGCGAAGGTCTCGGTCGCCCGCTGCTGTATGGCACCACGCCGCCGTTTCTGGAGATTCTCGGTTTGAAGGACCTGGAAGATCTGCCGCGGCTCGAGGAGCTGTCGGTGGCGCTCCGGCGTCCCACGCCCGTCGACGAACCCGAATGACCCTCATGCGCCTGCAGCGCGCCTTGGCGCGCGCGGGCGTTACGTCACGCCGCAAAGCGGAAGACTTGATCCGCGCGGGCCGCGTGCGCGTGGACGGCGACACGGCCACGATCGGGATGAGCGTCGATCCCGATGCCCAGAAGATCACCGTCGACGGGCGCGCGGTGAAAAGCGCCACACACACCACGTGGCTCGCACTCAATAAGCCGCTCGGCTACGTGGTGAGCCGCTCCGATCCGGAAGGACGGCGCACCGTGTTCGGACTGCTCCCCAAGGTGCCCGGTCTCACGTACGTTGGTCGGTTGGACGTGATGACCTCCGGGCTGCTGCTGCTGACCACCGACGGCGCGGCGGCCCACCGGCTCATGCACCCGCGCTACGAGGTGCCGCGCACCTATTGGCTCGGCGTGCATGGCGCGGACGCCGCCGCGATCCGGGCGGCGCTCGCCCAACGCATCGTGATCGACGGCCGCGCGGTGCGTGTCGTCGAGTCGCGGGTGCGGCCGCAGGGGAAGTCGGTCGAAATCGAGCTGACGCTGGCTGAAGGGCGGCAGCGGATCGTGCGCCGCGTCGCCGAAGCGCTCGGTCTCAAGGTCGAATGGCTGCACCGCGTGTCCTACGGCCCTGTCCGGCTCGGCAAGCTGGCCGAGGGCCACTGGCGCGAGCTCACCCGGCAGGAGATCGGAGCGATCGAGCGACTGCATGGAGCTGGCTGACCGGACGGTAATGCTGCTCGGCGGCAGTGGCCTCGTTGGCCATGCCGTCGCGCGCCGAGTGCTGGCGACCACGCCGCCGCCGCGCCGCCTCGTGCTCGTCGCGCTGTACGAGGATGAAGTGCGGGCCGCCGCGCGTGCGCTCGAGCCCTACCGCAGCGGCGTCACCATCGACGTCGAATGGGGCAACATCTTCGCGCCGGCATCGGTCGCGCGGCTGGATCTCGCGGTCATCCTGGCCAGCGATGACCACCGCGCGCTGGTGCTGGGCGACTTGCTGGGCGATCTGACCGATGGGGTCCTCGAGCGCAGCCTCGTGTTGCAGCTGCTAGTGCGCTACAAACCTGAAGCGGTCGTGGATAGCATCAATACGGCGACCGCGTTTGCGTACCTGGACATTTTTCAGAGCGCGCGCGCGTTGCTGGAACGCGCGCAGGATGGCGGCGTCGATCGCGCGACGATCGAGCGGCATCTGATGCGGCTGCCCATGCCGCAGCTGATCCGTCACGCGCAAATCATGACGGAGGCGCTGCGGCGGGCCGGCACGCAGGCCTACGTGAAAATCGGCACGAGCGGCACGGGCGGCATGGGATTCAACATCCCCTACACGCATTCGGAAGAGCGGCCGAGCGCGACGCTGCTGACGAAATCGGCGGTCGCCGGCGCGCACACGATGCTCCTGTTTTTGTTGGGTCGGACGCCCGACGCGCCGATCACGGTGGAGATCAAGCCGACGGCGACCATCGCGTGGCGCGAAGTCGCACACGGGCCGGTGCGGCGCAAGGGCAAACACATCCCGCTCGTGGACTGCGAGCAGCCCGTAGCGCTGCACGAAGCATTTCGGCAGGGCGCTGCGCCGTGGCGCGACCTCGGCCGGCCACTCGACGGCGTGTATATCGACGTCGGGGAAAACGGGTTGTTCGCGCGCGATGAGTTCGAGACGGTCACGGCACTGGGCCAGATGGAGTTCATCACGCCGGAAGAAGTCGCGGACTACGTGATGCTGGAGCTGCAGGGACGGCCGACGGGGAAGGACATCGTCGCGGCACTCGACGCCTCGACCGCGGGCCCCACCTACCGGGCCGGCCTGTTGCGCCGGAACGCGGTGGGGCGGCTGCGGGCGCTCGAAGCGCGTCATGGCGACCGCGGCGTCGCCTATGAAATGCTGGGTCCGCCCCGGCTCACCAAGCTCTTGTACGAGGCCTATTTGTGCCGCCGGCTCCGGACCAGCGTGCGGGCCCTCGCGGACAGCCGCCCGGCGGAGCTGGCCGCCGCCGCCGAGCTGCTCCTGGCAGACGACACGGCATTACGGCAGCACATTATCTCGGTGGGATTGCCCGTCGTCCTGCCCGACGGCAAGCGGGTGTATCGCGGCAGCACCGTGGTCGTGCCGCCGGGCTCCGGCGACCCGCTGCAGGTGGCGCCGCGCGGCTGGGTGGACTTGAGGCCCGACCATTTTGGGATCTGGGTCAAGCGCGCGGGGCAGATGGTGCGCCAGGCCGATGCCCGCGCTGCGGGACCTCAGGGGTCGGGCAGCGATATGGACTGGAACGCGATCGATCCTGACGAGCCGATCGAGCCGTCGCGGTTCGCCACCTGGGTCTTCACGGTCGAGGAAAAAGGAACGCGGATCAAGCGCTGATCATGGCGATCGATACTGGAGGAGTAGACCGCGCATTGGGCGCGATCGGCACGACGTTCCGGCTGACGCGCCTCTATCCGCCGTCGCATCCGGCGGTGCTGGAAGCGATGCGCCAGATCAGCTCGGCCTTGCCGGGGCTCGCCGCGATGGGCACGGTCGAATGGAAGATCGGTGCAACGGGTTTGCACTGGCACGGTCAACACCTCCTGCCCCGCAACACGCAAGTCGCCGAGCTCGCCGGCCTGCTCTTCGCGCGCGGCATCCGCGCGATCCAGGTCAACCCCGGCGTCACGCCGGAGCATTGGCTTGGCCTGTTCGGTGTCGCCGTGGGGAACGTCGTGCCCGATGACGCGGTGCTCGGCCGAATCACCGTGCTGCTGGGCCGCCGCGCGAGTCAGCGGCTGTCGGCGTCCCGCGCCCTTGGCGAAGTGCCGCCGGCAGCGGAGCCTCCTCCCGCTCCCCCGGCCTCGCCGCCGCCCAGCGTGGCTGAAGCGCCCGCGCCTCCAGTGCCGTCCCCGCCCCCGCCCCCGCCTCGCGGAGCGGGACCAGTAGCGTGGAGTCCAACCGCAACGGTGAATCCCAATCGCGCGAGTGGCGTGTTCCGGCCGGATGTGCTGCCGCCCGACGTCGAAGCACGCCGGGCCGTGACCGCGTTGCAGGCAGCGTCGCGACCCGAAGATCAGCGCGTGATCATTGAAAAGGTGCGGCAGCTCACGCCGAGCGTCATCGCGTTGCGCGACATTGGCGCGGTCGCCGAAGTCGTCGCCGGGCTCGACCGATCACTCGGCAAGATTCAGGATCCCGAGATCCAGGAGGCTATCGGCGAGGTGGCGGGAGCGCTTGCGGATGAGACTATAGTGGAGCGTATGGTCGCACGGCTGGGTGAGCCCCGCGTGCCGCCCGCAGAGCGCGCGCACTTGGTTCACGCGGTCGGCGCGCTGGGGGCGGTGTCCGCGGGATACGTGGTCGATGCGTACCTGCATGCGCTGCCGGAGTTGCGGGAGGCCTATCGTGCCGCTATGCGGGCGGCGGGCGAGCGCACAGTGGAGTTGCTCCGGGCCCGAATCGAGAGCAAAGTCCCCGAAGTCGTCGCCGCGGCCGCTGAGTTTCTCGGCCTGAGCGGGAGTCCTGACGTTGCGGAGTCGTTGATCGGCTTGACGCGTCATGCCGACGAGCGCGTGCGCGAGGCGGCGCTGCTCGGTCTGGCGGAGCTGGGTGGTCGGGAGATCTCGCGGCCGGCTATCCCCTCGCTAAAGGATGAATCGGTGCTGGTGCGGACCGCGGCCGCACGCGTCTGGAGCAGGAGAAGGACGAAGGGGTATTGGCTGCGTTGCTCAAAGCCATCGGACAACTCGGTGCCACGGAAGCATTGGAAGTGCTGGCGAAATTCGCCGAGCCGGGCGGCAAACCACGGCGCACACCCTTCGTGCGAGCTGCCGCAATCGAGGGGCTCGCCCGACTGGATCGATTGGAGGCAAAAGCCTTGCTGGAACTCTACGCGCGGGACAAGGAGCCAACCGTGAAGCGGGCAGCTGAGGCGTCGCTGCGATGACGACGCGCGCAGGATCGGGGGCCGAGAAAGCGGGCGGGGGCGCCAAGACGCAGGACGCGGTGCTGGCGCAGACCATCACGCGCGAAGTGGCGAAGCGCGTCGTCGGCCAGGAAGTCATGGTCGAGCGCCTCCTGATCGGCCTGCTCACCGGTGGCCACATTCTGCTCGAAGGCGTGCCGGGACTTGCCAAGACGCTCGCGGTGAAGACCGTCGCGGAATGTCTGAAGATCACCTTCTCACGCATCCAGTTCACGCCCGACCTGCTGCCGGCCGACGTGATCGGCACCATGGTGTACGACCAGCGCTCGCAGGAGTTCTATCCCAAGAAGGGGCCGTTGTTCGCGAACCTCGTGCTCGCGGACGAAATCAACCGTGCGCCGGCCAAGGTACAGTCGGCGCTGCTCGAAGCGATGCAGGAAAAGCAGGTGACGATCGGCGGCGAGACGTTCTTCCTCGGCGAGCCGTTCCTCGTGCTCGCCACGCAAAACCCGATCGAGCATGAAGGCACCTATCCACTCCCCGAAGCGCAGCTCGACCGCTTCATGCTGAAGGTGCGCGTCGGCTACCCGACGCGCGACGCGGAGAAAGAGATCGTGGGACGTATGGCGTCCGGCCGGCCGATCGAGGTGCAGCGCATCGCCGAGGCCGACGACATTCTCGCCGCGCGCAGCGCGATCGCCGAGCTGTTCATGGATCAGAAGGTCGTCGATTACATCGTGGACGCCGTGCGCGCGACCCGCGAGCCGCAAAACGTCGGGCTGGCGGAGCTGAAGCCCCTCATCGCCTTCGGCGCCTCGCCGCGTGCCTCGATCTACCTGGCCCAGGCCGCGCGCGCCCACGCCTACCTCCGCGGCCGAGCGTTCGTCGTGCCCGAAGACGTGAAGGCGATGGCGTTCGACGTGCTGCGCCACCGCGTGCTGCTTACGTTCGAGGCGGAGGCCGAGGACATGACCGCCGATCAGGTGATCGCGCGAATCCTGGAGGCCGTGGGCGTGCCGTGACGTATACGGGTGGAGAGCGCCGGCGCGAGGTCACCTCACCGCTGCGCCGCAGGCGGCGGTCGGTCCCGGCCGAAGTCCTGAAGAACGTGAAGGGGATCGAGCTCCGGGCGCGGAACCTGGTCAACACCCTCTTCACCGGCGAGTACCGCTCCGTCTTCCGCGGCCAGGGCATCGAGTTCGCCGAGGTCCGTGAATACCAGCATGGCGACGACTTCCGCGCCATCGACTGGAACGTGTCGGCGCGCATGGGCCATCCCTTCGTGAAGACGTTCATGGAAGAGCGCGAGCTGACGCTGCTGCTCATCGTCGATCAATCCGGCTCGCTGCATTTCGGCCGTCCCTACACCAAGGCCGGTTTGGCCGTCGAAGTCGCCGCGGTGCTGGCCCTCGCCGCTGCGCGGCACAACGACCGCGTGGGCACGCTGCTCTTCGCCGATGCGGTCGAGTACGTCGTACGGCCCGCCAAGGGGCGCGCGCACGCGATGCGCGTCATTCGCGATCTCGTGGCGTTTGCGCCGCGCGGCCGCGGGACCAATCTCGCCGGCGCCTTGCGCTACGCCGCCAAGCTGCTGCGGCACCGGGCGATCGTGGTGGTCCTCTCCGATTTTCGCGCCGAGGGGTGGGAAGAGGCGCTGGCGCAGGTCGCCGCCCGGCATGAGGTCGTCGCCATTACCGTCGACGATCCGCGCGAGTACGACATCCCCGACGCCGGCTGGGTCGAGTTGGAGGACGCCGAGACGCAGCAGCGACACCTCGTGGACACGAGTCACGCGCGGACGCGCACGCGGATTCGTGTCGCCGCCGAGCGATTGCAGCAAGAGCGCACGCGCAAACTGCTGCAGGCCGGCGTCGACCGCGTCTCGCTCCATACCACCGTTCCGTACGGGCCGCCGCTGCGGCGCGCGTTCGCCGAGCGGGCGCGGCGGATGAGCCGGTGATCGGACTGCTGTTCCTCTTGATCCAGGCCGGGGACGGCTGGGCGGTCGCACCGAGTCGACCCACGGTCGGGGACACCATCCGACTCGAGCGCACGGTGTTTGCGCTCCCCGGCTGGCGCATCCGCGCGGGCAGGCTCTCGTCGGGTTCCGTCGCCGAGCCGCTCAGCGATGCCGTGGTGCTCGCAACGTCTACATCCGGGCAGTGGGTGGTGCGGTATACGATTGTCGCCTGGGCGCCGGGGCCCGCCGCGTTGGAGATGCCCGCCCTGTGGCGTCTCGGGCCCGACGGCAGCGTCGATTCGGTTCCCGGGGGTAGCGCGATGTTCCGCGTCGCGAGCGTCATTCCCGACAGTGTGAAGTCGCCGGGACCGCAGCCCGCCGTTGGACCGCTGCGCCTCGATCGCTCGAGCCCCATTCCGGTGGTTGCCGCCGCGCTGCTCGCGGGAGGTGTGCTCGTACTCCTCATCGCATGGAAACGGCGTGGGCCCCGGGTGCTCGCCGCTGGTGCGGCTGTGGCGGGTGACGCCGAGGTGCCGGACGCCCGCTGGCTCGCGGCGGGAGAGCCGAAGGCGGTCGCGGCCCGCGCCGCGCAGCGCTTGCGCTTCGCGTTGGCTCATGCGATCCCCGAGGCGCATGCGGCGCTGAGTACCGAGGAATGCCTGGCGGCGGTCGAACGCGCCCGGCCCGACGCGCCGCTCCGCGACTTGCGAGAGCTCCTGCTCGCGCTCGATCAGGTGGCATTCGCCACGGCGCACGGCGTCGAAATCGCGCCGCTCGCCGCACGGGCTCGTGCGCTCGCGCGGGAGCTCGGCAATGGAGCCCGGCGGTGAGTTTCGCACGTCCCCTTCTGCTCGTGTTGCTGCTCGCGTTGCCGTTGTGGTGGTGGTGGCGCAAGCGGCGGCTGTCGCGTCTCGCCGGCGCGCCGACGAGCGACGTGCGCCCCGCGCTGGGACCGCTCGAGCGAGTCTGGATCGCGCGTCTGCCGGTCTCGCTGCGCTCGCTGTGTCTCGCCGCCTGGATCATCGGCGCCGCCGGGCCGCGGCTGGGCTCGGCGCGCGCCGAGCTGCGCAGCGAGGGGATTTCGATCGTCCTCGCCATGGACATTTCGAGCAGCATGCTGGCCGAGGATTTTTCTCCCGCCAACCGGCTCGACGTCGCGCGCCGCACCGCGACGGAATTCGTGCGCGCCCGTGCGTCCGACCGTATCGGCCTCGTCGCGTTTGCGGGGCAGGCCCTCACCCAGGTACCGATCACGACGGATTACGAAGTGCTCGAAGAGGCGATCCGCCAGATCCGCGTGGGAATCCTCGAAGACGGCACCGCGATCGGCACGGCGATCGCCACCAGCGCGAACCGGCTGCGCCGCGCTCCCGGCAAGAGCAAGGTGATCGTGCTGTTGACGGACGGAGTGAACAACAAGGGTACCGTCGATCCCAGGACGGCGGCGCAGGCGGCTGCTGCGTTCGGGATCAAGATCTACACGATCGGCGTCGGGAGCCAAGGTGAGGCGCCGGTGCCGACGGGGCAGGGGCCGCTTGGGCTGCGCTACGAGACGATGCCGGTGCAGATCGACGAACCGTTGCTCGGCGAGATCGCCCGCACGACGGGCGGCCGGTATTTCCGCGCGACGGACGCGACGTCGTTGTCCAACATCTTCAGCGAGATCAATCGGCTCGAGAAGACGCCCGTGCAACACCTGGTCTATCACCGTTTCGATGAGGCCTATCGCTGGCCCCTCGGGATCGGCCTGCTCGCGCTCGCGCTGGAGCTGGTCCTCGCGGGCACATTCGCGGTGCGCGTGCCGTGATCACATTCGATGCACCGATCGTCCTGACACTCGCGCCGGTCGTCGCGGTCGCCGTGTGGGCAGCCGCGGCGTGGGCGCGACGTTCCCGAGTGCGGCGCGCGGCGGCGTGGTCGGAGATCACCGCCCGGATCGCGCGCTCCGCCGGGAAGCGCGGGGTGCCCGCGCTGGGTCTCGCGGCCGGGTTCGCCGCCGTAGCGCTAGCGGGGCCACGCTGGGGCGAGG
>Ga0209131_1003678_pt1 | contig 10158 bp, 11 predicted proteins | sample GraSoi_2013_40cm_FD_185826 | JGI IMG/M metagenome (GOLD analysis project Ga0209131, IMG submission 185826) | Grasslands soil microbial communities from the Angelo Coastal Reserve, California, USA - Sample 9_17_2013_40cm (SPAdes) (version 2) | ecosystem: Environmental > Terrestrial > Soil >...
TCATGCCCGGATCGTATCTGGAACGCGTGATTGACCCCCAGCAGCTACGACCGCGATGCGGTCCGACAGGCTCATGTGCGCTGGGCGGATCTTCTCCAGCGCAGCCCGGTCGGCGGCTTCGTGATCTGATGGTGAGGTGAGTGCTGCCGGACATGAGTGGATTGAACACCTGCCTGCCGAACTCGACGGGCAGCGCGCGATCTTGCACGGGCTTATGCACGCATGCGCTGCCGATGACGCGATCAGCTGGCTGGTCATCGGCTGCTCGCTGGGCCGGGGCGCCGCGGACCGCTGGTCCGACCTCGACCTCGCGATGGGGATCAACGACGAGGACTTTGACGCCGCCGTCACCAAAGCGCGGCATCTGGTGGACGGGCTCGGCAACCTCGTCGAGAGCTTCCAGCACAAGATCCCGGGCCTCACGACGGCCCACGAGCGGATCTTCGCCCAGTACGCCGACCGTTGCCAGGTCGACCTCGTCGTGTTCCGGGAGTCAGAGCCAGTCGGCTCGGTTCGTGACCTGGTCATCCTCTATGACCCGCAGTCGAATGTTGTGCCGGTCGCCGAGCACCACCCGATCACGGCCGATCAGGTTCGCGAGTGGGCATTCGGATCCTGGTGCGCGGTTGCCGACCTGGGCAAGTATCTGCGTCGCCGGTCCTGGTGGGAGGCTCTTGACCGGCTCGCCGAGGCCCGCGGGCAGCTCTGGCGGCTCTGGGCCGCGCTGCTCGGCGTGCCGAACCCGCAGTACGGCCTCACCAGCATCCTCGACTTCGCGCCCGAGCGCGTTCCCGCCGCAATGGCGTCGACCATCTCCGATCTCGATCCTGGGCGGCTGCTGGCCGCTGCCAGGAGCCTGGCCAAGCAGCTCACCGCGCTCGGCGAGTGCCTGCCGCCTGACCTCAGGGAAGCGATACCTGCCGCCATGGGCCGTTATGTCACGAGCGACCTGGCTGACATCGCCGCGGCTGGAGATCAGGCCTGATCCAGCGGGACGGGCGGACGCGGCACTCGAACTAGAACGTGTTCTACCCGTTGGGCCAGAAAGCTGGCAGGATCGGGCTGAGCCGACTGCCCGGAGGTCCCGTGCGCTTCTCCTACGCCGAGTCGATGACCGACCCGTCGTTCTATATTCCGCTGGCGCAGGCCGCCGAGGCGGCCGGCTACGACTCGATGGTTATCCCGGACAGCATCTGCTATCCGGAGCACGCGACGAGCACTTACCCATACAGCCCCGACGGCACCCGCGAGTTCCTGAACGGCAAGCCGTTCCTTGAGCCGTTCTCGCTGATCCCGGCGCTAGGCGCGGTCACGAAGCGGCTGCGGTTCGTGACGTTCGTGCTGAAACTGCCGGTTCGCAATCCGGTGCTCGTGGCCAAGCAGGCCACGTCCACTGCGGTCCTGACTGGCAACAGGCTGCTGCTTGGGGTCGGGACCAGCCCGTGGCGCGAAGACTACGACATACTCGGCGTGCCGTGGGAACGGCGGGGCCAGCGGATGAACGAGGCAATTGACATCATCCGCGGGCTCGCGGGCGGCGGCTATTTCAGTTATGCCGGCGAATTGGTAGATCTCCCTCCGGTCAAGATCTCGCCCGTGCCGACCGAGCCGATCCCGATACTGCTCGGCGGCCATGGTGAAGCCATGCTGCGCCGGGCGGCGCGCACCGGCGATGGCTGGATGCACGGCGGCGGCGACCCGGCCGACCTCCCCGGGCTGCTGGCCAGGCTCGCCGAGCTCCGGCGCGAGGAAGGGACCTCGGACCGGCCGTTCCAGGTGCACGTGATCTCGCTGGACGCGTTCACCGTGGACGGGGTGCGCAGGCTCGAGGAACAGGGCGTCACCGACGTGATCCTCGGCTTCCGCTGGCCGTACACGACCGAGGCGGACACGCAGCCGCTGGCGGACAAGATCGGTGCCCTGAACAAATTCGCCGAGAAGGTCATCGCGAGAGTGCGGCCCTGACCGGACCGGACGATGGAAGCGAACGCAGCGAAGGGCAGCCCGACATGACAAGCCAGCTCACGGCCCGGGATCTGGCCCGCCGATCCCAGGCGGCAGTCCAGGCCAAAGACAGACAGGCCTGGCTAGGCCTGTTCGCGCCCGACGCCGTCGTGGCCGACCCGATCGGGCCGTCGCCGCTCGACCCAGCCGGCGAAGGGCACCGCGGGCTTACGGCCATCGCCGCCTTCTACGACACCGTGATCGCGCCCAATGAGCGCATCTGCTTCGAGATCGAACGCTCCTACCTGTGCGGCAACGAGGTCGCCGACATCGGCATCATCCGCACCACCCTGCCAGGCGGCCGCCACGAGGTCCTAGTCCGCGGCGTCTACACCTACCGCGCGGACGGCGCGGGCAAGCTGGCTGCGTTGCGCGCGTTCTGGGAATTCGACGCGGCCGAGATCATCGAGGCGTAGACGCTACTTGGGGCAAGCGGCGTTCATAGCCGGGAGCGCTGCCTTGGACTGCGCCTTCAGCTCCGTCAGCGACGTGACGACCGCAGTGGCCTGGGCGCGCGTCGGCGGCGTTGACAGCGCGTTCGCCGCCTTCTTGACCTTGGCCACGGACGTCGACAGCTGCTTGACCTGACCGGAAAGCGCGCTGTTGCCGCCCTGGCTCTTCAGCGCGGCTAGCTGCTTCTCGATGTTGGTCAGGTCGGTCCTGAGCTTGCTGGCCGAGCTCGGGTTCAGCTGGAGGTGGTTAAGATCCTGCAAGGATGTGCGGAGCGAGTCGACGTGCTTGCAGGTGCTCTTGTTCGCCATGGGCGATCCGGAACCCCCCTTAGGCGAGCCGGCACTCGCGGCAGGCGACACGGAACTCGATTTGGGCGACGCGGAACTCGCCATGGGCGACCCGGAATGCGTCGACGAGCTTCTCGCCGCGCTGGTCGTACCCGGCGCCGCGGTACCGCCCGCGCTGCTGCCAGTGCCTGAACTGCACGCGGCCAGGATCACGGTCGCGCCCGCGATCAGCACCGCCGCCGCCGTCTTGACCGGTCCGACCGGTCTACCATGCCTAACAGAGCTGACCTGCGACTGCTTAATCATGCGGCTATGGTCCCCACCTGATGGCACCTCAACGTCACCCGCGGCGGGCGAGATCGCGGCGGACACGGCGGGCCGAAGAGCGGTACACGCCAGGCGCCCTGTACAGCAGCGGCAATATCTGGAAAATAAGGAAAATAAGGAAAATAGCCTAATTCTCATTTATCTCATCTGCGGTGGACTGTCATTGATGTCATGGATGCCACGGGTCCCGTCGGTATTGACACCTTCGCAACGAGGGTGTACGAACAGCTAATCGCTGGAGCTAAGCGCACGTCTTGAGTCCTGGGGGATATTAACGATGAAGTCCGTTCAAGGCCCGATGACCGGGCAGGTGCTTGCCCGCAGGAGATTCCTCGCGTCCGGAGCAACGATGCTTGGCGGCGCTGTCCTGCTTGACGCATGCGGCTCGTCCGGCTCGGGCGCCAACCCGGCGCCGACCAAGCGGCCCCCTATCGGCAAGGAACCAGGCACCCTGTCGATTCTGGAGTGGGGTGGCTACGAGGCAGCGGGGACCAAGGCCCAGAAGAGTGGCCTGGAGGCCGGGAAGGACTACACCGCGAAGTTCGGCACGAGCGGGATCACCTACACCTACATCACCAATGACGATCAGGCGCTGGAGAAGGCCACCTCGGCGGGTCCGTTCGATCTGATGCACCCGTGCCACGAGAACCTGCCCGATTACGTCAGCCGGGGCCTCGTCCAGCCGTTCGACACCTCGCTGATCCCGAGCTTCAAGCAGCTGAACCCCTATCTAGTCAAGCAGGGCCAGATCAACGGCAAGCAGTACATGATCCCGTGGGACTGGGGTTACGGCAGCCTGACCTACCGGACTGACCACGTGTCGAACTCGGACGCGACAGGATGGGAACTGGCCTGGAACAAGAAGTACTCGGGCAAGATCTCGCTCTGGAGCGGGGCGTCCACCAACTTCGAGGTGGCGGCGCTCAAGCTCGGCTTTCCCAAGATGGACAACCTGACGACCGACCAGATCACCAAGGCGAAGGCCAGCCTGTTGCAGCAGAAGCCGCTGAACAAGCTTTACTGGGAGAGCGAGTACGGCCAGATGCAGCCGGACATCAAGTCGGGCACTGTCTGGATCGCTTACTCCTGGCAGGACACGCTGGTCTCAATGAAGGCCGCCGGCGTGCCGGTCGCGTTCATGAACCCTAGCCAGGGGCGGCTGTCGTGGCTGTGCGGATACATGCTCGGCGCGAACACCAAGAGCTACTATCACGCGCACGATTACGTGGAGTCATTCATCAACCACAACGCCTGCGCCCAGATGACGAACCTGTTCGCCTACGGAACGTCGAACGCGTCGGTGAAGCCATCGGAGATCAAGAACCAGACTCTGGTCAAGGCGCTCAAGCTCGGTGACCCGAGCGCGATCGCCGCATCTGACGTGCACCTGCAGACCTGGTCACCAAACCGGCCGGCGCTCGAGCTGGCCTGGCAGGAAGTTGTCGCAGCCTGATCGCCGCCGACCGGGTCAAGCCGACGCGATGACCGCTCAGGCCGGCACCGGCGGCGACTCCGCGCTTATCAAGTGGCTCAGGCCGGGCAGGGGCGCGCTTGTCCTGCCGCCGCTGCTGTTCGTCGGGGTGGTGCTTGCGCTGCCGGTGGCGTTCATCACGCTGTACAGCGTGGGGCTGCGGACGAACATCCCCGGGGTGCCGACAGCGTTCTCGCTCACCAGCTGGAACGACTTCCTGGTCGGCGGCGGCAGCGCCTTCCGCGGCCGGTTCGTCTACTCCATGGAGATCGCGCTGTTCGTCTCCGTGCTGACGACCATCGCCGCCTATCCGCTGGCTTACTTCCTGTCGTTCGTCGCCCGCCGGCGCCGCTACGCGCTGCTGCTCCTGCTCCTCGCGCCGTTCTTCACCAGTTACCTGCTCCGGGTTATCGCCTGGCAGATCATCCTCAACAACAATGGCGTCGTGAACTCGCTGCTGTGGACGCTGCACCTGCGGCAACACGGCAACGCCATCTCGTGGCTGATCTACTCCAACTTCTCGGTCGCGCTGGTGCTGTTCTACACCTGGATACCCTTCGTCTCACTGCCGATCTTCGTCGTGCTCGAGAACATGGATCACCGCCTCCAGGAAGCCGCCGCCGATCTTGGCGCCAGCCGGCTGACCACGTTCTGGCGCGTCACGTTCCCGCTCAGCCTGCCGGGCGTGATCGCGGGCTTCGTATTCGTCCTCATCCCGACCACCGGCGAGTTCATTACGCCGCTGCTGGTCGGCGGTCCGAACAACCAGCTGTTCGGCAACTCCATCCAGGCCTTCTTCGGAGACACGCCCAACTGGAACTACGGATCGGTGCTCGCGATAGCGCTCGTCGCGGTCGTCATCGTGCTGACCCTGGTGTTCGGCCGGTTCCTGCAGACCGACCTGCGCACGGAGACGAGGCCAGGCCAATGAGGCTGACACTGTGAGGCTGACACTGTGAGGCTGACACTGTGAGGCTGACACTGTGAGGCTCACGAGCAGGTTTGGCGCCGCCGGGCTGGCGATCTACTTCTGGGCGTTCGTCGTCTTCCTCTTCGCCCCGCTAGCCGTGCTGCTGATTTTCTCGGTGAACAAAAGCCCCACGCCGACCCTGCCGTTGTCCGGTTTCTCGACCAAGTGGTTTCACGATGCCTTTGGCAACGGAACACTGACCGGCGCGCTGCTGCGGAGCATCGAGATCGCCGTGGTCGCGGCCGTGCTCGCCACGGCGCTGGGGATCATGGCATCGCTCGGGCTGCTCGTGCTGCGCGGACGCGCCGCCGCGCTCGCACTGACGGTGCTGCTGCTGCCGCTTGTCGTGCCCTACATCTGCCTGGCTGTCGGCTTGCTGATCCTGGTCCAGCAGGTCGGCGCCAAGCCCAGCCTGGTCGCGGTCGTTCTCGGGCACTGCGTAATCGTGCTGCCGTTCGCGATCCTGGTGATCATGCCGAGGCTCCGCTCCCTCGATCCGGCCATGAACGAGGCGGCCGAGGATCTCGGAGCCTCGCCGTTCGCCGCGCTCCGGCTGATCACGCTGCCCCTGCTCGCACCCGCGCTCGTCTCGAGCGGCATCATCTGCTTCGTGACGAGCTTCGACGAGTTCGCGATCGCGTCCTTCCTGGCCCCGTCCGGCCAGCCGACCTATCCGGTCTTCCTCTACGCCAGCGCCCGCACGCCTGCGCTGCTGCCCGAGGTCATAGCGGTCGGCGCGCTGATCATCGCCGGATCGCTGCTGCTCGTCCTCCTCGCGGAGGGCGGCAGGAGGTGGGCCGAGCGCAGGCTCGTCGGAGAGTTGGCAGCCGCGGCCCCGGGCCTGCCTGAGCTGGACGACGAACAACCTCCAGCAACAGTCGCCGTGGTTAACAGTTAGGCGGTCGGGACGTGGCTAGCACGGCAGTCGATCCGGTACATCCGAGCGGGCAAGGGGGCCAGGGTTCGATACCTAGCCTGGCGCAGCGGCCAGGCACCGGCCAGCTCAGCCTCGTCGCGCTCACCAAGCAGTTCGGATCCGTCGTGGCTGTCGACTCGGTTGACCTCGAGATCCCGGCGGGCGGGTTTTTCTCCCTGCTCGGGCCCTCGGGCTGCGGGAAGACCACGACGCTGCGAATGATCGCGGGGTTCGAGACACCAACGTCGGGCCGGGTCCTCCTCGACGGCCACGACATCGCCAGGACGGCGCCGAGCAAGCGCCCGGTCAACACGGTCTTTCAGAGCTACGCACTCTTTCCGCACCTTCGGGTCTTTGACAACGTGGCGTTCGGGCTCCGCCGCGCCGGGGTGGGCAGGGATGAGGTCAAGCGCAGGGTCGGCGAGGCGCTCGAGCTCGTGCAGCTCACCGAGTACGGGAGCCGCAAGCCTGGCCAGCTTTCCGGCGGCCAGCAGCAGCGGGTCGCCCTGGCCCGCGCGCTGGTACTGAAGCCTGCAGTGCTGCTGCTCGACGAGCCGCTCGGCGCACTCGACGCCAAGCTGCGGCGCCAGCTCCAGGTGGAGCTGAAGCAACTGCAGAACCAGGTCGGCATCACGTTCGTCTACGTGACTCACGACCAGGAAGAAGCTCTCACGATGAGCGATCGCATCGCGGTGATCAACCGGGGCCGGATCGAGCAGGCCGCATCGCCTCAGGATCTGTACGAGGAGCCGGCCAATTCGTTCGTCGCCGATTTCCTCGGCGTCTCCAACCTGATGGACGCGACCGTCACCGGGCCGTCGGGCCCCGGCGCGCAGGTCCGGCTCTCTGACACGTTCTCGGTTGAGGTGCACCGCGGTGACGTGGGGTTCCGCGGTCCGGCCAAGGTAGTCATCCGCCCTGAGCGGATCGGCGTCGAACCGGCCGGCACACAAGGCGCCAACCGGATACCTGGCCTGCTCACCAACGTCGTCTACCTGGGCAGCAGCCTGCAGCTGGCCATTCAGCTCGCGAGCGGGAACGCCGTGACCGCCCTGGTCCCGAACAACGGTGACGACGTGGTTTCCGCGTGGTCGCCGGGAATGTCGGTGGCCTGTCACCTGCCGCCCACCGGCCTGCGAGTCCTGGCTGGCACCGGCAGCACGCGGGATCGCGCAACGGATGGCGCCCCAGCGCCGGATCGCGCGCAGGACGGCGCGGGGTGAGGTCCCGCAAGCATGCGGCGCAGGCTGTGGCCGCGCTCGCGCTCGCGGCTTGCCTGGCCGGCTGCGGCGGCCAGGCACTGGACTCGCATCAGGCCACGGGCGTACTTTCGGCCGGCTCCGTCGGCCGCCTGCCAGCGGTCACCCGCGCACTGACGGCCGCCGACGTCCAGAAGGACTCGAGCCTGGCGGGCCTAGCGGCCATGCTCCGCCGATGGGGGTACCTGGGTGGCTGGCAGCGCACCTTCCAGGGCGAATCACGTCGCCTCACGCTGGTCGTCAGCCGGTCGCTCACGTTCCGGAGCGGTCCGGGCGCCGCCGCGTTCGTCGCCTACCTGAACAAGCACGTGGGCGTGTTCTATCCGTTCGCGGTGAGCAAGCCGCTGACGCTGGCCGGCCAGTCAGGCTGGCTGATCAAGCCGCCCCTGTGCGCATGCCACCTGGCCGAGCCGCTCTACGTCGGCGTGACGGCCGCCGGCCGACAGGTCCGCTGGCTGGAGATCAACGGGCCGCGCGCCACCAGCGCGCTGCTGGCCAGCCTGCTCGCCAAGCTGCCCGTAGCGAGCCGCGCCTGAGCACTGGGGCCGCGCCTGAGCACGGGTGCCGCGCACGCCTAGCGGCTGCCTACCGTCGCGTGGGCGATCAGCGAGAGCTCGATGGGGCGCAGCGAGTCTGACCGCTGCCATGTCGTCGCGTCCCCGACGTCTCGCTGCGCGACGTGCCTGAGCGGCCTGAGGCCGTGCCGGGCGAGCAGGTCCGACATGTCCTTCGGCGACATGAACGTCAGCCACGGCTCGCCGCGTTCTGCGGTCAACGGGCCGACGAGCTCGACATAGGTGTTCCCGGCTTCGTCTCGCATCCCAGCGGGGAGCATGTAGTCGGCAATGACCTCCGACCCCGGCGCGAGCTGCGTCAACTCGGCGAAGGTCCGGCCGATCGCTTGGGTGGTCAGGTACATCGTGACGCCCAGCCAGCTGACGAACGCGGGCACGACCGGGTCGAGGCCACTGCGGATGAGATCGGCGGCCAGCGACCCGCTCTCGAAATCGGCGGCAACGAAGGTGACATCCTCCGGCACGGTGATCTTGGCAGCCGCCAGCTGGCGCCGCTTCCAGTGCTGGGTTGCCTGGTGATCGACTTCGAAGACTCTCACCGACCGTGACAGGGCCGAACGGTAGGCGAAGGAATCGAGTCCCGCGCCAAGGATCACGTACTGCCTGATGCCGCGCCCGATCGCCGCTGCGAGGCTGTCCTCGGCAAGCCGGCTTCGGCAGACGACCTGGCCGCGTGCTCCGGCCAGGACCGCATGGCTGCCGTGCGCGCGGTGATAAGCGACAAACTCATCGGCCTCATCGCCAAGCAGCGCCATGGCGAGGGTGTCAGAGAAGATAGCCGGGGGCTGGTCGACGATCAGATGCGCTGCCCTTGCCGCGGCCGCCGTCCGCGCCGTCTGGCTCGATACCGTCTGCACACCCCGGACAATATCAATTCATATTCAAGCTAACACAAAATGGCTTTTCTTGAAAGAGCGCAGGAATTACAATTTGATTCCTATTCTGTTTCCTGCTGCCCGATCGGCCTGCCTCGCGCGCTAGCCCGACGCCCGCTTACAGAGCGGCATACTTAGCGTGTGAGGAGGCGTCAGGACATGGGACAGTCTGCGCCGGAGGTCGTTGCGCCAGCCGGCCGCCACCCCCGGGCACAGCCGGTTGCTGAGCTGCTCACCGCGCTGGCGATGACCGCGGGCCGGGGGCCGGTCGCGCGGGCGATCATCAGCGAGGCACGGCTGACCGCCGCCGACCGCGCGGCCGATATCGGCTGCGGGCCCGGCACCGCGGTCAGGGAAGCAGCCCGCCGTGGCGCATCGGTGACCGGCATCGACCCGTCTTCGGTGGCGCTACGCCTCGCCCGCCTGCTGACCCGTGCCACAGCGGACGCAAGCATCACGTGGATGTGCGGGAGCGCGGAGCGGCTGCCGCTGCCTGACGGCTCAGCGACGGTCGTCTGGTCGGTCAGCTCCGTACATCATTGGGACGATCAGGTCGCCGGGCTGGCCGAGGTCCGGCGAATACTCGCTCCCGGCGGCCGGGTGCTGCTGGCCGAGCGCCTGATCAGACCGGGCGCCCGCGGTCACGCGACGCACGGATTCACCAGGACCCAGGCCGAGGCTCTGGCCAGGGCGCTGGCATCGGCCGGGTTCGCCGCGGTGCGCAGCAAGATCCTGACGGCCGGCCGCAGGACAATGGTGGTCGTGCGCGCAGATCAGGCCGGGCCCGCGCAGGCCGGCCCCGCGCGGGCCGGCTAGCCGCTGAGGCGCGGGAGAACTATGGCACCGACCTCGTACTCGGCCCTGAGTCACCTGGAATGCCCAAGCTGCGGGACGACCTGCGATGCCGTTCAGGTCCACGCACCTGCGCCTGCGGCGCGCCGCTGCTCGCCAGGTACGACACCGAGCTGGTGGTCGCGAAGGTCAGCCGCGCCGAGATCGCCACCCGCCCGCCTGACCTGTG
>Ga0209131_1003679_pt1 | contig 10158 bp, 11 predicted proteins | sample GraSoi_2013_40cm_FD_185826 | JGI IMG/M metagenome (GOLD analysis project Ga0209131, IMG submission 185826) | Grasslands soil microbial communities from the Angelo Coastal Reserve, California, USA - Sample 9_17_2013_40cm (SPAdes) (version 2) | ecosystem: Environmental > Terrestrial > Soil >...
ATGAACCTCTGGAAGCCGTGGTCGATCTTGAGAGAGCATTAATACCTGACAGCACTTTGATCCATGAAGAAATTGGTTCAAACATCGCCGCAAATGTTGTACAAAGAAAAGGCGATTATGAAGCCATAAAAGATAATGCTGCCTTAATTATCAAGCGTCGTTTTCTTTACGAGCACGGATGCGCTGCTGCTATCGAGAACCGCGGCGTGGTCGCAGAATGGGATCCGCGTGCGGGAAGATTAACTGTCTGGGATACCACTCAGGCTCCTGTTGTAATTCGAAATGGACTCGCAGGCATGCTTGGACTATCTGAAAGACAAGTTCGCGTCGTGGCGCCATTCATTGGCGGCGGATTCGGCCCGAAGATCATGATGTTCTATCAAGAGGAAGTACTGGTCCCATGGGCGGCGATGAAGTTGAATCGGCCTGTCAAATGGATCGAAGACCGCGCCGAAAATTTTGTCGCCACCACCCACGAACGCGGACAGATCCATGATGCAGAAATTGCATTTGATAAAGATGGTCACATCCTGGGTGTGCATGATATCTTCTTACATGATACCGGCGCATATGCGCCGTACGGATTAACCGTGCCGCTCAACAGTTCATGCACGTTGCTCGGACCGTACGATATCAAAAACTATTACAGCGAGTTCACAGCGGTCTTCACTAACAAGACCATTGTCACGCCGTATCGCGGTGCGGGACGTCAACATGGGGTGTTCGTCATCGAACGTGCATTGGACATCGCCGCAAAAGAATTAAAGATCGACCGCGCGGAAATTCGCCGACGTAATTTCATTCAGCCAGATCAATTTCCTTACAACAATGAGATCATCTACCAGGATTTTGCTCCGTTGGTATATGACAGTGGCAACTATGAGCCATTGCTCGATCAGGCGATGGAGAAGATTGGTTATCAAAAATTTATCAATGAGATCCAGCCAAATTTAAGAGCAGAAGGCAAACACGTTGGCATTGGCATCGTCGCGTATGTGGAAGGCACGGGCATTGGGCCGTACGAAGGCGCGAAGGTACAAGTGATGAGCAGCGGACGAGTCTCGGTCGTCACGGGTGTTGGCACGCAGGGACAGGGTCACTTCACGAGTTTCGCGCAGATCGTCGCGGAGCAGCTCGGTGTGGAAGTCAATATGATCGATGTGGTCACGGGCGACACCGACCAGTTCTATTGGGGTGCAGGAACGTTCGCTAGTCGCGGCGCGGTCGTTGCGGGCAATGCGATCAATGAAGCCGCGAAAGTGGTGCGCAAGAAAATCCTCAAACTCGCCTCCGAACATTTCAACGCGCCCGAAGATGAGCTCGAACTCGCCGATGGCATGGTCAAAGTGCAGGACCTTCCGCGCATGTCGATTTCATTGGGTGAGCTCGCGGGCATGGCGAATCCGATGCGCGGAGCCGTCAAGCCTGGCACAGAGCCCGGTTTGGAAGCGACCAACTATTTCGGTCCCGAAAGAGGCGCCACCGCAAGTGGCATCCACGCTATGATCGTCGAGGTCAATCCCGAAACGATGCAGATCCACATCCAAAAATATCTCGTCGTGCACGATTGCGGGGCGGTCATCAATCCGCTGATTCTTGATGGGCAAATTCATGGCGGCGTGGCTCAGGGCATTGGCAATGCGTTTTACGAGCGGCTTGCCTACGACGAAAACGGGCAGCTGCTCAACGGCACCTTCATGGATTATCATCTGCCCACGAGCCTGGATGTGCCGCGCATCGAAACGGGACATGGCGTGACGCTTTCACCGCTCAACCCAATGGGCGTGAAGGGCGCAGGCGAAGCGGGTGCGATCCCTGTCGGTCCGCTGTTTGCGCAGGCATTGGAAGATGCGCTTCACGATGTGAATTTTGAGATTCTGGAAATTCCGTTGAATTCGAATCGGTTGTGGGAATTAGTGAGTGGTAAATAGTAATTTAATGAAATGGCGGTGGTTAAGCAGCGAGCGTTCGTTGCCAATTTCACCGTAGACGCGGGCAGACTCCTGGGCCTTTGTTATTTATTTTTTCCTTCGTCATTTTTGTATTCTAGAATATCCCCCGGCTGACAATCTAATGCTTTGCAAATTGCCTCGAGCGTTGAAAAACGGACAGCCTTTGCCTTTCCATTTTTCAAGATGGAAAGATTGGCCATGGTTATACCAACTTTCTCTGTAAGTTCAGTAACACTCATTTTTCTCTTTGCCAACATTACATCGATATTGATTATTATTGCCATAATTGCACCTTATACCGTTAAATCATTTTCTGATTTTATGTCTACGGCATTTTGTAGAAGTCTTTGAAAAACAGCCGCAGCAGTTGCAATTACGATGGAAGCAAAAGTGATAAAAATACCCAAGGCATTCCCGCCCTCCGGGTCGTCATTTATAACAGATAACTTTATGTACAATATACCCAGCACAATAAAACCACTGAATGTGATTGCGCAGTATTTTATGTTCCTCACGGCGTTCACTGATGCTTGAGTGAAAATTTTATTGCCGTCAACATAGCCTAAAAGCTTAAATGCCTGATATAACGCAACAAAAAATGGGATTGAACCTATGTAAGTGTATATAATCAGCGGATCCATATAAATACTGATTAGATCTAGGTTGACAGCTCTTCCTTCAAGTTGAGGAAACCAGATCAGCCATATAAGGACTCCGATTGCGATCAGACAAATGACAAACTTCAAGAATAGTGTTGACCCTTTTTTCATAAGTAATGCCTCACTTAGTAATAGGATAGGTATAGGGTAACACATGGTTTATCGTTTGTCAATATATTATTATCGTTATTCATTATTTTCCTGTATGTCCTTGTCGATCTTCATCTACCTTCTAAAAAAGTCTTGACAATGCTTTGAAACTCGCTCGGGTGATCCATGTTGGGTAAGTGGGCTGCGTCCTCTATCGTTACCTTTCGAACCGACGGTATTTTCTCCATCATATAATCCGCGGCGGCAAGCATATAAGGCGTATCATGTACGCCGACGATCACCAGAACGGGAACGTTGATGTCCTTTAGGCGACCAAATGCTGGAACTTCAGTATTGGGCAGGCGTTTTCCCAATCGCCTTGTTTCATAGGTAAGTGCACTGCGATCCATTTCAAAGACAAGCTTACGCATTTCTTGATTCACTTGTTCTGGCGCGCGACCCGAGCCGTCGAACCAGATCTGAGTTTCCAACTCCGCGACCAGATCGAAATCGCCGGCTTCGAAGGCTTTCTCCACTTCGGCAAATTTGGCAGGTGTTGGCACATCCAATTCCAATCCACCCGGCCCTGAATCGACCATAATTAATGCCCTTACTTTTGAAGGATAGGTAAGTGCAAAATCCATTGCCAGGCCTCCACCCATTGAGCATCCCATCATCACAAGCGGCTCTTCGAATTCCAAAGTATGTAGTAATGAATGCAGGTCACTTAGATGGCTAAACTCGCCATTCACGGGTTCACTTTTTCCGTAGCCGCGCATGTCATAGCGTAAGACTTTATAGTCACTGGTAAAAAACAGGAACTCGTTATTCCATTGGCGACTGTCTGCCACCCCAGCATGGATCATGACAAAAGGGATTCCGCTGCCCGTAGTCTCGTAATAGATGCGTGCGCCGTTGATATCCACAAGGCCAGATTTTGTTTTAAGCGTCGACATGTAATACCTTCATTATTAACTCTTGAATGTTCTTATTATATGGGTGGGGGAGTTTATCAGGATTTGTGATTATGCTTCACAGTGATTACTACATTTCCCTTTTTCTGATCTGTTTCAACAAACCTATGTGCCTCAGCGATCTGCTCCAAAGGATAGCGCCGATCAATGACGGGTTTTATCGCCCCTGCCTCGATCAGCTCTTTGAGCCTGAGCAAGTTTTCGGTCGTATACCCTCCCTCCCAGGAGAGTAACTTCTTATTACTTTTTCCTTTAGCCCATCCCATTTGAAGCCTGTGAATCATTTTGGGGTTCACATTTAGATAGGTTCCATTTTCATTTAGCGATCTTATACTCCCTGCAAACGGGCTCCCACCGATCGTATCCATGATGACATCGTACTTCTGACCGTTATTTGTGTAATCCTCCCGGGTGTAATCAACCACATGGTCTGCGCCGATGAAGCGTAGCATGTTCATTTTTCCTGTACTGTCCACGCCCGTCACTTCCGCGCCGTAGTGTTTGGCCAGCTGGACGGAATATGTGCCGATACTTCCACCTGCGCCAACGATCAAAACCTTTTGTCCGCGCTGGATATTTGCTCTGTCAAGCGAATGCAGGGCTTCGAGTCCGCCAAACGGAACGGCGGCTGCTTCCTCATAGGTTATGTTGGTCGGTCTTTTTGCCATCACACCAAGCAGTCCTGAAGGTTTTTCAGTCAGGCACATATATTCCGCATAGGTTCCCATGCTAAGACCTGTATATCCATACACCTGGTCGCCTGTTTGGTATTGAGCTACTTCTTTGCCAGTGGCGGCGATCTCTCCCGCGAACTCGGTTCCAAGTATCTTTATTCGAGTTGGTCTTATGAGCCCAAGATAGAGTCGAATGGGAATCGCAAACAGGAATGGGAGTTTGAGCCTTCGGAATTCGGTATCCGCTCTTGAGGCGGTTGCTGCATGTATTTTTATGAGGACTTCGTTATCTTTTGGAGTAGGCTTTACAACCTCTCGAAGTTGAAGAACATCTGGAGAACCGTATTTCGTCCAAACAATTGCTTTCATAAGTTTCCCTTTTGAATTTCAATAACGACTTTGCCTTTTGCGTGTCCCTCCCCAAGATAGCGGATCGCTTCAGCCGTCTCACTTAACGTGTAACGTTTGTCGATGATAAGCTTGACCTTGCACGATTGAATCAGCTCGGTGATATAAACCAAATCCTTTGAATCTGTTTGAACCACTAGAAGCTGAATATTCTTGCTTGTGATTCGTTTAATTAATGGTCCCAGGAGCAACATCTGGAAAATCGTAGCGACAGAACCTCCAGCCATGAAATAATTTCCATTTGGCGCCAACGCGCGCTGATAAGCAAAAACCGATCGATGATATGCGATCACATCAAGGATCAGATCATACTGTTTTCCATTTTTAGTGAAATCTTCTTTGGTGTAATCAATGACATGGTCTACACCGAGCGAGCGCATAAAGTCCAGTTTCTCGGTGTTGTCGACACCGGTCACTTCTGCCCCGGCCAATTTGGCAAGCTGAATTGCAAATACGCCCGTCCCGCCGCCTGCGCCATTGATCAAAACTTTTTGTCCGGGCTGTACTTTTCCCTTATCATGAATCCCCTGCAGGGCGATAAATGCGGCTTGCGGAATCGCCGCAGCTTCTTCGAATGTCATATCGGCAGGTTTGAGTGCCAAGGCCTTTTCAGATATACAGGCATACTCTGCAAATCCGCCTCCATAATTCATGATGAGTCCAAATACATCATCGCCCGGCTTAAACTGTTTGATATCTTTGCCGACCGCTTCAACAGTCCCTGCGATGTCAGACCCGAGTATCCCGTCTTTGGGTTTGAACAGCCCACCTATGCGGACGTAAAGCGGCTTTCCTACAACTCCCTCCCAGTCGGATCGATTGATTGAGGCAGCATAAACTCTTATTAATAGTTCATTGTCTGCAGGAGTCGGTTTTTGGACCTCTTCAAGCTTAATGACATCAGGTGTACCATATTCGTGACGAACAATTGCTTTCATGGGCATCCTTCCAAGATTGTTGGTCCCTATGGCAATTTTACATCGTGATGACTACTTTTCCTCGAGTGTGTCCAGTTTCAAGATAGCGGATCGCTTCCGCAGTCTCACTTAAAGGGTAGCGTCTATCGATTACGGGTACGATTTTGCCGGCTTCAAGAAGTTCCTTGATAATTATTAAATCTTTTTTATTTCCTTTCGCGGTCTCCATTAACCCAATTTGTTTATTTCCAAATATCATAAGCGGGAACAAGCGAGACAGGCTTGTAAAGCCGGCGACAGAACAAATTCCATTGGGACTTAATGCACGCTTGTAATCTGAAATCGAATGATTTCCCACCGCATCGAAAATGAGGTCGTAACGCTCGCCATTTCGAGTGAAATCTTCCTTAGTGTAATCAATGACATGATCCGCGCCGATCGACCGCGCCATGTCCAAGTTCCGCGTACTGCAGATGCCAGTGACTTCAGTTCCGAATGATTTGGCGATCTGTACTGCAAACGTACCCACGCCGCCAGACGCGCCGTTGATCAGAACCTTTTGACCCTGTTGAATCTGTCCCTTGTCGCGTAGACCCTGCAATGCAGTGAACGCTGCTAAAGGGACGGCGGCCGCCTGCTCGAACGTCATATTGGACGGCTTCAATGCCAATGCATCTTCGTTGGCACATACATATTCGGCAAAACTACCCATCTCGTTTAAGGACATGCCCCCAAATACATCATCACCTATTTGAAACTGGGTTACGTTTCTTCCAACTGCTTCAATACGTCCGGCGAAGTCTGTGCCGAGTTTCGTAATTTTGGGTTTGAGAAGTCCATTCGCTAAACGCGCCAGGAACGGCTCTGCTCTCATAAGATGCCAGTCTGCTGCATTTGCGGATGCCGCGTGAACTTTGACAAGTACCTCATTGTCCTTTGGCGCAGGTTTTTCTATGTCCACGAACTGAAGAACATCTGGTGATCCATATGCTGTATATATTATTGCTTTCACTGCTGGCCGAGCCCGTAGAGTCTATAACCTGCAAACAAGACCCAGACCGTAGTGAGAAGGGAAGCAATGATTACGGTTACGCTTAATGCGCTTACAAAAAAAGGACCGACAACCGAAATAATCGAAAAGATGCCTGTGGCTACACCTAAATAACCCGTGCTCTTGCTGAAGATTCCCTTTAACATAACGAGACTGGTAATGAGAATGCCAACGCCGGGGGCAAATATGATGTAGAAACCTAAGAGGCTGGATTCTGACACTGCGGATGGGTAACTTGCAGCTGCGATAAAGATTGCTCTCTGAGCATCAGTTGTGGCCGTGGCGTAGTTACCGCTGAGAGTGATGAGGGCAGCATAGTTTGGCCAGGTAATTGCTAGGTCCAAGACAACGAACAACGCCACGCATGCAGTTGCTAGTAGCATCGCGTTTCTGTTGATCCCTTTCAACGCGACGTAGAGTGCTAGCGCGAGAGGTATGAAGAGAAAATCCGTTAGGACCGAGAGACCAAGAATAGCCCACCATGCCATCGGATTCCCAGCCAGATACGTTAGCCGCGCCTCGGCTCCACTCGGGGGAGCTCCAACGGGAATATATAAAGCAATGATGAGGATATACCCTATACCTAAAGCGAGTGCTGAGATACCGCCTACTCGATACAACGAGTTCCCTTCTGGGTCAACTGCCCTAGCGATCATATTTTGCGCGCTCATTTACTCTTCTCCCTTTCCAAATATATTAACAAGTTTCGCGGTTTGACCTCTGCAGCTGTATTAATCTGGCAGTTGCTTTGGCTTCGATTATGTTGATATACGGACAAGGGCGTTTGTGGTTTCTCCGTAGCTCCAACCGTCGAGGTCCGGAGCAGTCACTCCCAGCGCAGTAAGCATACTGTTTATTTGCTCGCGGTGCTCGCTTGCATGGTTGATAATCTGAACCATGAGCACCCAGGGGTCTACGAGGTATCCATCCCTCGTTTGAAGTTGAGACTTTAGAGGTTGTCGCTCATCTCTGGCGAATGCCAGTAACGCTTCCCCACTTTTGCTTATAGACTCTTTCAAGTCGGCAAAATCCACGGTGAAGGCAGTTAATCTCTCTTCAACTGGCAGAGTCAATGTTCTTAAATAACTCTGCTGGGCGCTCACGAGATGCACCAACGTACCGCGAATGCTCCCTTTTGTAGCCGACTGCGGTTCCGCGTCAAGCTGTTTATCACTCAAGGCCAGACAGGCCTCGATGATTTTTTGGTTGGCCCAATTATTGTGTTCAAATAGCTTCTCAAGAAAACTCTCAGTCATGATAAGACTCCTTTTTGATGCAGCCTAATATTTTTTCTTGCCCGTATTTTTTAGATTATCAGCGACTCTATATTTAATGATTTTGGTTATTAATTTCAACGGCATGGGTTTATCCAGCGGGAATTTCAGAGTACCTTTTCCATCAGCATATTGCGCTATTTGTTTATTGAATGCTTCGCTTCCTGAAGGGATCGGATATACGGCAATATGAGTCTTCCACGCAGCGTAGTGTATCAAATTCCTACCGTTCAATTCAAATGCAGCTATTTCATAACTAATTTTTTCGCGTGCGCCAGGAGCAGCAGCTTTGATGGTTGCCCGTATTTGTTTCAATATTTTTTGTACATCCTTGGGAAAAGTCCCAATATATTCATCAACAGAACTAAAGCCAGCCTTTTTGCTTATCATGAGTTCTCCTGTCTTATGACTCGATTCATGATGCGCGACTTTGCAAAATACAGCAGCAGGATCGAGTAAATTTTATGAAACCCCAATAATGCACGAAATCCTAAACCAAGAGATAATTTTCTCGTTTTTGAGTCTTCCCTCGAAGAAATTGCAGATCCAAAATACAACTGCGTTCGGGCCTCATCAACAGGGATTACCATTAGCCAGGACCGAGTGCGCCTCAGGAAATCACACATCAATATTTCGTTTTCACTACGAGCTTCCACGTGCCAGGCGGCAAACTCATTACTAGCACTATCCGCTAATTGTCTCGCTTCAATATCTGTTGATGGCTTTGATACAGTCCATTTCAGAATGAATCTCTCCAGCTTAAAGAGGGGAGTTGTGTAAAAAGCAAAGATAAATTCAGGGAATGGTATTCGCATGGGAATCTCGGTTGAGTAAGAGTCTGTATAGGCTCCAGTCAGCGAATATTTATCGAGCATGATGTTCACTGGGACCGGACATTTTTCGATTGAAAACATGTCTTGCTCTTTGTTCGTGGGATAATCACCGTTACCAGGATTATATGCTTGTGTCAATACAGGTGCAAGAACTTGAACTCACAAAATCTCTTTAAGAACTGGTAATTATTTATTATATGATCCTCGTGACAGGCGCTGGCGGTAAAACAGGCAGGAGTTTGGTCAAGGTACTCTCGAAGGTCGAGAATGTTTGCGCGTTCGTCCATCGAAATGAATATGTTCCTGTTCTAAAGGCTTTGGGGGCGGAAAAAGTTGTTGCCGGCAATTTGCAAGACGAAAATATGTTACAAACGGCAATGCATGACGCGCGTGTGATCTATCATATCTGTCCCAATATGAATCCATATGAAGTAGGAATTGGAAAATTAATAATTGATGCGGCGCGAAAAAACAGCGTTGAGCATTTTGTCTATCACTCTGTCCTGCATCCTCAGATCGAAGAGATGCCACATCATTGGAATAAATTGCGTGTGGAGGAAATGATCTTCGAGTCTGGATTGCCCTTTACCATCCTGCAGCCCTCGCCGTATATGCAAAACTTGCTGACGGGTTGGAAAAGTATTGTCGATGATGGTGTTTTGCGCGTTCCATATTCTGTTAACTCAAAATTCAGCTTCGTTGACCTTGAAGATATTGCTGAAGCCGCCAAGATTGTATTAACTGAGAAAGGTCACATAAATGCAAATTATGAGCTTGCTGGGACGTCTCCTTTATCTTATGTTGAAGTCGCAGAGATATTCGGCCGTGTTCTGAAGCGCGACGTGCGCGCTGAAAGAGAGGAGATTAATGATTGGAGACTTCGCGTGGCTGGAGTGAATGAGCACGCAGTTGAAAATCTGGTCAGGATGTTCGAGTATTATGATGAATCGGGATTGGCGGGAAACCCTAATGTGTTAAGATGGCTTTTGCAACGCCAACCGAGATCGCTTGAATTATTTATTGAAAGAACTGTATTAGGCGACTAAATGAAATTACGTAAGGCCTATCAAGGTAATTGCAGTGTAGACTAAAGAGAGGGACAAAACAATATTCACAGCCATCTTCACCCGAGGATTATGAAGATATGTCTGAATGGCTGCTCCAAACAAGGACCATGCGGAAGTGGCACAGAACGAAATCCCAGCCAGGATCGCGGCAGCCAACATCGAGAGCATAATATTCCTGGTAATCGGCGCCAGAAACGTTGAAAACAAGGAGAATGCGAAGACGATCAATTTAGGATTTAAGATCTGTAACATGAAACCA